>Ga0209018_1000712_pt1 | contig 29561 bp, 24 predicted proteins | sample YNPBryBLVA2012_FD_185814 | JGI IMG/M metagenome (GOLD analysis project Ga0209018, IMG submission 185814) | Anoxygenic and chlorotrophic microbial mat microbial communities from Yellowstone National Park, USA - YNP Bryant BLVA 2012 (SPAdes)... ...
GGTCTTTGCTCTGCCACCCGTGTTACTGTCTTCTTTGTCGGCCCAAGATCTGCCCTCACCCAAGCAGATCCTGGGTCAGGATCTACCTGGGCATGTCAGCGGCGCCGGCGCGCCCTTGGCGGCGCCCGAAGACCCGCCGGTTCGAGCCTCCGGCCCGGCCGCTGGGCTATAATCGTGCCTTCATGGAGTCCGCCCTGCCGTGAAAGCGCCCGCGGCCCGCAGCATTCCCCTGTTGGACCTGCAAGCCCAGCACGCACGCATCCGCCACGAGGTTCTGCCCGAGTTGCTCCGGATCGTGGACGCGCAGAGCTTCGTCCTGGGCGCCGAGGTCGAAGCCCTCGAGCGGGAGCTGGCCGCCTACTGCCAGGCTCCCTTCGCAATAGCGTGCGCCTCGGGCACCGACGCTCTGTTCCTGGCCTTGTCCGCCTTGGGGATCGGCCCGGGCGACGAGGTGCTCACTTCGCCTTACACTTTTTTCGCCACTGCCGGGGCCATCGTCCGCGCCGGCGCCCGCCCGGTCTTCGCCGACATCGAACCCTCGAGCTTCAATCTCGACCCGACGCAAGCGGCCCGGGTCATAGGCGCCCGCCCGCGCGTGCGAGCCGTCATCGCCGTCCACCTGTTCGGCGCCTGCGCCGACATGGACGCCTTGCGCGAGCCGGCCCGCCCCCGGGGCCTCGCGCTCATCGAGGATGCGGCCCAATCCATCGGCGCCGAATACAAGGGACGCCGCGCCGGCAGCCTGGGCGACGTCGCCTGCTTCAGCTTCTACCCCAGCAAGAACCTGGGCGGTTACGGCGACGGCGGCCTGCTCACCACCGCCGACGGGGCCCTGGCCGAGCGCCTCAGCGCTCTGCGCGTTCACGGCTCCCGCCGCAAGTACCTGCACGAGTGGGTGGGGATCAACTCCCGCTTGGACGCCTTGCAGGCCGCCGTGCTGCGCGTCAAGCTGCGCCATCTGGACGGCTGGACCGAGGCTCGCCGCCGTCATGCCGAACACTACCGCGGCCGGCTAGCCCAATTGCGCCTGCCCGTGACGCCCCCCGCCTGCCCTCCCGGCGTCACGCGTCACGTCTGGAACCAGTTCGTGATCCGGGCCCCCGACCGCGACCGTCTCCGGGAGCACCTGCGGCAGCGCGGCGTCGGCACCGAGGTCTACTATCCCATTCCGCTGCACCTGCAACCCTGCTTCGCCTCTCTGGGCTACCGGCCCGGTGATTTCCCCGTCAGCGAACGGCTGGCGCAGGAGGCGCTCGCCCTGCCCGTGTATCCGGAACTGGCCGCGGAACACGTCGAATACGTCTGCGAAGCGATCGCCGCTTTCTACCGCGGCTGAGCGCACCGCCCGGCGGCCGGCGCGATGCTATAATTCAGAGTTTTCGCTGCCTCGGAAGGTGTCGCTTTGTCACTGGAAATCGCTTGCCTGCGCGCCCGGGATCTGGCCGCACGCTGGCTGCTGGAATCCGGCATCCAGGAGCCGTCCGGCGGCGTGGCCCGCTACTACCGGTCGGATCTGCGCAGGAATTATCGCATCTCGACGGAGATCACGGGCTATGCGGCCGCCCTGCTGGTCTGGCTTCACCGGCAGACGGCCGATCCCCGGCTGCTGGAAGCCGCCCGGCGCGCCGGGCGCTTCCTCATCCGCCAGGCCTGGGACTCCGCCTCCGGTCTGTTCCCTTTCGAATACGCGCTCGATAGCGAAGGCGCCGAGCCGCTGGCCTACTTCTTCGACAACGCGATCGTGGTGCGCGGCTTGCTCGCCTTGTGGCGCGCCACCGCCGAGCCCGAGTTCCTGGAGACCGCCGCGCGCTGCGCGGCCGGCATGGCGCGGGACTTTCGCGCTCCGGCCGGCTTCCATGCGGCGCTGCGCCTGCCCGAGAAGGAGCCGGCGCCCGCCGATGAACGCTGGTCGCGCAATCCCGGTTGCTACCATCTGAAAGCCGCTATGGCCTGGCGGGAGCTCGAGGAGGTTACGGGCTCGAGCGCCTTTGAAAGCTGCTTCGAGCCGGCGCTTCACTACGCCCTGGAGACCCACCGGCAGTTTCTTCCCGAGCGGGTGGAAGCTGCGGCCATGGACCGGCTGCACGCCTACTGCTACTTCCTGGAGGGGTTGCTGGTCTGCTCGGACCGGCCCGCCTGCCGCGAGGCGCTGCGCGAGGGAATCGGCCGCGCCGGCGAGCTTTTGGAAGCCGTCACGCCCTTGTTCGAGCGCTGCGACGTCCGGGCCCAACTGCTGCGGGTGCGCCTGTTCGCCGAGGCGCTGGGCGTGGCGCCCTTGGATCCGGCGGAGGCCGAGCGCCAGGCGGCGCGCTTGCTGGAATTCCAATCGGTGGAACCCGATCCCCGCCATTACGGCGGTTTCCGATTCGGGCGGAAGGCCTCTCGGTGGCTTCCCTTCATCAACCCTTACTCGACCGCCTTCGCCGCTCAGGCGCTCGACATGTGGCGGGCGCACCGCATCGGACAGTTCCAGCCCCGGTGGCAGGAGCTGATTTGAAGCCGGCAATCAAGGTCGCATTCGCCACCGGAACCGATCCCCTCAACCACCAGCTCGTCACGCGCCTGCGCGAGCTGTACCCTGAGCTGCCGCTGTTCGTCGTCTCGGAGTTTCCTCCCGCCGAGGGCCGCTGGGTCGCCTATCATCCCCTGCGAGGCTTTTGGGAAAACTATCGCCGCTGCCGCGCCGCCTTCCGCGGCCGGCGCATCCGCCTGGCGGGCGTGATGCTGGTGCCCAACGTGCCTTACCGGCGGCTGCGTTTGATCGCCCTGCTGCTTTCGCCTGCCGGCTTCATCGCCTACAACGAGAACCTGGATCACTGGATGCTGCGGCCCCGCTGCCTGCCGCTCATGCTGCGCCATCTGATCTGGCGGGCGCGCAACCTGGTCGTCTTCGAAACTCACCCGGGAGGCCGGCTCTACACGTTGCTGTGGCGCCTGGTCCGCCCCTCCCAATGGCGCCGGCCGCTGGCCCTCTGGCTCGGGCGCTGCGCGGGAGTGGCCGCCGCCGCTCGGAAGGCGCTCCGGCCGGCGCGCCGGCGCCCGGCGCCCGGAGCTTGCCGGCCGCCGGGCGTCTCGGTCATCATTCCCTCGCGCAACGGGCGCCAGTTGCTCGCCTCGCTGCTGCCGCAGGTCGAATCGCAGTTGGCCGGCGAGACCGCTGAGATCATCGTAGTGGACAACGGCTCCGACGACGGGACGGCGGAATTCCTGCGCCGCCATCACCCGGGCGTCGCGGTGGAAATCAGCGCCGCGCCCTTGGGGTTCGCCCAGGCGGTCAATCGCGGACTGGCGCGGGCCCGCTTTTCGCACGTCTGTCTGTTGAACAACGACATGGCGCTCGAAGCGGGCTTTTTCACGGCCTTGCGGCGCGCTTTCCAGCAGGTTCCCGAACTGTTCTGCGCCACCGCGCAGATTCTGTTTCCCGAGGGCCGCCGCCGCGAGGAGACCGGCAAGGCGGTCATGGTTCCGCGCTCCGCCCGCCGGCCCGAGGACTTCCCCGTGCGCTGCCAGGCGCCTCTGCCCGGCGAGGACCTCAGTTACGCACTCTACGGCAGCGGCGGCTGCTCGATGTACGATGCGGAAAAGCTCGAACGGCTCGGAGGCCTGGACGAGATCTACCACCCGGCCTACGTCGAGGATCTGGACCTCGGCTACCGGGCCTGGCTGGGGGGGTGGCCTACGGTGCTGGCGGCTGAGGCCCGGGTCTTGCACCGGCACCGCGCGACCACCGCGCGCTACTACGCCGAGGGCGAGCTGGAAACCTTCCTCCAGACCAACTACCTGCGCTTCCTCGCCCGCGCCGTGGCCTCCCCCCGCCTTTTCCTGCGCCTGTGGCGCGAGGCGCTCGAGGGGTTGAACCGGCGCGCGGCCGGCGGCGATGCGGCCGCCTGCCGAGCCCTGGCCTGCGCCTGGCGGGCGCCCCTGTGGGCGCGCCGTCCGGCCGCGGCCGGGCCCCTGTCGGACGAACTGGTCCTGGCCTTGGGCAGCGGAGACGTCGCGGTTTTCCCCGGCCAGCCGGCGCGCGGGCGGCCCGTCGTGCTGATCGCCAGCCCCTACTTGCCCTTCCCGCTGTCGCACGGCGGCGCGGTTCGCATGTACAACCTGATGCGCCGGGCGGCGGCGGACTTCGACCAGGTGCTGGTGGCCTTCGTCGAGGAGGCTGCTCCGCCACCGCCCGAGCTGCGGGAGATCTGTGCGGAGATCGTCACCGTGCGCCGCCGGGGCAGCCATTTGCGGCCTCGCACGCACCGGCCGGATATGGTCGAGGAGCACGACTCGCCCGCCTTTCGCGCCGCCCTGCGCCAGACGGCAAGCAAGTGGCGGCCGGCGGTCTTGCAGCTCGAATTCACCCAGATGGCGCAGTACGCCGGCGAGGCAGCCGGGGCACGCACCGTGCTCGTCGAGCACGACATCACCTTCGATTTGCACCGCCAGTTCGCCCGGCAGGAGCAGGACTGGGAGGCGCAGCGCCAGTACCGGCGCTGGCGTCGCTTCGAGACCGCCGCCTGGCGGCGAACGGATTGCGTGGTGGTGATGTCGGAGAGCGACCGCCGCCTGGTCGAAGGCGCCCGCCGCGTCGTCTGCCTCCCCAACGGCGTGGATTTGCAACGCTTCCGTCCGGGCGGGCGCCGGCCTGAGCCTGGGCGCCTGTTATTCATCGGTTCGTTCGCCCATCTGCCGAATCTGCTGGCGGTGGACTTCTTCCTGCGCGAGGTCCGGCCGCGACTGGAAGACCTCAACCCCGTCCTGCATATCATCGCCGGGCGCAACCATCAGGCCTGCCTCGAGCGCTACCGCGAGCGCGCCGAGTTGAATCTGGCGCAACCCGGCATCGAGCTGGAGGGCTTCGTGGCTGATCCTCGGCCGGCCTATGAGCGGGCCGCGGTGGTGATCGCGCCTCTGGTGGCTTCGGCCGGGACCAACATCAAAATCCTGGAGGCCATGGCCATGGGCAAGGCGATCGTCTCGACGCCGGCCGGGATCCACGGCCTGGAGCTCGAGGCCGGCCGCGACTTGCTGGTCGCAGAGCGCGCAGACGAGTTCGCCGCCGCCGTGCGCCGCCTGCTGGAGGAGCCCGAACTTCGCGCTGCTCTGGGGCGGCAGGCTCGCGCCGTCGTCGAACGCGCTTACGATTGGGAGCGCATCGCCGCCCGCCAGAAGGAACTCTACCGGGCGCTCATGGATTGAAGTCGCCCGGCATGCTCAGCGGCCCGCGGCGCGGCGCAGGCGATCCAGCACGGGGGACCAGGGGGGCTCCTCGGGCGGCCTCTCGACGGCAATCCAGTCCCAGCCCTCCCGGTCGAGCTCGTGCAGCGTCTGGTAGAGCTGCGCGGCATAGGCGCGCGCTTCGGCGGGCATCCGGACCAGGCGAGCGGCCGGCTTCGGCCGCCGGATCCAGAGGTAAACGCCCCGGCCGGGCGGCAGCCCGCCGTCGTCCACCAGCAGCAGCGGCGTGGCCGGGCTGTAATGGCGCGCGTGCAGGCCCGGGGAAGGATGCGCCGTCCGATCCTCGATCCGGCCGGTCGCCTCGACCGGGCCGATCAGCTCCTCGATCTGCTCCCGCAAGATCATCCCCGGCCGGAGCAGGCGCGGCGGGCCGGCCAGCCACAGCACGGTGGACTCGATACCCAACTCGGTCGGCCCGCCGTCCAGGATCAGATCCACGGCCTCCCCGAGGGCTTCCTCGACGTGCCGGGCGGTGGTGGGAGAGAGGCAGCCGAAGCGGTTGGCGCTGGGCGCCGCGATGGGCACGCCCGCGGCCCGGATCAGCTCCAGCGCCACCGGATGGGCCGGCATCCGCAGCCCCACGGTTTCCAAGCCGGCGGTGACGATCGGGGGAATCCTGGGATGGCGCGGCACGACCAGCGTCAGCGGCCCGGGCCAGAAACGCTCGGCCAGGCGCTGGGCGGCCTCCGGCCACTGGCGGGCAGCCTCTCGCGCCAGGGCGATCGAGTCCACGTGCACGATCAGCGGGCTGGAGGCAGGCCGTCCCTTGATCTCGAAAATGCGGGCCACGGCGGAGGCGTCCAGCGCGTTGGCGCCCAACCCATACACTGTTTCCGTGGGGAAGGCCACCAGGCGGCCGGCGCGGATCAAGGCCGCGGCGCGCCGCAACTGCTCGGCCGGGACCATCACAGGCCCTATTCCGGCGCCTCCTGACCGTCGCCCGCCAGCTTGCCGGTCTTGCGCCAGACCAGATAGGCGCGCATGAAGGCGTCCAGGTCCCCGTCCAGCACCCGGTCCACATCGCCCACCGCCAGGCGCGTGCGCAGATCCTTCACCATCCGGTAAGGCGCCAGCACGTAGCTGCGAATCTGGCTGCCGAAGTCAATGTCGGCCTTGGTTTCCTCCAGGCGGCGTTCTTCTTGCCGCCGTTTTTCCAACTCCAGCTCGTAGAGCCGCGAGCGAAGCTGCTTCATGGCCATGTCACGGTTCTTGTGCTGGGAGCGCTCGTTCTGGCACTGCACCACGATGCCGGTGGGCAAGTGCACGATGCGCACGGCGGAATCGGTGCGGTTGACGTGCTGGCCGCCCCGCCCGCTGGCGCGGAAGGTGTCTATGCGCAGTTCCTCGGGGCGGATCTCGATCTTGATCGTGTCGTCCACCTGGGGATAGACGAAGACCGAGGCGAAGGAGGTGTGCCGGCGGGCGTTGGCGTCGAAGGGCGAGATCCGCACCAGCCGGTGCACGCCCACCTCCGATTGCAGCAGCCCGTAGGCGTACTCGCCGTTGACTTCGAAGGTCACCGACTTGATGCCCGCCGCCTCGCCGTCCAGCCGGTCGGTGATCACGGTCTGGAAGCCCTTGCGCTCGGCCCAGCGCAGGTACATGCGCAGCAGCATCTCGGCCCAGTCCTGACTCTCCGTCCCGCCCGCCCCGGGATGGATGGTGACGATCGCGCTGCGAAAATCGTTCTCGCCCGACAGCAGCATGCGCGTCTCGAGTTCCTCCAGGCGGGCGGCCAGGCGGTCCATCTCCTGCCGCAAGTCCCCGCCCACGTCTTCGCCCTCGCGGCCCAGCTCCAGCAGGGTCTCCAGGTCCGAGGTCAGCCGGCGAATCTCGGCTTCCTCGGCAATGGCCTCCTCGAGCCGCTTGCGCTCGCGCAGCACGCGCTGGCTTTCTTCCGGGCGGTTCCAGAACTCCGGCGCCGCGATTTGCTGCTCGAGCCGGACCAGTTGGGATTGTTTGGCGGGGACGTCAAAGATAGCCCCGCACGGCTTCGGCTTGCCGGCGGAGCGCTTCGTACTCTCGCTCGAATTCTTCGATGGTCATAGGGGAACGCCCTACGTCCCTATTCTAACGCCGCCGCTCCGCAGGGCGGGGCGCCAGCTCCAGCAGATAGCCTCGCTTGCCCACGTTGATCGCCTGGGTGCGTCCGAGCCGGACTCCGGCCCCTTCCGCCTCGTGGATGTGGCCGCAGAGGAAGTACTCGGGCTGATAGCGCTCGAGGAATTCCCGAATCGAGCGGCTGCCGGCGTGCACTCCCTCCCGGATCCGATCCAGGGCGGTGCCCAGCGGCGGGCAGTGGCAGATCATCACCAGGGGATGCAAGGGGGCGAAGGGTTGCAAGCGCCGGGCGATCTCGGCCTCGCTGTACTCGCCCGGCGTGTTGAACGGCGTCGGGTTCGAGTAGCCCAGTCCGGCGATATGGTAGCCGTTCCACTCCAAGGCCTGTTCGTGAAAGGCGTTCAGACCGTAGCGGGCAGCCAGCTCGGTGATGGCTTCCGCCGATTCGTGATTGCCCGGCAGCACCCAAACCTTCTTGCCGCGCTGGGCGAGCAGCCTGCCCAGACGATCCAGCCCCCGCCCCCAACTGGTCAGATCGCCGGCGGCGAAATAGCCGTCCGCCTCGATCTGGATCAAACGGGCCAGCGCGGCTTCGTCGCCGTGGATGTCGGAGAACACCAGCAGCCGCATCACCCTGCGCGCAGCGGACCTCCGTCCGCTCAGCCCCCGATGATCACCGTCGGGCAGCCCATCACGATGACCCCGCCGTGCGCCGTAGTGTCGCCCATCCGGGCAGCGGGCATCCCGCCGATGATGACCGTGGCCGAGCCCTTGGCAATCACGTCCGGCGGCCCCGTGCAGACCGCCATATCGGACACCCGGGCCGCCGGCATGCCGCCGATGATGACCGTGGGGCAGCCGGTGGTGATGGGGCCTCCCACATGCGGCACCGGCCCCGGGTTGCTCAGAGGACAAGTATGCATATCGCCGATCCTGGCGGCAGGCGGCATGTGCGCGACCTCCTTTCCCTCTCACTGCGGCGCCAGCCGGACGGCCTTCGAAACCAGCCGGCCGGCATCCCGCTCGAAACGTAGCATGACCTGCGGCGCTTCCCCTTCCAGCAGAAAGGCCGTGACCGGACCGAAAAACGCCGCCAACTCCTCGCCGTTGCAAGTCGGCAGGTAACTGCGCAGCACCCGCGGGTCGTAGTAGCGGAAGTAAAGCGGCTTGCCCGCCGGGTCGTGAACGATCAGGAAGCGCCGAAAATGCTGGCGCAGATCCAGCAGCTCCGCCGCCGAAACGACGAATATGCCCCAGTGATTTCCCCAACCTTGTTCGAGCACCCAGTCGGTGAACGGAGTCTCAGGCTCCAGGCGCACCAGATAGGGCGCGACCTCCGCCATATCGGGCTGGAGCCGGCCGCGATACAGACACTCATGCTCGGGCTTGAGCTCGTAGAGCCTCCCCGGCAGATCCGGCACGGAGGCCCCGTCCAGCACCGCAAAGAGACAGCCCTCCGTCTCCCCGAACAGGCGGCTTCTCAAAGCTTCCACCATCTCCGTCCTCTTCCTCATCCGGCCGCACGGGCCGGTCACTCGTGCGGTCAAGTATCGCAGAAAGGCGTCCCGTTGCGCGCCGCCTGTCTCAAGGCCGACGCCATGGGGCTGTAGGTCTCCGGCTTGGGCGGCCTGGGCGGCGGAGGCATCTCCGCCCTTTCACCCGGCCGCGCGGTGTCGGCCTCTTTGGGATCCTTGGGCGGCGACGGATGGGCGCCCGCGCCCGAGCCCGGCGAGCCCCCGCTGTTGATGTTCACCAGCGTGCCCTGAATGAAAATGCCGCCCGGCGTGAGGCTGATGAAGCTGCCCCCGACCTTCAAGCTCAGGTTCGTGCCGGATTCGATCACCAAACTGATCCCCGCTTTCAGATGGATCGCCTGCTCGGCGGCCAGCGCGAAGTGCGAGCCCACCTTCTGGTGCAGGTCCATGCCCACGTCCAGGGACACCGTACCGTCCACTCTCTCGTTCCGGTCGCCTTTGACTTGGAGGTGCTGGTGCTTCTTGACCAGCTCGAACCGATCCTTCTCGATGATCAGGTGCCGCTCGCCGCCGATCGTTTCGAAACAGTTCCCCTTGACCCGCACATCCATGCGGCCTTGGGCGTGCAGAAAGATCTGTTCGCTGCCCTTCTTGTCCTCGAAGCGCAGTTCGTTGAAGCCGCCGCCGCCCTTGGAGCTGTAAGTCTTGATGGCGCTCTTGGTCTGCTGGCCGGGCAGCTCGTAAGGCGGCATCTGGTTGGCGTTGTAAACCCGCCCGGTGATGATGGGCCGGTCAGGGTCGCCCTCCAGGAAGTCCACAATCACTTCCTGGCCGATGCGCGGGATCCAGATCGCCCCCCATCCCTTGCCCGCCCAGGGCTGCGAGACCCGGATCCAGCAGGAACTCTTCTCGTCGTACTGGCCCAGCCGGTCCCAGTGAAACTGGACCTTGACGCGCCCGTACTTGTCGGTGTAGATCTCCTCGCCCGACGGCCCCACCACGATGGCGGTCTGGCTGCCGTGCACCACCGGCTTGGGCGTCAGGCGCGGCGGGCGGAAGGGCACCGAGTGCGGGATGGCCGTGAAGGTGTTGTCGTAGGTGGCCTCCTGGGTGCCGCCGATGCCCGAGTAAAAGCCCCCCTCCTGCGCGCTGTGCGTCACCGAGGTGATCAGATACGTCCCGTTCTGATCCCTGCGGTCGTGGTCCTGAAGCTCGAAGCGGTAGCCGGGCGTAAAGGCCCGGCAGTAACTGGCCCCCTGGATGAGGATGTGGGCCGCCTCCTCCTGCTCCATCCGCAGCCGCACTTCCCGCTCGCCCTCGTCACGCCGCAGGTACTCGCCCGGAAAGTCGTAGATTTCCAGGGACGTGTTGCCTCCCTGGCGGATCTTGCTTTCCAGGCTGGCCATCAGGCTGGTGGTGGGGGTCTCGAAGTTGAAGTCGGTCGCCGTGCAGCGCCCGGGGCGCAGCTCGTGTTGCAGCCGCCAACTGGTGACGTAATCTTCCGGCTGGGCGAAACCCGGCCCGGCCGAGGGCTCGTAGCGTGCGGTCTCCTGATTGGGGCAGGGCGGGTGCGCGCTGGGGGAATCGGCCAGCACCAGAGTGTGTTTGCCGTCCTCGTGCTTGAAGAAGTAGAAGATCCCCTCTTGCTCCATCAGCCGCTGGATGAAGTTGTAGGCGCTCTCCCGGTACTGCACGCAGTACTCCCACTTGCGGTAGTTGCCCTGGAGCTGGACCTCCACGTCGCGCACGTTGTGCCGCTGGAGCACGTCCTGGATGATCTCCGGGACGGTCTGGTTCTGGTAGATGCGGCAGTCGGTGGTGCGGGTCAAGAACCACAGCCGGGGCACCACCTCAGCCTGATAGCGCGCCAGCCGGCCCAGGGCGGGCAGTTGCGCGAAGCGGCTGATGAAACCGTTGAAGTACCGGTAGCTCTGGCCGTCGGCCAAGGTGACGGCGAAGGTGACGTTCTGCCCCACCAGATCGTCGAAATTGATGGCCGGGTCTTCCGACAGCAGGTCGAGCTGGAAGCTGAACAGCTCCGAGACGGCCTCCCGTCCGGTGAAGGCCCGCAGCACCACCCGGTCCGGGCCGAGCGGCGTGGCCACTCGCAGCAACCGGTACGTCTGACTGATCGAGGATCCCATGCCCGCAACCTCCGCCGGCCGCCTCAGGCAAAGCGGTAAGTGAACGATCCCTCCGGGCCTACGCCGGCCTGGATCGAGCTGAGCTTCTCGCCTTCGGCCATGCGCCCCAGAAGCTGCCGCGAGACGTCCGGCAGCAGCGTGTTGGTCAGAATGTTGTCCACGTTGCGCGCCCCGCTTTCCACCTCCGTGCAGCGCCGGGCCACCTCTTCCACCAGCGCTTCATCGTAGCTGAACTCGATCCTGTGATTCTCGCGGATGCGCCGCCGGATCTTCTCCAGCTTCAAAACGATGATCTTCTTGAGCGATTCGTCGCGCAGCGGGTAGTACGGGATGATCACCAGCCGCCCCAGGAAGGCGGGCTTGAAGATCTTGTTCAGCTCGGGTTTGATGGCCCGCACCAGGGCTTCCGGGCCGGGGGCGGTCTCCGGGTCGGCGCACAGCTTCATCATCGCCTCGGTGCAGGCGTTGGTGGTCAGCATGATGATGGTGTTCTTGAAATCAATCTCGCGGCCCTCGCCGTCCTCCATCTGGCCCTTGTCGAAGACCTGATAGAACAGCTCCAGCACGTCCGGATGGGCCTTCTCCACCTCGTCCAGCAACACCACCGAGTAGGGCCGCCGGCGCACCGCCTCGGTCAGCACGCCCCCCTCGCCGTAGCCCACGTAGCCCGGCGGCGCCCCCTTCAGCGTGGAGACCGTGTGCGCTTCCTGGAATTCCGACATGTTGATGGTGATCAGGTTGCGCTCGCCGCCGTAAAGCAGGTCCGACAGCACCAGCGCGGTTTCCGTCTTGCCCACGCCGCTCGGTCCCACCAGCAGGAAGACCCCCACCGGCTTGTTGGGATCGTCCATGGAAGCGCGCGAGCTGACGATCCGCTCGCTGATCGTCTTGAGGGCGTACTCCTGCCCGATGATTCGCTCGCCCAACACCCGCTCCAGCGAGAGCAGCGTCTCCAGCTCGTCGCGCACCATCTTGCCCACCGGAATGCCCGTCCAGCCCGAGATCACCTCGCAGACGATCTGGGCGTCCACGCACACCTGCATCAGCGGCTGGTCGCCCTGGAGTTCGACCAGTTCCTTGTTCAGCCGCTCCAATTCGGCGCGCAGGGCCTCCCGCTCGGAGGCCGCTTCCCCGGCCGGCGCCGGTTCGAGGGCGGCCTCGGCCGCCGGGGCATCCTCCCCCGCCGGCCGGCCGTCGCCCGGGGCGACGGCCTGGAGAACGGGCGGCCCGCCGGCCGGCATGGCCTCCAGCCGGGCGCGCAGCTCCCGGATGCGCTCTACCAGCGCCCGTTCCTTCTCCCGGCGCTCGGTGAGGACTTTCAGGCGCTCCTCCACCTGGGGAATCTCCCGGTCAATCTGCTGGAGCCGCTCGCTGTGATCGGCCCCCACGGCCGCCTCGCGCTCCAGCACGCGCTTCTGCACCAGCAGGTCGTCCAGCCGCCGGCGCGCGTCCTCGATGGCGGGCGGGGTGGCAGCCTGTCCCAGCGCCAGCCGGGCACAAGCCGTGTCCAGGACGCTCACCGCCTTGTCGGGAAGCTGCCGCCCGGCCAGATAGCGGTGAGAAAGGCGCACCGCCGCCTGAACCGCCTCGTCCAGAATGCGCACCCCGTGGTGCTTCTCCAGCGGCGCCACCGTCCCGCGCAGCATCACCATACATTGTTCTTCGCCGGGCTCGTCCACCTTGACCACCTGGAAGCGGCGGGCCAGAGCGGCGTCCTTCTCGAAGTACTTCTTGTATTCGCTCCAGGTGGTGGCGGCGATGGTGCGCAACTCGCCCCGGGCCAGGGCGGGCTTGAGCAGGTTGGCGGCGTCGCTCATGCCCGCCTGCCCGCCTGCGCCGATCAAGGTGTGCGCCTCGTCAATGAACAGGATGATCGGGGTGGGGGAGGCCTTCACCTCCTCGATCAGGCCTTTCAGCCGGTTCTCAAACTCGCCTTTGATGCCCGCCCCCGCTTGGAGCAGCGCCAGATCCAGCGTCCGCACCGCCACGTTGCGCAGCGGCGCCGGCACGTCGCCCTGGGCCACCCGCAGGGCGAAGCCCTCGACCACGGCCGTCTTGCCCACGCCCGCCTCGCCCGTCAGGATGGGGTTGTTCTGCCGCCGGCGCATCAGAATGTCAATGATTTGCCGGATCTCGAAGTCGCGGCCGAGCACCGGATCAATCAGGCCCGCCCGGGCCCGGGCGGTCAGATCCACCGTGTACTGCTCCAGATTGGGCGCCTTGCCCGGCGCCGCCGCCCGCCCGGGCGCGGCCGGCGCCGCCTCCCTCACCGCCGTGACGACGTCCTCGCGCGAGCCGGCCACGATCGAGGCGAAGTTCTTGCGCAGGTCCTCGGCCTGGATCTTCTGGAACTCGCGGCTCACCTCGTTCATCAGGCGGATCAGGTCCTCGTTGGTGCGCAGGGCCAGAATGGCGAAGCCGCTGCGGATCTGCGCGGCGTTGTAGTCAATCGAGCCGATGGTCCAGGCTTCCGTCAGCATCCGGACCACCCAGAGACTCAAGGCCGGCCCGCGGGCGTTGCCCCGTTTCATCTTGTCCAGGCTGCGGGTCAGTTCCTTGGCCAGTTGCGAGGCATCCACGCCGTAATGCCGCGCGATGCGGGCCAAATCCCCTTCGGTGGAGTCCAACAGCTTCATCAGGAAGTGTTCGATCTCCACCTCGTAGTGCGTGCGCGAGACGCACAACCCGGCCGCCGCCTCCAGCGCGCTCCGGGTTTCCTCGTTCAGCTTGTCAATCAAGGATCTCAGGTTCACCGGCATGTTGGCCTCCTTGTTCCTCCCCTCTTACAGCCTCAGCACCGTATCCTGCGGGTCCTGCCGCATCGGGGACCATTTGGCCCAACTCACCCATCCCAGGCGGGGCGCCTCCTTGGTCTCCGCTCCCAACTCGCACCGGGGCACTTCCTCTCGCTTGAGTATAAGCTGAACCTCGAAGTCCAGTTCGTCCCCCGCGAAAAACCGCACCAGCGCGCGCAGCGGCTCGAAGGCCGACCCGGTGGGCAAAAACTCCAGGTACTGCTCCAGCGCCAGCGGGCCCAGCCGAATGCGCACCCGCGCCTGCGGCTCCCAGACTTCGTCCCCCAGCACCGTCCCCACCGCCAACTGCTCGTTCTCCAGCTTGCCTTCCGTCAGCCAGCTCTGGATCGGCCGATCCAGGCGATACCAGCCTCCCACGAACTGCTCGACTTCCACCGGAACCTCGAAGTAGTCCGCCAGCACCTGTTCCAGAGCGGCCGCCGAGCGGGGATGCTGGGCCAACAGACCCGCGTAGTAAAGCAGAGAATCGTCCGCCACCGCCTGGCGGTTTTGCAAGCCCGGCGTGCCCAACCCCACCAGGTCCAGCAGCACGAACGACAGCCGGTCCCGCTCCCCCCGCTCGTAGGCCACCGCGAAGCGGTACTTCTCCCAAGCCTGGTAAAACAGCGAGATCATCCGGTGGTTGAACAGGTCCAGAAAATCGCGCAGCGCCGTGTCCCGCTCCCGCACCCGGCCGATGATCAGCTCGGTGTAAGCCTGCGGCAGCACTCCCAGCGGGCCGAACAACCCCATAAAGTTCACCACCATGCGGGCCGGCCCCTCCGGCGGGCGCTCCAAGGCCTGAATCTGGCTGGCCGGGAAGATCAGCGAGGCGTGCGCCGCGAACCGCACCACCTCTTCCTGCGGCCGCACGAAGCGCCCCACCGGCTTGCCTTCCGGCCAGAGCTTCTCCAGCAGGCGCACCGCCTGGAAGAAATCGAAGCGGTAGGGCTCGGACTCCAGCACCCGCTCCAGCTCGCGGTGCAGCGCCCGGGGCCGCGCCTCCGGCGGCGCCGTCACAACAGGATCTGCCGGCCCGCTCTCGGCGGCCATGCCCGCAAAACCTCCTTTCGCTGCTCGCTGGAGACCACCAACTGCACGAAGCTGTTCAGGGTGACGTACAGGCCCAGGAAATTTTCCAGCACGCTGGCGAACAAATACGCTCCGCCGCCCTCGAACTGCTCTTCGTCCAGGGTCAGATGCACCCGCACGCCGCGGGCGAAGCTGATGCCGTAGTCCGAGCGCACCCGGGCGAAATGCCTTTCGCTGCGCAGGTGCGTGATGCCCGCGATCTGCTTGTCCAGATAGGCGGAGTCGGCGAAATTGTACAGGCGCAGGATCTCTTGCAGCGCTTCCCGGCCCTCCTCGATCAACGACAGATAGTTCAGCGAGAGGTGCGAAATCAGCCGCCAGAAGGCCCGATGGCCCCCCGGCGGGCGGATGGTGGCGGTCGGCTTGCGCAGGCAAGTGATCTTCTGGATGGCGGAGACGCCCTCCATCTCGAAGTCGCCCAGCTCGCTGCCGAAGGGCAGGCGGGCGGGCAGGTCGCGATTGGTGCAGGTGCAGCGCACCGTGAGAGTGTCCACCGAGGGGCGCATGGGCCGGCCGGAAAGATCCACCAGCGCCAGGTAGACGTCCCCGCCGTCCTCTCCCGCTTGCTCGAGGGCGCGCCGCTTGGTGAGCCAGAAGGTCTGGCGCCTGTCGCGCCGGGCCGAGTGGCGGAAGGCGTAGAAGGGCTCGAAGCGAATGACGTCGGGCGATTGCGGGCTGGAGCTGACCACCTCGTCCACCGAAAAGATCTCCGTGGCCCGCCGCCGCCGCACGTCGGCGATCACCGGGTATTCGTAGCGGGTCTGATCCAGCAGGATGGGCTCGGCCGTCTGCGGGAACAGGTTGATCACCGGCGTGGTCGCGGGGCGCAGCGTCTTCTCCGAGACGCCCAGCTCCAGGGTCTGGTGGCGCTCCGGCCGCTCGAAGGGCGCGATCAGAAACAGCACCTCGACCGCCTCCTTGAAGCGCGCCGCCGCCAGCGCCTCCAGCCCCCCCAGCTCCAGGAACAGAAACTTCTCCGGGAAGGCGAAGTACTCTTGCAGCAGGCGATAGCCCAGGAACGAGCGGCGGGGGTAGGGCAACACCCCCTCCTCCGGCTGGAAGCCCACCGGGCGCAGCGCCTGCGGCCGCAAGGCGACCGGCTTCAGCCGCGTGTTGGGCGTGGGATCGCGCACCAGGATCTCGACCGTGTTGTTCAGCAGCAGCTCGTAGAGCGCGAAGACGACCGGGCTCTCCCCGTTCAGATAGAAGCGCACAGCGGGCAGGGCCAGTTTCTCGAAGCTGACGTCGGGCAGGCAGCGCAGCTCCAGGCGCAACACGGCGGCGGCCGAGGAGCGCAGCGCGGGACGCAGGCGGTCGGGCGTCGTCCACTGCGCGGCCGTCACCCGCAGGGGCCACAGCGTCAGGTCGTAGCAGGTGCGGAACTTGCACGGGAAACCGTCCACCGGGCGCGAATACAGCATGGTGTCGCGCGGGATCTTCAGCCCGGTGCTCAGCTTGCCCTGCTCGGGATCGAGCTGGAACTCGACCACCGACATCGAGGGGATGGGCCGCAGGTAATGCGGATACAGCACCCCCAGCAGCGCTTCGGTGATCTCCGGGAATTCGTCGTCAATCTTGAGGTGGACGCGCGCCGCCAGAAAGGCGAAGGCCTCGATCAGCCGCTCGACGTGCGGGTCCTCGCAGCGGTCCGGCTCCAGCACCAGCCGGGAGGCGATCTTGGGATACTTCTCGGCGAATTCCGCTCCCAACTGGCGCAGGAAGGTCAGCTCGCGCGTGTAATAGGCTAGCAGGTCATCCCGCACCGGGCTCTCCCCTGACCTGGTACTGGCCGCTGGAAAGTTCCAGCACGGTGTCGAAACTGACCCGCTCGGGCGCCGGATCTATGCGCAGCAGCCCCTCGATCACGAAGCGCAGCATGCGGGCGTGCTCGCCCAGCGGCTCCATCCTCACCCGGACGTTGGCCAGGCGCGGCTCGAACAGGGCGATGGTGGACTCCAGCGTCTTGGTGATTTTCTGCTGGTCGCGCGTGGAACGCAAGCTCAGGCCGGTGAAGTCCGGCAGCCCGTAGTGGTACAGCGACCGCTCCAGCTCGGGCGCCGGGCCGGGCAACTCTTCCGGCGTGCGCCGGGTGTTGAGCAGCCATTCCAGGTCCCGCTTCAGCGCCGCCTTCAAGCGGCGCAGCGATTGGGCGCGGGTCAGCGGCGCTTCCTGCTGGCTCTTGGGCTCCAAGTCAATCAAGCGATCCAGCACCGACAGCGTGATCGGGCCTTCGGCATCCCCTCTCGCCATGGCCTACAACGCGCCGGGCGGTCCCGGCCGCCCGCCCCTCCTTCGCCCGATCCGGCCTTCAGCCCCCGTCACAGCTCACCTCGAACAGGCCAGCGCCTGCATCGGATCCAGGCGGCAAATCCGGGCGTAGATCCGCTGTTTCTCCTCGCTGTCCCGGTCCAGTTTCGACAGGCAGCGGAACAGCAGCGTCAGCGGATGCGCCACCACCTCGGGCGCTTCCCATTCTTCCAGCTTGCGTTGCTCGATCTCCTGCGCCAGCTCTTGCAGGATCGGCCAGGCCACCGACTCGTAGCCGGCCGCCATGCAGATTTCAGCCAATTGGATGCGGCGCTGGAAGCGCGCCCGTCCCGAGCGTTCCTGGACGCTTTCCCGAGCCAGAAGCTCGATGGCGTCCTTGCGCCGCCCGGCGCGCAGCGCCTCCCGGGCCAGCTCGTAGGCATCCGGCGGACGCGCCTCGCCCTCGCCCTCGGGCGCGGCCGGCGGCGCCTCCCAGGCGGCGGGCGGGGGCGGCTCGGCCTCCTGCGGCTTGGGCAGCACCTCCTCGCGCAACCAGGCCTGCGTCTCGGCGTTGGCGGTCGGCGTATCGTCGCTCAGCGTCCAGTTGGGCAGCTCCGGGTAGTCGGCCAGCAGGCCGCGCAGTTCGCTGCGCAAAGCGGCCGCCGGAGCCTCGTAACCCAACTCGCCCAGGGCCCGGATGGCATAGCGCTGCAAATCCAGCCAGGCGCGACCGCAGGGCAGCCCGGCCGCTTCTTCGGCCGCTTCCAGGACCTCCTGCCAGGCCCCCTCGGCCGTCAGTCGTTTCAGTTGCTGGCGGGTTTCCGTCGAGGGCGCCTCCAGCACGGAGTAGTCCGGACTGGGCCCCGCCGCCCGCAACTCGCCCCAGCGCAAGGCGCGCAGCAGCAGGTAGGGCGCCGGACTGTAAGGGTCTTCACGGCGCAGGTAACGCGCCGCCGCGATCACCCGCTGGCAGGCGTCCTCGCGATCCTCGGGCTCGGCTGCCAGCGCTTTCCGCCTGGCCGCCGGCCGTTCCGCCGCCACCGGAGCGGCTTCCTCCACCGCCCAGGCCGCTTCCTCCACCGCTTCGCCTTCGGCCTCCGCTTCCGGCGCCGGCCCCTCCAAATCCAGCTTCCGCTGGAGCAGGATGCGCACCGTCTGCGCCACCTCTTCCAGCGTCGTGCGCAACCCGCCGAAGCTGGGCGCGAAATCGCCGAACTTCTCCTGGGCGACTTGGTTGAGCAGTTCCAGCGATTCGCGCGCGCCCTCCAGTTGCTCAGCCGCCTGTTCGTAAAACGATTTGGGCGTGGCCTGGAAGCCGGCTTCGAACTGCTCCGGCGTGAGCTTGCCCTCGGCCACCGCCGTCTCCCGCTGCGCGCGGCGCGCCTCGCTGGAGGCGCACTCCTCCTCGCTCGGCACCGAACGGGATTGCTTGTATTGGAACCAGTCCAGCCGGTTGCGGGTCAGCGGAATCCGCTTGATGGTGGTGTCCAACTGGCTGCCCACCCACTCCAGCGGCGTAGCCCGCAGCTCCGCGTCGCCGTCTTCCAGCTCGGGGTACAACCCGTCCCAGAAGTTCTCCAGCAAGCCGCGCAGCAGGTCCAAGCCGGGCTTCAGGGCGGCGAAGCCCTCGGTGTTGATCGAGGCCTCCAGCAGCCAGGCGGCCAGTTGCAGGTCCTTGCTCTTGGCGGCCAGAGCGTCGCTGGCCAGCTTGACGACCAGCAGCCAGTTGGCCTTCTTGCCCGGCGTCTGCCAGTCGCCTTCGGTGACCGCCTCCTCCTCGCGGCGCGCCTCTTTGATCTGGTCGTAGAGGGGCGCGTAGCGAAGGTTTTCCCCGGCTGGATTGGGGCCGGGGATCGGATTCAACAAGTCTTCGCGCAGGGGCATCGTCTGAGCTCTCCCCTCGGCCCCCGGGCGGGGCCGCTAGGCCTCGGCGATCTCCAGGGAACGCACTTCCAGCAACGGAAATTCCTCCCCGTCCACCAACAGCATCTTCTGGCCGAAAGGAATCTCGTTGCCCTCTTCATCCAATTCCCAGACCGTCACTCGCCCCAGGCGCACCTCATCGTCGGCGTGTCGCCAGGAGAAGGGCGAGAGCACCGGCAGCAGCACCTCGCCGATGTCCCGGTGCTTCATCGCCGGGCCGGCCCGAACCATGGCCGGCAGCCACAGCAGATCGCGCAGGCGCCGCGGCGGCGCCACCTGCACCGACGCCAGATGCGCCAGCGGCAGCCACAGATAGCCGCCCGCGGCCAGAACCTCCAGCCGGGGACCGATGCGAGGATCGGCGTCCGTCAAGGACTGAAAGGGTTTCCCGTTGAGCACGCCGGCCACCGGCTTGACGTCCCCAACCGAAGGGAACTCGCGCCGGGCGAAGATTTCCTGGCGAGTCTTTTCGGCGAAAATCGCGCCGCGGTAAACCAGGGCGCCCGCCTCGGAAGCGGGCGAATCCCTGGCCAGCACCTCCAGTTGCTTTTCGGCGCGATCGTACTGGCCGGCGAAGCAGAGCAATTCGAACAGGAAGGTCCGCCGCTTGGCGTCGGTGGGGTTGTCCCGCAACTCGGCGCTGAGCGCCTGCACCGCCTCTTCGAGCTGGCCGGCCTGGAAGAGTTCTCTGGCGGTCATCGCCACAGGCCCTTGGGATTCGCCGACGGGCGGGCCGGGCGGGGGGACCGACCGGCCCCGCAAGCCGCTCCGGCCGCCCGCTGCCGGCTAGCCGCCCTTCACCTGCTTGAGGTCGTAATGGGCCTTGATGGCGCCGCCCAGAGTCCCGTCCGGCTTCTGCTCCCGGTACTCGAACTCGATCTTGCTGAAGTTCAGCGAGATCTGGTCCATAGGCAGCATGTCGGAGCCGCCCGAACCGCTGGTCTGGAAGCTGGAAACCAGAATGTCGGAGAAGGTGACCTTCAGGTACTCCTGCTGATCCTTGCCCGCCTTGCGGCAGGTGAGGACGGCGTTCTTGATGTGGTCGCCGCGGGCGCAGGCCAGAAACAGCTTCGGGCTGGCCTTGTTGATCTTCATCACGAAGTTGAAGTCCTGCATCTGGATCTTGCCCGCGCCCATGCCGCTGCCGTGCGAAGCGGTTCCGGTTTGCACCTCGCCGAACGACCAGGACTCGAGTTCGATCTCGCCCTTGTGTTTGGAATCCTGACTCTCCCCTTCGATCCCGTCAATCTTGAGGAAATAATCAACAGCCGCCATTGGCGTTTTGCTCCTCCCTTTGAGTTAGCACTACCTCCCCTGCCGGCGGCCACGGCTTGCGCCGGCCGCCGACAAAACCTGCTTACTTCCTAGCCGACTGCGGCAGCTCGGCCACCAGCCGAAGCGACACGGTCAGCTCGTCGAGCTGGAAATGCGGCCGCAGATAGGCGATCGCCCGGTAAGCGCCGGGTTTGCCGGGCACTTCCATCACCTCCACCCGCGCCTCGCGCAGCGGATACTGCGCCTTGGTGGCCGGGCTGGCCTGGTCGTCCTCGGTCACGTAATTCATGATCCACTGATTCAGGAACCGCTCGCAGTCGGCCCGCGACATGAAGCTGCCGATCTTGTCGCGCATGATGGACTTCAGGTAGTGCGCGAAGCGCGAGACCGCCAGAATGTAGGGCATTTGCGCCGAGAGCCGGGCGTTGGCGGTGGCCGATTCCTTGTCGTAGACCTTGGGCTTGTTGCAAGACTGTACGCTGAAAAAGGCCGCGTAGTCGGTTCCTTTGCAATGCACCAGGGGCACGAAGCCCAGATCGGCCAGCTCCTTCTCCCGCCGGTCGCTGATGGCGATTTCGGTCGGGCACTTCAAGGCCACGTCGCCCTCGTCGGTGCGGAAGTTGTGCACTGGCAGGCCCTCCACCAAGCCGCCGCCTTCTACGCCCCGGATGGCGGCGCACCAGCCGTAGGTGGCGAAGGCCTGGGTCAGCTTGGCCCCCAGCGCGTAGGCGGCATTGCCCCACAGATATTTCGTGTGGTCGCTGCCGTCCACGCCTTCTTCGTAGTTGAAGGCATCCACCGGCTTGGTGTCTCGGCCGTAAGGCAGCCGCATCAGCACATGCGGCAGGCACAGAGCCACGTAGCGGGAATCCTCGCTCTGCCGGAAGGACTTCCACTTGGCGAACTCGGTGGACTCGAAAATCTTGGCCAGATCCCGCGGCGCGCCCAGATTGGTGAAGCTGTCCAGGTTCAGCAGGTCCGGCGCCGCCGCCGCGATGAACGGGGCGTGGGCGGCCGCCGCCACCTGGGACATCTTCTCCAGCAGCTCGATATCCTCGGGGTGTTTGCCGATTTCGTAATCCCCGATCAAGGCGCCGAACGGCTCGCCGCCGAAGACGCCGAACTCCTCTTCATACACCTTCTTGAAGATGGCGCTCTGATCGAATTCCGGAGCCCGCTGGAGGTCGCGCAGCAGTTCCTTCTTCGAGCAGTTCAGCACCCGGATCTTCAGCATCACGCTGGTCTCGGTTTGGTCCAGCAAATAGCGCAGGCCGCGCCAGGTGGCCTCCAGGCGCTGAAAACTCGGGTGGTGCATGATCTCGTTCAACTGGATCGAGATCAGGTGGTCAATCTGGGCGATGCGCGCGTTGATCATCGCTTCGGCGTCGCGCGACACCGTCATCTCGCCTTGCAGAACTTGGGCTACGAACTGTTTGACCAGATCGCGCCCCCGCGCCTGGGCGGCGGCGTCCGTGCCGAACCGTCCTTCCTCGACGATCTCGTCCAGCAATCCCCGCTCGGCCTTGACCGGCTCGGCGGCCTGCGGCATGGCAGCCTTTTGCGGATCGCTCATGCTAGCTCTCCTTGCCTTCCCCTTCCAGCTCGGCGCGCAACTTTTCCAGTTGCTCGGTATTGGTCACCGCCCTCAGCAGCAGCTCGTCCAGCTTCTCATTGGTCTGAAGGCTGCCCCGCAGGTCGGAAAGTTTCGTGCGTAGCTCCAGCAGCTCGCGCAGGGGGCGAACTTGCCGGGCTACCTGCTCGGGCTCGAAGTCCTCCAGGCTCTTGAAGCGCAGGTCCACCTTGAGCTGCCCCGCATCGGGCTCGTCGCTCAGCTTGTTCTCCACCGAGAACGACAGGTGGGGCTTCATGCTTTCCAGCACGGCATCGAAGTTATCCGGGGTCACCTCGACGAACCGGCGGTCTTTCAGCCTGGGCAGGGGCTGTTCGGGCTGGCCGGTCAGATCGGCCATCACCCCCAATACGAACGGCAACTCTTTCATCTCGATGGCGTCGCCCACTTCGACGTCATAGGTCACATGGACGCGGGGCGGACGGACCCGCTCCAGCTTCTTGTGTATGCTCTCCTTGGCCATTTGCCCTCCCTAACGGTCACTCAGTCTCCCAGCGAGGGGCTTGACACGGATTAAAGTTTATCAGAAAACCGCCGCAGGGCCCAGAGGGGATTGAGCTTTTTTTTCGGAGCTCGCTCTCAGGTCTTTCCCTCAGCCGAACGCCCTCTCGGGCGCCGCCGCTCACCGGCAGGCGGCTCGAGGCGCCTCGGCCTGCGCCTCTGCTCGAGCCGGGGCTGTCGCCAAACTCCCCCGCTGTTTGAGGAAAAGCCAGAGAAACCGAGGGTTGTGAGGCAGATACCGCCGCCACAGCCGCCGCGGCTCCGACACCAGCCGATAGAGCCACTCCAGCCCCCAGCGGCACATCCAGCCCGGGGCCCGCCGGCGCGTCCCCGCCAGCAGGTCGAAGACTTGCCCTACACCCAGCATCACGGCCGGAATCCGGCCCCGATGTTCGGCAACCCAAAGATCCTGCTTGGGCGTGCCCAGGCCCACCAGCAGGATGCGCGCCCCCGACTCCCGAATCCGCCCCACCACCTCGCGATCTTCCTCCCCGTTCAGAGGCCGGAAGGGCGGCGACCAGGCGTAGGCGATGCGCAACCTCGGATACCGGCTGCGCACCCGCTCCAGCAGCGCCGCCAGCACCTCGGGCCGCGCCCCGTAGAATCCCACCGGAATCCCTTCTTTCTCCGCTGCCGCCAGCAGAGGCGGGGCCAGATCCGGACCCGCCACGCGCGTCGAGCCGCGGAAACCCTGCCGCCGGAGGCCCCACACCAGCGGCATGCCGTCCGGCAAAACCAAATCCGCCTCGTTCAGTATCCTGCGGTAGCGCGGGCAATCCCGGGCCAGCATCACGCTGTAGACCGTAGCCAGACACACCGCCCGCGACCGCCCTTCTCGCGCCCAGCCGATGATTCGCCCCACGGCTTGCTCGAAGCCGATCGCCTCGACCCGGATGCCCAGGATCTGCCCGGAGAGCGCCGCGGGCGGCCGGGGCCCCTCCGCCAGCGGCGGCCATAGGGCGCGAAACGCGGACGCCATCCGGCGAAGGCCATAGCGGCCGGCCGCACTTACCGAGGCCCGCTCGGCTTCGGGCAGCGCCCTGGCCGCGCCCATGGCCCAGGCGAAGGCCTCCGGATCGCGCTCGGCCAGCACGAAGCCGTTGACACCCTCACGGACCATCTCGCGCGCTCCGCTGACCGCCGTCGTCACCACCGGCTTGCCCGAAGCCAGCGCTTCCAACATGGCGTTAGACCAGCCTTCGGCCAGGGAGCCGAACACCGCCACATCGGCCGCGTTCAGCCATCGGGCGACCGCCTCGCGCGGCTCGAACCCGGTCACCCTCACAGCGCCTGCCAGGCCCAACTCGGCGGCGCGCGCCTCCAGCCGCGCCCGGTCCTCGCCATCCCCCACGAAACACAACAGGGCTTGTTCGCGCCGGCGGTAGCACGCCAGAGCCTCCAGCAGCAGGGGCCATCCCTTCACCCGGCTGATGCGACCGAGGCTGACGAACAAGGGCGTATCCTCCGCCAGCCCGAGGGCGCGGCGGGCCTCCAGCTTGGGACGCGGCCGGAACAGCTCGCAGTCCACGCAGGTGGGGAAGGCATGCAAACGCCTGCGCGCCAGCTTGCCGTTGCTGCGCGCGGCCAGCGCCTCCACCGCCTCCTCGGCGGCGTGAGCCAGCAACAAGGACGCCTTGCCGGCGCTGGCCAGATGAGCCGCCTCGAACCAGCGCGCCAGCGGCCGGGCCCAACCGTAGCGCGAGGCGCGCAGGGGATTCTCGACCCCCGAGAAGTGGTAACACACATCCAGGCCCCAGCCGCCCAGGGCCATCATCGTTTCCGGGGCCAGCGCGATGGCGTGCCGCGCCCCCGAGGCCAGGATCCGCCGCCGGTAGCGCTGCAAGCGCAGCCAGAAGCGCAGGCGGGCGGGAACCAGGGGTCGTCCGGCTTCCGGCCGCAGCCGCCCCACGGCCAGGAACGGCAGCCTGCGGCCCTCGAACTCGCGCTCGATCCAGCGGCCCACCGGATCGCCGTTGACGGCGGCGCCCACCAAGGCCAGCCGGTCCCCAAAGGCCCGGATCAAGTTGCGCGCGAAGCTCAACTGCCCGCCGGGCGGAAAACTGCGGAAGTCGCAGTTCTCGATGAGCAGAATCCGCTCGCACGGCTCAGTCACGGCCCACCGCCTGCCGGTAAATCGCAAGCAACGCCTGGTAGTTGACTTCCGCCGTGTAGCGCGTCTGATAGCAACGCCGCGCCTCGCCCCGCATCGCCGCCGCCTGGGCGGTCTTGGAGAGCGCCCGATCCAGGACGGCGGCCCAGGCTTGGGCATCGCCGGCCGGCGCCAGCCAGCCGGTGCGCTCCGGCTCGACCAACTCCGGCAGGCCGCCCAGATCGCTGGCGATCACCGGCGTGCCCACCGCCAGAGCTTCCAGCACGGCCAGCGGGCTGCCTTCGTAGCAGATCGAAGGGACGGCCAGCCAGGCGGCCCGGCGCAGAGCCTCCAGGGCCTCGTCGTGGGGCAAGCGGCCGGCCCACTCCAGGCCGGGCTCGCGGTATTGTTCGCGCAGGCTGGTCCCCAGCGGGCCGTCGCCCACGATCCTGAGCCTTCCGGCGGGCCTCAGCATCCTCCACGCTTCCAGCAAAACCCGGATGCCTTTCTCCTGTGAGAGCCGGCCCAAGTACAGGACGTATCCGCCGCGTCCGTCCCCCGGGCCGGGATCCGGATGAACGAAATTGGGTTTGACCCTCAGCTTGCCTTCGGGGACGCCGGCGCTCACGAAGATTCGACGCGCAAACTGGGAGAGCGCAATATAGGCGTCTACTCCATCATGCCACGTCCCGCTCAGCCGCCGGGCCAGGACGGCGCCCGCGGCCAGAGCGGTCGCCGCCCGGCTGGCCCGGTAGCAGGCGTGGCGCAAGCCGGGCCAGGGAAAGGCGTGTCCCAGGCAATCTCGACAAGGGCTTCCGGAGCGCAGCAAGAGGCCGTTGGGGCAGAACAGCCGGAAGTTGTGCAGCGTCTGGACGACCGCGACGCCGGCCCGTTTGGCCGCCCGCAGAGCCGAGGCGGAAAGCAGCGGGAAGGTGTTATGGAAATGGACCACCGCAGGTCGCTCTTGCTCGAGCAGGCGGCGCAGGCGCCGGGCCGCGGCGCGATTCCACAAGGCGGCGGCGGCCAGGCGCAGGCGCCCCATGCGCGGGATGCGCCGGTTGTCTTCGGTGAATCGGATCACCCGGTGGTCGCGCTCTTCGAGCAGGGCGGCTTCGGCGGCAAACGCCTGGTCCTCCCCGCCGGGAGTTTGGTAGCGGTTGTGCGCCGTGACGATGGTCACCCTCGCGACTCCTCCCGGCCGGCGGCCAAGGCGAGGCCGACCAGCACGAGCAGTCCCGCCGTCACCGCATTGCCCGCCCCGTCCATCACGTTCTCCGCGCTTGCGCCCAGCAGGAAGGCCGGCAGGTAAGCCAGCAGAGCCGCGCCCTCCGGCCTGCGCCGCTGCCGCCAGGCGAAAACCGCCGTCGCGCCGAGGGTGCAGGCCCACAGCAGCTCCCCTATGGCGCCCCACTCGTACGCCGCCCGGAGCCATTCGTTGTGAATGACGCGGTTGGCGTCGAGCGACTCCGCGCGGTAGGCATAGGGGAACAGTTCCAGACCCAGCCGGCCGCCGGAGGCCGAGCCGCGCCCGAAGATCCATTGCGAGGCTGTGTTGCGGCTCATCGCCTCCATCACGCCCCGGTACATCGCCAGCCGGAAGCGGGCGGTGCCCAAGCCCATGCCGTCGGCCCGGTCCTGGCCGGTCAGCAAGGCGGACGCGGTGGCCGTCAACCGGTTGGCCGGTTCCGCCGCCGGCTGCTTGGCCAGGCCCCGGCGCACCGCCGGAACGCTCACCAGCAGCAGCACCGCTGCGGCCACCCGGAGAAAGCCGGCCAGGTCGCGCCGGCAGGTTACCGTGTGAATCAGCAGGATGACCAGGGCGCCTGCGGACCACGTCCGGCTGCCGTTGGCCGCCAGCGCGGCGAACAACCCCAGCCCCAAAGCGGTGCGCAGGCCCGGGCGCACTTTGGGAACCCACAGCAGCCAGGCCAGCAGCGCGGCCAGCAGCGCCGCAAATTGCTGCGCGCTCACAAAACTGGTCAGCCGCTGCGGCATGCCCCGCCCGGCGAAGCCGAAACTTCCGTCGGCGAAAAAGACGGTCTGAAAGAGGGCCAGGCCCAGCGAGGCGGCCAGGAACCGCAAGATCAACCCCTGCTCGAGCGCCCCGGTCCGCGCCGCCCGCTCCAGGGCCATGCCGGCCAAGAGGATCCCCGCCATGCCCGCGGCCAGCTTGGCGCCCGCCAGGGGGAATTCGCTCCACAGCGCCGACAGCCCGGCGTAGATCGCCAGCAGCAACCAGGCCCGTCCGCCCAGGCTCGATTCCAGGCGGCCCGGAACCCGGCGCAGGCGCAGCAGCAGCCAGCCCGGCAGCGCCACGGCCTTCACGGCGTTCAGCCAGCCCACCTGCGCCGTGGCCGGACCTCCCGAACCGCTGGCGTCCAGGTTGGTCATCACCAGCCAGGCCGCCACCGCCCAGCGCATCGGCGCTGCCAGCGCTACCGGGATCAGCACTGCCAGCAGCCCCCGGGCGAACAGGACGTCAGGCGCGCTCGCCGCCATCCCTGTTGCCCCTCCCGCCGCGCGTGAGGCGCAGGAAGCACGCCCCCAGCACGGCGGCTTGCAGAATGTTGCTGGCCAGCATGCCGGCGGCCGCGCCCGCCACCCTCCAGCGCTCGACCAGCAGCCAGCCGCCGGTCAGCACGAAGACCGAGGAGACCAAGGTGGCCAGAAAATGCGCGTCGGGGCGCGCCGCCCCTTTCAGCGCGGTCGAAAAGCTCAGCTCCGAGACCCCTCGCACCAGCGTCGCGGCCGCCACCAGCGGAACCAGGACGGCCAGCCCGGCATAGGCGCCGGGGCCGTACAGCAGGCGCATCAGCGTGCGGCTGAATAGCAGAACGCAGCCCAGATAGCTTCCCGTGATCGCCAGCGCCGTCCCCATCGCGCGCCGCTGAAAGCGCTGCAAGTAGGCCGTCCCCTCGGCCTGAGTTTGGCCGGCCACCCAAGGCAGCAACAGCAGGCTCAGCGCGCCGGTCGCCTGGAGCACGGGGCTCGTCAGGTTTTCGATGGCGCGCAGCTCGGCGGAGGCCGCCAGCCCGGCCCCGGCCCCCAGTAGCACCGGAAAGGCCGAATTGGCCAGCCAATAGGTGAGCGAGACCCCCACCATCCAGCGCCCGTAATTCCAATGGGCCGCCAGGGCTTCCCGCAGCACGCTCGCCGGCGGCGTGCCGTCGCTGAGCCGCCGCCGCAGCAGCGGCAGCAGCACGGCGCAAGCGCATAAGGCCGACGCCCCGGTGATCAAGAACAGCGCGGCCGAACTCCGCCAGCTTAAAGCCCGCGCCGCCGCCGCCCCCGCCAGCGCGCAGCTCATGAAGGTCAGCCCGCCGCGCAGGGCGGTGGCCGGATCCGCTGTGACGTAGCAGATGCGCCGCAACACCCAAAAGCTCAGCACCGCGGGCGTAGTCAGGCTCAAGGCCGCCAGGGCGGCCGCCAGCGACGGGGCGCTCGTGCGCCACAGGGCGGCTGCCGCGGCAAGCAGTGCACCCAGCGCCGCCACCGCCCCCGCGTGAGCCCCCAGCATGGCGGAAAAATAGCCGCCCATGCGTTGCGCGAACTGCCTCGGTCCCATCACGCTCATCGGTTCCAGCAAGAGGGCGTGATGGAAGTTGGCCGCCAGCAGGAACACCGACAGCCCGATCGCCACCGCTCCGTAATCGGTGGGCGCCAGCCAGCGCGCGAACAGCACTACGAGCGCGAAATTGGCGCCCGAGACCAGGCCCTGGTCCAGGATGCTGAGCGCGCCGGGCGCGAGCCAGCGCCGGCCGCTGCGCGCCGCCTCCGCCAGCCTGCGCTCCAGACTGGCCACCGTCATTCCGGCCTCCGCTTGCCGGCCACCAGGTTCTGCGTGAGCCTGGATGCGGCCGGCGCCCGCCAGGGCGTCAGGGCCCCCTCCCGAGTCAACCCGAAGCAGGCGTAACCAAAATCGGCCAGGGTCTGTTCGATCCGCTCCGCCTGTTCGCCCAAGCGCGCGCAGGCCGAAGGCGAGTACTCCAGCAGCCACAGGGGAGCGCGCTCGGGGGGCAACGAGCACAAGCGGCGCGCCCCGAGCAGCACTAGGCGTTCGGCCCCCTCGACGTCCGCTTTGATCAGATCGGGCCGGAAGCCGAGGCGATCGCAGTAGCCGTCCAGCGTCCGGAGAGGGACGGGGTACCGCCGCCGCACCTGAGGGTCCGGTTCTCCCCGGCCGGCGAGCGAGGAGGAAGCCGGCTCGGTCCGCTCCCAGAAGAGCGCCTCGCCTTCGCGGTCGGCCACCGCGCAGCGGTTGAGCGTCACCTGGCCGGCACAGTTGGCGGCCACGTTCCTCTCCAGCAAGGCGAAGGTGTCCGGCTGGGGCTCGAAGGCGTGGACGCTGCCGCGCGCTCCCACCAGTCGGGCGGCCAGCACGGTGTATTCGCCGAAATGCGCGCCCACGTCAACAAAGACCATGCCGGGGCGCAGCACTCGCGCCAGGAAACGGGCCGTCTCCGGCTCCGAGCAACCTTGATACAAGATCAGGGCCCCGGAACCGCTCTTGGGGATCCACAGCGGAAAGCCGGCGGCGGTCATCACGCGCCAGGGCTGTGAGCGGACCATCCAGCGCAAGCGCCACAGCATGCGCAACGCCAGCCCACGAGCCGGATGAGCCCGAAAATCCGGCCGCTTGCTCAGACGTTTGAGCTTGGAGGGGAACTCCCGCACCGGCTCCGCCGCAGCCCGCCAAAGACCATGATAGTACCGGCAGGCCGCAGCGGGCCCGAAGCAGGGGGCCCGGGCGTTGTGTATAATCGGGCCAAGGATGAAGACTGATGGTGGGCGTTCCCGGTTGCGAAAAGGTTTGCCCCGCGCGGTCCGGATGGCGGGTTCACGCGTTCGACGACGCGCTCAGCGTGTCTAGCGATGACTTCGCGCATAACCTGCACGCCCTCGGACCAATCGCCTGGGCGGAGCACCTTTTAAATCCCCGCCGTCTGCGGGGGAGCGATTTTCCGCTCTTCCGGCATTTTAGTGGGTAGCTGGGGCCAGGTTCAGCCCGCCGCAATGGAAGTAGATGGCGTGGATGAAGTTCCGCAGGTTGCGGAAGCCTCGGGCCGTGTACCTCACCCATTGGATCTTGGCGTTAATGGACTC
>Ga0209018_1000714_pt1 | contig 29527 bp, 16 predicted proteins | sample YNPBryBLVA2012_FD_185814 | JGI IMG/M metagenome (GOLD analysis project Ga0209018, IMG submission 185814) | Anoxygenic and chlorotrophic microbial mat microbial communities from Yellowstone National Park, USA - YNP Bryant BLVA 2012 (SPAdes)... ...
GTTATTGCGAAACATACAGATCCCCTCAACAATGCGTGGCGTTATTGTACCACACTTGCATGAGGTGCCAAGGCGCTACCTTTTTTCAGTGGAGTCATACCTGCACTTACACACTTGCCCACTTGCCCACTTGCCCACTTGCCCACTTGCATACTTGCCCACTTGCATACTTGCCCACTTGCATACTTGCCCACTTGCCCACTTGCATACTTGCACACTTTCAACTCTTGGAGGCAACCCTTATGTCCCATCCCATCCGCATTGGTATCATCGGTGGCAGCGGCCTGTACCGCATGGAGGGTCTGACGGAGGTCGAGGAGCGGCGCATCGCCACCCCGTTCGGCGACCCGTCCGACGCCCTGTGGATCGGCACCCTGGAGGGCGTGCGCGTGGCGTTCCTGGCCCGTCACGGGCGGGGACACCGGATCATGCCCGGCGAGGTCAACTACCGGGCCAACATCTTCGCCCTCAAGACGCTCGGTGTCGAGCAGATCATCGCCATCTCCGCCTGCGGCAGCCTGCGCGAGCACCTACACCCCGGCGAGGTGATCGTCCCCGACCAGCTCTTCGACTTCACCAAACGACGGGTCAACACGTTCTTCGGGGAAGGGCTGGTGGCCCACATCGGCACGGCGGAGCCGTTCTGCCCGCGGCTGTCCGCCCATGTGGCCGACGCGGTGGCCGAGGCCGGCGGCACGGTGCACCGCGGCGGCCGCTTTATTACCATTGAGGGACCCCGCTTCTCGACCCAGGGCGAGAGCCACACCTTCCGCGCCTGGGGGATGGACCTGATCGGCATGACCACCAGCCCGGAGGCGTTCCTGGCCCGTGAAGCGGAGATGTGCTACGCAGTGATGGCCCACGTCACCGATTACGACGTCTGGCACGAGACTGAGGAACCGGTCAGTGTGGAGATGCTGCTGGCGACGCTGGCCGCCAACGCCCGGCTGGCCCAGGACGCGCTGCGGTTGCTCCTGCCCCAACTGGTCGCCGATGGGCGGAGCTGCGATTGTGGCTCGACGCTGGCGACGGCGCTGATCACCCAGCGGGACCTGATCCCACCGGACCTCAAGGAACGGCTACGGCCGATCACCGGCAAGTACCTGGACTAACGTGACGACGGAGCGGAATAGTCTGCAGCGGGCGTCTCCCGTGGATCAGGAGGCCACCTCGGCTTTCTGCCATCCTGTCGTCCGCCGCGAGCGACTGCTGCTCCTGCTGGCCGCCGCCTTCGTCGTCGCCGGCGCGGTCACACTGCACCTGGTGTTTCCCTCGTTCGGCCTGTCCAGCCTGCTATTGCTCGTCTCCTCCTTCGCCGTCTCGTTCCTGGTCGCCCACGTGGCCCTCTCGCGCCGGCTGCCCGCTCGCGACCCGCTGCTGCTGCCCGTCGCCGCGCTGCTCAGCGGCTGGGGACTGTTGATGGTCGCCCGGCTGGCCCCCGGCTTCCTGCCCCGCCAGGCGACCTGGTTGCTCCTCTCCGTCGTGGCCATGCTGGCCGTTGTCCAGGCCGGGCGCGACCTGCGCTGGCTGCGTCGCTACCGCTACACCTGGCTATTGACCGGCCTGGTGCTGCTGGGGGCCACGTTGCTGTTGGGCGTCAACCCCTCCGGCTACGGGCCACGCCTATGGCTGGGGCTGGGCCGCGCCTACTTTCAGCCCTCCGAGCCGCTTAAATTGCTGCTGGTGGCCTACCTGGCCTCCTACCTGGCCGAGCGCGGTGAGCTGCTACGGGCGGAGGGGCATCGCGTCTGGCGGCTGCGCCTGCCGCCGCTGGCCTACGTCGGCCCCCTGGTGGTGATGTTCGGTCTGACGCTGCTCCTGCTGGCCTGGCAGCAGGACCTGGGCGCGGCGATGCTGTTCTTCTTCACCTTCCTGGCCATGCTCTATATGGCGACCGGGCAGTGGGGCTACGTGGCTGTGGGAATGGCGCTGTTCCTGCTGGCCGGGGTGGTGGGCTACGTCGGCTCGGCGCGGGTGGCGCTGCGGGTGGATGGCTGGCTGAACCCCTGGCCGGACGCCGCCGACCGGGCTTTTCAGATCGTCCAGAGCCTGCTGGCCTTCGGGTCGGGCGGGCTGGCCGGGGAGGGGTTGGGACTGGGCCGCCCGGTCTACATCCCTGCCGTGCACACGGATTTCGTCTTCGCGGCGATTGCCGAAGAATTCGGCCTGGCCGGGACGCTGGCGGTGATCGCCCTGTTCGGCGTCCTGTTGCTGCGCGGCTTTCGCATCGCCGCCCGCGCCGGCCAGGCGTTCGAGCGGCTGTTGGCGGCCGGCTTGACCGCCGCGCTCGTCATCCAGGCCTGGGTGATCATGGCCGGCAATGCCCGGCTGGCCCCCATCGCCGGCGTCACCCTGCCCTTCATCTCCTATGGCGGCTCCTCCCTCCTGGCCACCTTCGTCGCTCTCGGCCTCCTGCTCCGCGTATCGAGCCCGAAACCCGAAGTCCGTAGTCTGGAATCTCCGCGTCTCCCCCTCTCCGCGTCCCCTCCTCTCCACGTCGCCTGCGCGCTCATCATGGCCCTGACCCTGCTGGCGGCGACCGTCGGCTACTGGTCGGTGGCCCGCGCCGGCTGGCTGGAGGCCCGTGAGGACAACCCCCGCCGCGTCGAGTACGAGCAGCGCCTGGTCCGCGGGCAGATCCTGGACCGCGACGGTGAGGTGCTGGCCGGCGTGGAGATCGGACCCACCGGACTGGTGACCCGTACCTATCCGTTGCTGGAGGGGGCGCCGGTCGTCGGCTACGCCAGCTTGCGCTACGGCACCGGCGGAGTGGAGGCTGCTTTCGACACGGAGCTGCGCGGCGAGGCGGGACGCCCGGCCTGGGAGGCGGCCTGGGCCGACCTGTTGCACCGCCCGCCGCAGGGGCGCGATGTGCAATTGACCCTCGACGCCGACCTGCAGCGACAGGCGGAGCAGGCCCTGGCCGGCAGCGCCGGCGCGGTCGTGCTGCTGGACGCGCAGACCGGCGAGGTGCTGGCAATGGCCTCGGCGCCCACGTTCGACCCGGCGCGATTGGATGAGCAGTGGGACTCGCTGCGGGAGGATGCGCTGGCCCCCCTGGTCAACCGGGCCACACAGGGACTCTACCAGCCCGGCGCGGCGCTGGAGACGGTGGTGCTGGCCGAGGCGCTGGGGCGCGGCCTGGCCTATCCGACCGACCTGGCAACGGCGCTGACGGCGACGGTGCGCCTGAACGGGACGGACGTCGGCTGTCTGGGGCAACCGCCGGCGATGGCCGACCTGGCGGCGGCCTGCCGCGCCGCCTGCCCAGGCCCGTTCGCTGCGCTGGGGGAGCAATTGGGGGCGGAAGGATTGTTGGCGGCGGTGAGCCGCTGGGGGCTGACCGAGCCGCCGCCGCTGGAGATCCCCACAGAGGCCGGGGATTGGTCGCCCGGCGACCCAGCGCTGGAGGCGGCAGGACAAGGCAGCCTGACCGTCTCGCCGCTGACGATGGCCCTGGTCGCTGCCACGCTGGCCAACGACGGTGAGATGCCCGTCCCGCGACTGGTGCGGCAGGTGCAAGACTTGCAGGGGGCGTGGCAGCCCGGCGAGGGAGCGGGCACGCCCCGGCAGGTTATCTCTCCGGCTCTGGCCCAGGGCCTGTTATCGGTATGGCAGCCGTATGGCAGCCAGGTCGTGGGCCACCTGGGGACCGCCGTGGCCGGGCGGGGCCGCCCGCCGCACGCCTGGTTCCTCGGCGTGGCCCCGGCGAGCGCTCCTCGCTACGCTGTGGTCGTGCTACTGGAACACCCTGAAGATCCCGACCGCGCCGCCGAGGTCGGCCAGGTACTCCTGGAGGCCGCGCTGCGCTGACCAGGGCGCACAGCCGTGCGCTCCGACATCTTCATCGCGCCAGCCGCGCCGCCTCCCGCGCCAGTTCCAGGTACTCCCGCCGCACCAGGTCGCGCTCCTCCACGCCAAACAGGACGAGCAGCTCGGCGATCAGCTCCGCCTTCCGCTCGGCGTCCTGCGCTGACCAGGTGCGGCTCTTCACCTCCAGGAACACCCCCGGCAGCTCCGGCCTGGTCATCTGGTCGAGGTTGACGGCGAAATCGGTGCCGCCGTAGCGGATGTTGTACCGTTGGCGATTCTTGTGGACTTCCCACTCCTCGTCAGGCTGGAAGTACTCGCGGTAGAAGCGCAGGCTGCGCGGGGCGCGGGCGTCGAAGCGCGAGCGGGAGAGCAGCACCGAGTGGCTGAACTCCCGCTCCTTGGTCGGGCCGGTCAGGGTGAGCCGGTAGCTCACATCGGCCACCCGCCCGGCCTCGTCCAGCACCTCGTCCTCGCGGTAGCGCAGCCGGCTTTGGTCGGGGTCGTGGAACAGGAAGTAGGTATCGTACTGCCGCCGGCGGGTGAACCGGACCACCGGGAACTGCCCGCTGGCCAGCGCGCTCTCGACGGGCGAGAAGTCATTCAGGTAGACCTTGACCTGCACTTCGAAGGTCTTCTCCTGAGCCACGCCGCCGATGGCCAGCAGTTTGCTCAACACGCTCTCCTCGCGGGCGGAGAGGAAGCGGTCAATTTTGTGCGCCAATTCGGCGGCCTGCGCGCGCACCGACTCGACGTCCACCGTCAGCAGGACGCGGTCGCGCATCAGCCAGCGCCCATTGCAGAGGACGTGGCGCACGTCGCTGCCCTTGGCCGCGTAGACCAGCAGCGAGTAGATGCTGTGGGGATCGCGCCGGAAGCGTGGGGTCAGGTGCAGCTCCTCCAGGTTGACGACGGCGATGTCGGCCCGCTTGCCGACCTCCAGGGAGCCGGTCAGGTGGGCGACGTGCAGCGCCCGCGCTCCCTGGATGGTCGCCATCGCCAGCGCCTGGCGGGCGGGGACGGCGGTGGGATTGGAAGTGACGCCCTTGGCCAGCAGCGCAGCCAGGCGCAGCTCCTCGAACATGTCCAGGTCGTTGTTGCTCGCCGGCCCGTCGGTGCCGATGCCGACGGCCAGGCCCAGTTGGGTCATGCGTGCCACCGGCGCGACGCCGCTGGCCAGCTTGAGGTTGCTGGATGGGTTGTGGGCCACGCCCACGTTGTGGTGCAGCAGCGTGGTCAGCTCCCCCTCGTCCAGGTGAATGCAGTGCATGGCCGTGACCTTCGCCTCGAAGAGGCCCTGTTTCTTGACCCACGGCACCAGCGGCATGCCGAACTCGGTGCGGTGATCCTGGGCTTCCTGGGCGGTCTCCGCCAGGTGGATGTGCAGGGGCACGTCGTGGGCGAGGGCCAGCTGCGCGCAGGCCTGGAGCATCTCCGGCGTGGCCGTGTAGACGGCGTGCGGGCCGACCGCCGGCACGACCAGATGATGCCCCTTCCAGCGGGTGATGAAGTCCTGGGCCAGCCGCAGCCCATCGTCGTAGCTGAGTGCGTCGGGGGTGGGGAACTTGAGGATGGACTGGGCGCAGACGGCGCGCATGCCCGCCTGGGCGGTGGCGTCGGCGACGGCCTCCTCGTAGTAGTACATGTCGCCGAAGCAGGTGACGCCGGAGCGGATCATCTCCGCACAGGCCAACTGCGCGCCCAGCCAGCAGAAGTCGGGGCGGACGAACTCCCGCTCGACCGGCATCATGTAGCCCATTAGCCAGACGTCCAGACGCAGGTCGTCGGCCAGGCCGCGCACGAGAGTCATCGGGGCGTGGGTGTGGGCGTTGACCAGGCCGGGGATCACCGCGTGGCCGCCGCAGTCCACCACCTCGTCCGCCTCCCAGGCCGCGGCGACCTGCTCGGCCGGCCCCACGGCGACGATGCCCCCGTCCCGCACCGCCACCGCTCCCGGATCGAACAGGGCGAAATGCTCATCCATCGTCACGACGACACCGCCGGTCAGGATCAGAGATGCTTTTTCCATCGCCATTCCGCCTTTCGGGGTTGGGTGTAACGGTTTCACTTGCTGACCTCACCCTATCCCCGGCCCAGGAGGGTGCTTCAAAATATCTTTCTCACCGCAGAGACCGCAGAGTACGCGGAGGAATCATCAAAAAACTCGGCTGCCTCGGCGGTCTCTGCGGTGCAGGCTGGGACTTTTTCAGCACCCTCCGGTTGGGGGGAGGGGTGAGGCCAGGACTGATGCCTGGGTAGCATTATAGGTTCAACCTACCAATCGGACAAGTGGTTGCTCCTTCCGCAGTTCGTGGTATACTTGATCTATTCCTGTTATGGAGGTTCCGATGAAAAGACAGCTTTGGATTGTGGTTGCGTTGCTGGTCCTGGCCAGCCTGGCTTGCGCCGTTGGCGGGGGCGGGAACGGCGGCGAGACGCCTGCGCCAGCGACCGGCGGGCAAACCCAACCCACCGGCCCGACGGCGGCGACGGGACCGGCCGGCGAAACGGAACCGGCTCCGGAGGTGACCGCTGGCGCGTTGGAGAACCTGGATAGCTACCGCCTGCGGATGACCTGGGAGTGGCTGCCGGACGGCGGCAGCGCCGAGACGATGACGATGGAGCAGGAGGTGACCCGCGACCCTGCTGCCCGGCGCATCGTCATGACCTCGACCACGGAGCAGGGGACGTTGGAGATGGTCCAGATCGGCGACACGATGTGGACGTGCATGCTCGATACCTGTATGCAGACGGAAGCGACCGAGGAGGCGATGACGGAGTTCGGGTCGGAGATTGACTTCGACCCCGCTACCTACACGGGCAGCGCCGGCTATGACTACGTGGGCGAGGATACAGTCAACGGCCTCCGCGCCCGCCACTATCGGTTGAACCTCACCCCCGCCGAGGTCGCTGCCCTGTCTACCGGCGCAGTCGTCTCCGATGTCCAGGCCGATATGTGGGTCGCCAGCCAGTCCGGCCTGTCGGAGTTCGTCACCCGCTTCACGATGACCTGGCGCGAGGACCGCTCCGGGACGCTGGGCAATGCCAGCATGGTGTTCGATGTCTACGACGTCAACGCGCCGATCACCATCGCGCCGCCGGAAGGGGCGACGACCGGCATGCCCGAAGGGCTGCCGGAGTACCCCGGCGCGACCGAGCTGACGCTCATGGGCACGATGATCAGCTTCAACACCACCGACGACCCGGCCACGGTCGCCGGGTTCTACCGCACCCAACTGCCCACCCTGGGATGGACCAACCAGAGCGATCAGGACCTGGGCGGCAGCATGGTGATGCAGACGTGGAGCGACGGCAGCCGGACGCTCAACATCATGATCAGCGCCGCGGAAGGCGGAGGCAGCAGCGTCCTCCTCACGCTGGAATAGCTACGAAGCACTCTCCCGCAGGCTCGAAGCCTGCGGGAGGGTAGTCAAGGGGAGAGGAGCCATGCGCGCGGTTGACATCATCGTCAAGAAACGGGACGGCGGGGAACTGACGGCCGAAGAGATCGCCTTCTTCGTCCAGGGCGCCACCAGCGGCGAGATCCCCGACTACCAGATCGCCGCCTGGCTGATGGCTGTCTACCTGCGTGGCATGAGCGACCGGGAGACGCGCGACCTGACCATGGCGATGGCCCGCTCTGGCGACACGCTCGATCTGAAGGGTGTCGCACCGGTGGTGGTGGACAAGCACTCCAGCGGTGGCGTGGGCGACAAGGTCAGCCTGGTCGTCGCGCCGGTCGTCGCCGCCTGCGGCCTGCCGGTGGGCAAGATGACCGGGCGCGGGCTGGGCTTCACCGGCGGGACGCTCGATAAGATGGAGTCCATTCCCGGCTACCGCTCCGACCTCTCGCCGCAGGAGTTCAAGCAGCAACTGGCGCGCATCGGCATCGTCCTGTCCGGCCAGTCGCTCAACCTGGCCCCCGCCGACCAGAAACTGTACGCCCTGCGCGATGTGACCGGCACCACTTCCTGCGTGCCGCTGATGGTCAGCTCGATCATGAGCAAGAAGATCGCTGCCGGCGCCGACGGCATCCTGCTCGACGTCAAGGTCGGCAGTGGGGCGTTTGTCAAGACAGTGCCGGAGGCGGCCCAACTGGCCGAGGCGATGGTACGCATCGGCAAGGGGTTGGGCCGGCGTATGCGCGCGCTGATCTCCGACATGAACCAGCCGCTGGGCTGGGCGGTGGGCAACGCGCTGGAAGTGCGCGAGGCGATTGACCTCCTGCACGAGGCCGGGCCGGGCGACCTGCGCGAGCACTGTCTGGTGGTGGCGGCGGAGATGCTGGTGCTGGGCGGGCGGGTCACCGACTCGGCGCAGGGGGTGGAACTGGCCGTCCAGGCCATCGCCAGCGGCGCGGCCTGGCAGAAGTTCCGCGCCCTGGTCGAGGCGCAGGGCGGTGACGTGCGCTTCGTGGACGAACCGGACCGCCTGCCCCAGGCCCGCCTGGTCGAGCCGCTGCCGGTCCCCAGCGACGGCTTTCTCCAACGGGTCAACGCCGCCGAGGTGGGACTGGCCGTGCTCGACCTGGGCGGCGGGCGGGAGAAGAAGGGCGAGCCGGTGGACCACGCAGTGGGGGTGGTGACGCACTACAAGATCGGCGACGCCGTGCAAAAGGGCACGCCGCTGTGCACCATCTACGCGAACGACGAAGCCCGCCTGGCCCGCGCCCGCGCGCGGCTGCTGGCGGCACACACCATCGGACCCGATCCGGTCGAGCCGCTGCCGATGTTCTACCTGAGCATCGGCTGAGGGCCGGTGCGCACGCCAAGCAGGCAGGCTTCTTGCCGACGAAGACCTGATAGGTCTCAGCAGACCTGTCAGGCCTTTGTGTTCCTGACGTAACTGCTCACCCTCCCGCAGGTTCGGAAGTGACCGAGCAATGCATCGGAGTGCCATGGCAGTGCGATTTGGGCTGCCCATGGCGCCCAAACCTGCGGGAGGGTGAGCAGTCACTCCCTGACCGAATAAATCCACCTCGAATCTCGTTGAATCAGCAGAAGAGGTCGTCAGAGAGATGAGCGACCCAGCCCTCGAAAGGGAGCACGCCTGGATCGTCCAGGCGCAGTGCGGAGACCGGCAGGCCTTCGGTGAGCTGGTCCGTCGCTACCGCGAGGGGGTCATTACCATCATCTATCGGATGTGCGGTGACGCGGGCCTGGCAGAGGACGCCGCGCAGGAGGCCTTCGTGCGCGCCTGGCAGCACCTGCCCAACTACCGTCACCAATCCCCGTTCCGCAACTGGCTCTACCGTATCGCCCTCAATGTGATGCGGGACACGCTGCGCCGCGAGCGGGAGATGGCCGACGTGGACGAACTGCCGTTGATCGCGCCGGATGAGGGGCCGGAAGCGGCGGTGGAGTGGGCGGAGCGGCAGGAGCGAGTGCGGCGGGCCGTGCTGGCGCTGCCGGCGATCAGCCGAGCGGTGCTGATCCTGCGCGAGTACGAGGGACTGACCTACAGGGAGATCGCCGACACGCTCGGCATTCCGATCGGCACGGTGATGTCCCGACTGAGCACGGCGCGCGATCGGCTGCGCGAGTCGTTGGCGCCCTATCTGGAGGCGCGATGAACGAGCATGTCACGGCCTGGTTGGAAGCGTACTATGACGGTGAGCTGCACGGACAGCGGCGGCAGCGGGTGGAGATGCACCTGGCGAGCTGCGCGGTATGTCGGGCGGAGCTGGAGCAGCACCGCGCGCTGACGGCGCTGCTGGCGGAGACCCCCGCTCCCGCCAGCCTGACCCCGGCCGAGACGTTCGTCGCCCAGGTACGCCTGCAACTGCGCCCCCGTCCAACCCAACCGGCCTGGCGAAGAGGACTGCAGGTCGCCTGGCGCTGGGCGCCGGCCGGGCTGGTCGGCGCGTGGGCGGTGGCGCAGGCAGTGTTCATCCTTGCCGGGGCCGTGCTGATCGCGCTGCAGTTGGGCCTGGGAGGCGACGTCGCGGCGAGCCTGCTGCCCGCCGCACCGCCACCGGCCTGGCTGACGACGCTGCTGCAGGCCGACGTCGGCCTGAGCGACGTGGCGCGGGCCGTGCCGAGCCTGTTGGGTGAAGACGGGCCGTTGCTGTGGCCCGTGGTGTTCCGCCTGGCCCTGCCGACCCTGGTCGGTCTGCTGACCGGAGGTTGGCTGGCCATCTGGTGGGCAATGCAGAAGAGACGAGGAGGGTTAGAGAATGGACTTCATTAAGGTTCTGAAGCGGGCGTTCGAGATCACCTGGCATTACCGGGCGCTGTGGGTCTTCGGCATCATCCTGGCGCTCACCGCCGGCGGTGGCGGCGGCAATGCCGGCTCCCAGTTCGGCGGCGGCGGCGACGGCGACCTCCCCGCAAACATCCAGTGGCCAGAGATCCCGCCCGAGGTTGTCAACGTCATGATCGCCATTGGTATCGGCCTGGCGTGCTTCATCCTCGCGCTGGTGGTCGCGAGCGCCATCGCCCGCTACGTGTCGGAAACGTCGCTGATACGCATGGTGGACGACTACGAAGAGACCGGCGAGAAGCGCACCGTGGGCCAGGGCTTCCGGCTGGGCTGGTCGCGCACGGCCTTCCGGCTGTTCCTGATTGACCTGTTGATCGGCGCGCCGATAGTCCTGGCGTTCCTCCTGCTCTTTGCCCTGTCGCTCAGCCCGTTTCTGCTGTTCCTGGTCGAGAGCGTGGCCGCGCGGGTGATCGGCGTCATCGCCGGGATCGGCTTGTTCTTCCTGGTGATCCTGCTGGCGATCGTTGTCGGCGTCGTCGTCTCGGTGCTCATGGTCTTCTTCCGCCGGACGTGTGCGCTGGAGCAGGTGGGGGTGATCGAGTCCATCCGCCGCGGCTTCGGCCTCGTGCGGCGGCACCTGGGGGATACGGCGCTGATGTGGCTGATCATGTTCGCCCTGGGTGTCGCCTGGACTCTGGTGCTGATCCCGGTCGCTCTGCTGCTGTTCCCCCTGAGCCTGCTGCTGGGTGGCCTGCTGGCGCTGCCGGTCGGCTTGTTGGTCAGCCTGGTCGCTGCCGAAGGGGCGGCGCCGTGGATCGCCGCTGCCGTCGTCGGCGTGCCGGTCATGATCCTGGTGCTCGCACTGCCGGCGACGTTCCTGGGCGGGCTGGCGGAGACGTTCAAGTCCACCGTATGGACGCTGACCTACCGCGAGCTGCGCGCCCTGGAGGACGTGGCGGGAGAGGACGAGCCGCTGCTGGAGATGGAAGCGACGTCGAGCGAGGCCTGAGACCCGTAGGAGGATTCTAAGGTGGACAGACCTGACAGGTCTCAGCAGACCTGTCAGGTCTCTTTTGTCGAGAGCAGTTCGGTCGCCGCCGTCGCCAGGCCGACGATCAGCCAGAACAGCGCCGCCGAGTGGGGAAAGTCCAGGTTGAAGAAGTAATGGTCGAAGACCCCGCCGACCAGCGCGCCGATCAGCGCCGCGTGCAGCCCCCACCAGGTCGGCTCCAGCCGCTCGTCGCCGCCGACACGCCAGCGGTTGCGCCAGAAGCGGGAGAAAAAGACGCCGATCACCAGCAGGAAACTGCCCAGCCCCACCAGCCCCGTCTCTTCGGCAATGAGCAGATAGACGTTGGAGACGCCGATGTAGGTGTCTATGTCCGGCGAGCCGGCGAAGCCCACCCCCAGCAGCGGGTAGCGACCGATGAGGGTGAGGGCGTCGCGGTATTCCCCGAAACGCATCTGCGTCGCCAGGTCCTCCCCGCGCACCCCGGCGACGAAGTGGGCCACCAGGCCCTGCGTCTGCGGCAGCGCCAGCAGCAGCACGAGCGCTGCCAGGAGCACCCACCACAGCTTGCGGTAGCGCAACGTCGCCACCACCGCCAGGGCAATACCCACGCCGGCGATCGAGCCGCGCGAGACGGTCAGCCCCAGGCAGAGCACCATCACGCCCAGCATCGTCACCAGCAGCCAGCGCCGGAGCAGCGGACGGCGGGCGAAGAGCTGCGGCACGGCGAGGGCGATGGTGATGTTCAGCAGGCTGCCCAGGACGTTGGGGTCCACCGAGGTCGAGGTCGCCCGCTGCGGCAGGGTGGGATCGTCCAGCAAATAGCGCAGCACCCCCGCGCCGGTGGGGTAGCCCAGTCGTCCCAGCGCGGAGAGGGCGCGGATGGCCCACTCGTCGGGGACGACGTAGAGGACTATCCCCAGCAGCGCGGCGACGAAGGCGCAGATCAGCACCGCCCGCACCAGTCGCTCCAACCGCTCCACGTCCTGCACGATGTTGACGATTAGGAAGAAGAGCAGCACGCTGAGCACGATCTCGGCGAAGTGGCGGACGATGTACGAGGTCAGCGCGGCGTGGCCCAACCCCAAGACGAAGGCGAGCAGGGCCAGCAGGAGGAACAGCAGCACCGGCCCACCCAGGCCCGTGGCGACGAAGCGTCGCTGCGCGCCGGTCATCCACCCCAGCAGCCAGACGAGGAACAGCGCCCCCAGCGCGGCGTCGAGGAACGTGGGGGTGAAGCCGATGCTGAAGGGGAACGAGGCGAAGGGCAGCAGGCAGATCACGCCGACGACGGCCCAGTAGGCGACCTCGATGCGGCGCAGCATCCACAGCCCCAATACCAACGCCACCACGCCGACCGTCGCCAGCAGCGGCCCGACCTCGGCCAACAGGTAGCCGGCGGCCACGGCCAGCGCCACCGTCAGCAGCAGCGCCGCCAGCACGGAGAGCCAGCGGTGGCGGGAGAAGACCTGGTAGAGCAGTTCTTCAGTGGTCATGGGTGTTCCGTGTCATGTGTTGCGGGTTGCGTGAAGCGTGAAGCGTGAAACGTGAAACGTGAAGCGTGAAACGTGAAACGTGAAGCGTGAAACGTGAAACGTGATGCGTGTTGCGTGGTCTGTTGTCGGTGGTCATTGTTCAGTGATCATTTCCCACGTCCCCAGCGGCACTTCGCCGAAGCGGTTGTCCAGCGGGAGGAGGGGGGCGAGACGGAAATTGTCGTAGGCCAGCAGGGTGGCGCGGATTTCACCCCCGGCGAAGTCCTCCGGCACGGGCAGTAGGTGGCGGTCGCTCACCCGGCTGCCGCCGATCCACTTCAGGGTCGGCACGGCTCCCAGGGCCGGCTGGCTGTCGTGGGCAGCGATGAGTTGGCCGTCCGCGCTCACCAGCCGCACGCTGATGCCGTCGTCGCTGACCAGCGGGCGCAAGGAGAGCAGGCTCACGTCCACCGTCATCGTCTGCCCCGCGCCGGCCGGGCGGGCGCGCACGCCGACGACGGCCACCTCGTCACCCAGCGGGACGAAGCGGGCGTCGGCAGGGGCGGCGGGCAAGCGGAGGCGGGTCAGCGCCCAACCCCACGGCCCGGCCAACGGCTGCTCCTGCCCCGTCCCATCGAGCAACGCCAGCTCCAGCGGCCCGCGCGCCGCGCCAGGCAGGTCGGCCAGCACGGTCTGGCAGGCCCCGGCAGGCAGGGACGGCAGCGGCGCGGTCGCCTCGGCGCCGTCGGCGGTGCGCAGCCGCGCCTGCAACCCCTCCCCCAGCGGCCCGCGCCAGGTCAGGTAGACACGCAGGGTCTCCGGGATGCTGCGATCGTAGACTGCCTCCAGGAAGTTGGAAGTGGGAAGTTGGAGGTTGGAGGTTAGAGGTTGGACATTGGACATTCGAGGTTGGAGTTCCAGATCCGTCAACACGCGCGCCGGCTGGCCGTCGGCGGTGGGGAGGGTGTGGAAGCCGGACTCGTCCACCGTGTACGCCCCCAACGTGACGTGGTAGGCGCCCGCCGGCAGGTTCGGGTAGATGGGCAGGAACAGGCGGACGAAGCAGACCTCCTGCGGCGCGCAGTCGCTGCCCAGCCAGCGGTCGGCCTGGGCCTGCTCGCGCCCGCTGCCGTCCACCAGGCGCAGGGTGAAGGACGGCGCCGCCGCCAGCGGCGCGGTCGGCTGCCAGGCCAGCACGAACTCGGCCACTTGACCGGCATGGAGTGTCTCCTGGACTAGATCGAACCCGACCAGCCGCACCTGCTCGCCGAAGGTCGCCCCGGACGGGGTGAGCGGGGCGGCGGGCGCGGTCGCCGGGCGCGGACGGAGCAAGAAGCCGCTCTCCCACGGCTCGGTGGTGTAGCCGGAGAACTCGTAGAAATGGGTCAGCAGCAGCGGACGGTCCGGCCCGCTCTCCTCCACCCGTCGCCGCCAGGTCTGGCTGTACTCCTCCCCGATCACCGGGTAGACGTACTCCACCTCCACGTCGGGCCGCAGTCCCTCGACCTGCTGCAAGTACCACATCGGGGTGGCCCAGTGCCAGTCGGCCAGGATGCGCGTAGCGGGTGGCGCGGTCTCCAGCAGCGGCGCGACGGTCTCGCGAGTGCGGGTATCCTGCGCCAGCTCGACGAAGCTGGATCCATGCGCCCAGCCGTTGAGCAGAGTGGCCCAGAGGGCGAGGGGGACAAGGAGACGCGGAGACGCGGAGACGCGGGGACGGGGAGACGCGGGGATGAGGAGACGCGGAGATGGGGAGACGCGGGGACGGGGAGACGCGGAGACGCGGGGACGCGGAGACGCGGAGATGAGGGGAAGGTGGAGATTGGCGAGGAGGCCGACGGCGATGGCGAGCGGGAGGTAGGCCGGCATCAGGTACTCGACCGTCTGCGGGGCGCGGTAGGTGATGGTGACGAAGGTGTGCAGGGCCAGGCTGCCCGCCAGCAGGACGAACAGCCGCCAGTCCCGCCACAGGAGCGCCAGCAGTCCCAGGAGCGCCGCAATCAGAAGGAGGCCGTTGAACTGGAAGGAGAACAGCGTCGGCAGCAAGGCCAGGCGGTTCGGCAGGTCGGTAGCGTTGGCGAAGGCGAACATGTCGCCGCTGAAGCCCCGCGCCAGGACGTGCCAGAGGAAGCCGTCGAGCGTGTCCAGCCCCGGCGGGGCCAGCACCGCGTCCATTGCCCCGCGGATGGGCAAATAGGCGAACGGGAGGAGCAGGCTGACCGCACCGACCAGCGCTGGCTTCCACCAGCGACGCGGCTGCCGGGCCAGGCGGGGGTCGGTGAGCAGGACGTAGGCCAGGAAGAACAGGGCGACGAAGGCCAGCGACGGGTGGTGGCCCAGTCCCAGGCCAAGCGCCAGGGCCAGGAGGACGAGCGCCCGATCGGCCTGGCGCGGCCCCTCGGCGGCGGCGAAGCGGGACAGCGCGTTCAGGGCCAGGGCGGCGAAGAAGACGGTGGGGATGCGGATGTTGGCGATGGTCGCCTGCGCCCAGAAGGTGGTGGCCGTGCCCAGGGTCAGCGCAGCGGCCAGCCCACCGGCCAGGGCCGCCGTCGGCGCGGCGCCCAGCGTGCGCGCCCAGCGGCGCGTCGCCGCCGACAGCAGCACGAGCGTGCCGGCGGCCAGCAGCGCGCTGAGCAGGTTCAACGCGTAGGCCGGATTGCCCAGGGGCAGGAGGCGGACGAACAGGGCGCCGACCAGGGTGTAGAACGGGTAACCGGGGGGATGGGCAACGCCCAGCCGCGCGGCGACCAACTGGAACTCGCCGGCGTCGGCGGGGAGCACGTCGCGGGCGGCGGTGGCGGCGTAGACCGCCAGGGCGAGGGCGAACGTCAGGCCGTCGGCCAGCGTCGGGGCCCAGCGGGGCAGGGACGAACGCCGGCTGGCCAGCAGCCAGGTCAGCGCGGCGAGGAGGCCCACGCTGGCCGCTACGCCCAGGTCGCGCTGCGGCCAGGCGACGTAGACGAGCAGGATCAGCGCCGGCCACAGCCGGACAGCCCGCCCGGCCAGCCAGCGGCCCAGCGCCAGGCCGCCCAGCGCCGCCAGCAGGCCCACCGTCACCACCAGCAGCCCCGGCCACGGTCGCCCGGCAGCCTCCAGCGCGGCGCGGGCCACGAACAGCCCGGCCACTGCCCCCGGTAGGGCGCGCAACCAGGATCGGGCATGCAAAAGGGAGTTTTTCATCAAGCGACGGCTATTGTACCACGGAACACGGAACACGCACCGCGCCCCGCCAGTCACGGCAGGGCAGCGAGTGGCACCAGGCCGTCCGGCAGCGGGCCCTCCGGGCCGGCGACCGGCAGCCGTTCCATGGTTCGTGGGTCGTACATCCCGGTCACCAGGCGCACGGACTGGCCGGGGGAGAGGGCGGGGAGGCGGAGCACGTGCTCGTCGGGGACGACGTCGCCAGGCTGCCAGGCGGCGGTGGGGTAGCGGTTGGCGCGCGGCGGGCCGTCGTGCTGGGCCAATGGATTGCCCGTCTCGTCCAGGAGATGCACAAAGACCGTGTAGTCGCCCGCCGGCTGGCCGACCGCCCGCCAATAGAGGGTGACGGTCAGCGGCGCGCCGCTGCGTACCGGCCCCGACAGGTCGTAGCCGATCAGCTCGACCGACTCGCCGAGCCGGTAGCTCAGCGGGTAGGCGGGGGAGACCGCCGGCGGCGACGCGGGGGCCACGCGCACGCGGGCCAGCACGGGCAGTTCAATCACTTCCCCGGCGCTGTTGCGAGCGACCAGCCGCTCCCCGCTCTCCGCATCGTACAGGCCGATCAGCAGGTCAGCCAGCTCGGGGAGCGGTGCCCAGGGCTCCACGTGAACGCGGTAGGTGTCGCAGAAGGCCTGCCCGACCGGCCACAGCGAGGTGGGGAAGCGGCCCAGGCCGGGATAGGTGTAGCGCTCGCCGACGCGGGCGTTGTCCTGCCCCAGCAGGTGGATGAAGACAGTGTAGTCGCGGGCCATCGGCGCGGTCGCCTCCCAGCAGGCGCGCACCTCCAGCCACTCGCCGGGGGCCACCGACGTCTGCTCCAGCGACACGCCCAGCAGCCGGGCCGTGTCTCCGTAGATCAGGTCGGCGGGCTGTACTGTCGCGGCGGCCTCTTCGGGGGAGAGCAGTCGCGGCAGGGCGAAGGCCGGACGGATAACCAGCCAGGGGGTGAGCAGGCTGAGCAGCGCCAGGGCGGAGAGAGGAACGGCGAGGAATGGACGGCGAACGGCGAATGGCAGATTGCAGATTGCGGAACGCCACCCACCCGCCGCCAGCACCCCCCACGCGCCGATGGCCGGGAAGAGCAGCCGCCCGTGTGGGGCCTGCACCTGGCGCATCCACTGCAGCAGCGCGGCGAAGACCAGCGCCAGCCAGAGCGCCGACAGCAGGCAGGCCCACCCGAGGCCGGGCAGTCGCCGCTTCACCAGCGCCACGGCCCAGCCGGCCAGGGCGACCAGCGGCAAGATACCCAGGGCCACGTAAATCCACGTTGGATACTCGACGTGCCCCCAACCGAAGCCGCCCCAGAAGGAGACGTAGACGCGGGGCAACTCGGAGATCAGTGTGGCCAGCGAGGCGGGAACGGCCCGTCCCCAGGAGGTGTGGATGTGCACCTGCAGCGCCAGCGGGTCGCCGTAGAGCAGCCCGTTGCGCAGGTACCACCAGCCGCCCACCGCGGCGGCCGCGGCGGTCATCAGCAGCAGGGCCGGCGCCCGTCGCCCCAGCGCCCGGCGCGCCTCTGCCGGTCCATCTGCCAGCCCCAGGGCTGCCGCGGCCAGCGGCCACAGCAGCAGCGCGCTGGTCTTGGTCAGCGCGGCCAGGCCGATCAGCAGGCCGACGGCGAGGGCGCGGCGCGGCGTGACGCCGCGGTGGACCGTGCGGACGGTCGCCCACAGCGCGGCGGTGGAGAGGGCGGCGGCGGCGCTGTCGTTGCTGACCACGCCGCTCATGAACAGGAACTGCGGGTGCAGCGCCACCAGCGTCGCTGCGCCGAACGCCCACGCCGGATGGTCGGGAAACGCTTCGCGGCCCAGCCGCCACGTCGCCACCACGGTCAGCAGGCCGAAGGCCAGGGAAACGAAGCGGGCCAGGCGGACGGCCAGCGCCGCCCCCCGCCAGGGGAAGCCCTCCCGCTCCGTGTGGATGAGCATGTTCTTGTTGTCGTTGACCGTCCCCCCGGCCTGGTAGCCGAAGTTGGGATTGTGCCACAACAGCGCCGTCGGGTCGCGCTCGGCGGCCAGTCCGCTGACCAGCGCGGCGGCGACGTAGTAGAGCGGCGGTTGGGCGACCTCCTGGGCGAGGTCGCTGCCGGCCTCCAGGGGCGGCAGGGTGCGCTCCTCAATCAGATGGCGCACGTAGGCGTAGTGCCACACCTCGTCCGGGGCCTCGAACAGCGGCGTGACCAGGCTGTCGCTCAGCCCCAGCAACAGGAACAGCAGCAGGCCGAGCCGGCGAAATGCAGACCAGGTGGTAGCTGGTTTGTGCATCGTGATTTCTGACCGGAGTGTAGGGGCGCACGGCCGTGCGCCCCTACACCTATCTCGATAGCTACAGCGGGGGACTACCTACGCCTGGGCGGTTGCTGAAACCCTCCGACGGGAGGACAATGTACTGGAAGACCTCGGAGACGGTAACGCCGCACCCGCCACCCACCAGGTGGCGCGTGACGATGGCGAACTGGACGACCTGTCCTGGCTGCAGCCCTGCGATGACAGCCTGGTGACTGGTCGCCGGGCTGGACGCCAGGGGGGTGTACTCGGTCAGCTCGGCCAGATCGAGCGCACCGGCGATCGCCGGCATGTAGAGCGTGTGGGTCATCTCGGCGGTGGGGGTGGTGATCGCGGTGGGCGTGACCACGCGGTACCAGAGCTGCGAGAAGACCGGCTGCGGCGTCTCCCATTCGACCGTGAGCGTCTCCGTGAGCGGGGTGATCGCCACTTCGCTGGCGAAGCCGTCCGGCAGTGTGCTCAGCGGGTTCGGCAGCCGCGCCCATGGTGGGGGCAACAGGTGCAGATCGGCGTCATCCCAGAACGAGTCGAAGTAGTAGCCGACGTGGTGATCGCCGGGCGGCCATGGGGCCGAGTAGAGGATGACGGTCAACCGGTTGCCCAGCGGCTCCGCCTGCACCGCGAGCTGCTCCCAGGTAAAGCCGGCCGTCTGCTCGGCGGACCAGACGGTCAGCGGGGGCAGGCCGTTGTGGACGGCGCAGTCGTCATCGCTGAGCGTCAACTGCGTCCCCTGCGGGTCGAGGCCGATGCGCGCGTGGGGCAGGGAGGTGGGAGCAGCCGACCACTCGTTCCGCGCCCAGACGGTCAGCTCGTAGGGGGCGCAGGGGATTACCCCGTCCACCATCTGGTAGATGCCGGCGGTCCAGACCTTGCCCCAGACGAAGTAGACCTGGCCGTGCGCGCCCGAATGGGGATAGCGGCCGTAGCTGCCATCCGAGTCGGCGTACTCCGGCAGGTCGGAAAGATGGATCCACCAGCGGATCCAGCCGCCGCCGACGAAGTGGTTGGGGTAGCGCCAGTAGAACGGTAGATCCTCGAAGCCGCCGTTCACCAGCAGGTTCGTGTTGACGCCCGATTGTGGCGTGGGCGGCGCCTCGTCGGCGCGGGTCGCCTGACCCAGGCCGAGGGTCAGGGCGACGATCGCAACGATGAGCGAAACGGACCAGATTATTCTTCTCATTTTCTCTCTCCATAAGAAAGATTTCGTAACTGCCTACCCCCGCAGGTTTGGGCGCAATCTCCGCACTGGAGTGCGCCGCAATGAGCTGCTTGCCCTCTCGCCAGCCACTTTCTAACCTGCGGGAGGGCAGGGGGTAGGTACAAGACTTCACTGAGCCACGGAGGATGAGGTTAACCACGGATTCCGCAGATTCCACGGATGACACCTTGCCCACTTGCAAACTTGCCCACTTGCAAACTTGCCCACTTGCCCACTTGCAAACTTGCCCACTTGCAAACTTGCCCACTTGCAAACTTGCCCACTTGCCCACAGATTGTTCTCGACGCTCACGGCCAGATCGCCACCGCACCGTCGGGCACGGGCTGGCCGGCGGCTGTGGCGGGCAGCCGCGCGCCGTCGGCGAAGTTGTACAGGCCAACGGTGACGCGCTGCCCGGCGACGGGCGCCGTCGGGAGGTGGTGGGTGTCCAGCACCACGTCCCCCGGCTGCCACAGCGAGGTGGGGAAGCCCCCGCCCAGCGGCGGTCCGTCGCCGGCGGCCAGCGGCGCGCCCGCGCCCTCGTCCAGATGGACGAAGACGGTGTAGTCGGTGCTCATCGTCCCCAGCGCCTGCCAGCAGAGGTGTACGTTCACCCCGTCCGGCGCCGGGACGATCCAGGCGTGGGTGAGGGCAATCACGTCGCTGAAGCGCACATCGGCGCTCAGCCGCCCCTCCTCAGGGCATGACGGCGACAGCCCGGCCACGCGCTGGCGGGTCAGGATCAGCCGATCCCCGGCTGCGATTCCGTCCTGGAAGACCGGCAGCCGCTCCCGCTCCTCACCCACGTGGAGGGCCAGTTGCAGGTCCCAGGCCTGGGTGGCGACGTCCGCCTCTGGCAATAGAAAATGATAGCGATCCACAATCACCTCATCGGGTAGCCAGGCCGAGGTGGGGTAGTTGCCGCGCCCCGGCCAGGAGTTATAGTTCCAGCGCAATGTCGTATCGCCCGGAATGGCGGAGACCAGTTGCAGTGCCAGCACGTAATCGTCGCGGATGGGGGACGTGGCTTGCCAGAAGAGTCCGATGTCCAGGGTGCGCTGTTCGCCGTCGAGGGCGACGTCGTAGCCCAGGAGACGGATGGAGTCGCCGAAGGTGGCGTTGGTCGGGTTCGACGGATGGACGGCGTCGGCGCTGGTGCGCGGCGGCGGGGCGAAGAAGGCGGGCAGGATGCGCACCGCCGTCCACCCGGCCGAGAGCGCCAGCATGACGACGGCGAGCGGTACAACGACCCGGTGCCGCCCCAGGCTGCCCAACCCAACGGCCAGCAGCGCGGCCAGGGCGGGCAGGGCGGGGAAGAGCAGCCGCCCGCCCGGCGCAGCGGTCAGCATGTCCCAGCGCACCCAACTGAGCAGGATCAGCCCAAACCAGCCGCCCAGGAACAGCGCCATCGTCCGCTCCGGCGCGGCCAGCCGCCGCCAGCCCCAGGCCAGTCCGGCCAACCCCAGCACCGTCAACGCGATGTACAGCCAGTAAAAGCCGTCGGGGAAGAAGGAACAGGAGATCTGTCCCCAGAACGAGCGGAACATCAGGCCGAGCTCGAAGAGCGGGTAGATCGGCGAGCCGCGCCGTCCGACCAGTTCCAGCATCGGCTGCAAGGCGGTCAGGTCGCCGTAGAGCTGGAGATTGCGCCAGAACCACCAGCCGGCGACGAGCAGGGCCGTGAGCGGGATCAGCGCGGCCAGCAGCGCGATCCGCCGGCGGCCCTCCCGCGCGCGCAGCAACAGTCCCAGCGCGGCCAACCCGGCCAGCCCCAGCAGCGTCCACCCGCTGAGCTTGGACAGTCCCGCCAGGCCGATCAGCAGGCCCAGGCCGAGCGCCCGCCGCAGGGTCAGCCCGTCGCGCCAGGCGCGCAGCAGCAGGTAGAGGCCGAGCGCGCTCAGCGGGGTGACCAGGTTGTCGTTATTGACCCCGCTGGCGACCAGGAGGAACTGCGGGTTGAAAGCGACCAGCGCCGTCGCCAGCGGCGCGGCCCAACGGTGACGGGGGAAGGCCAGGCGGGCGATGGCGAAGGTGGTGGCGACCGTGACCGTCTGCAGCAGCGTGGACCAGAGCCGCAGGGTGTGGAGCATCAGCAGGGTATCGCGCCAGGGGAAGGCCTCGCGGTTGGGATTGTGGTAGAGGATAGCGCGGTTGTCGTACAGGTTCGGCGCATCCGGCCCGCAGGCGTTGCGCGGGTTGAAGCGGTAGAAATCGGCGAAGTCGTCGCCGCGCAGCCCTAGCAGCCGCACCAGCCCGGCGGAGACGATGTAGTAGAGCGGCGGCTGTGACGCTTCCTGACGATAGTAGTACGTCTCGGCCTCCGGAATGGCGTGCGTCGGCAGCCGGCCGGTATCGGCGACGTAGCGGATCGCCCCGAAGTGCTCGATCTCGTCCAGGTTCTCGAACGGTGGGACGAGCAACCCGTAGGCGGCGGCCAGCAGGACGAAGCAGATGATGAACAGCCACGGAAGGCCGCGGAGGGGGGGGCGGGCGGTCACGGCGTCACCTCCAGGCGGACGAAGATCGCGTCTGCCACGGGGCTGCCGACCACCGACCAGCGCGTCATCGTATCCAGCCAGTAGGCGCCCGTGCGCAACCACAGGATGGTCTCCCCGGCGGGCTGGAGGAAGCGATGCCGCTGCACGATGACGTCCCCGCTGCGCCAGACGATGGGCGAGACCCCCAGGCCGTCGGCAGCGCCGAGCACCTGTCCATCGGCGGACAGGAGGTGGCCCATCAGCGAGAGGGAGCGGGTGATCGGGCCGGCAGTCGCTCGCCACCATGTCTCGACCTCCAGCGTCTCGTCGTCGGTGTACGCCATCGCGCCGAGGAAGGCCAGCGGGCCATCCAGCGCCAGGGGGGTACGCAGCGGGTCGGCGGGCAGCGCGGAGGGGGCAGTGGCGGCGGCCGCGCCATAGACGGTCACCGCGGGCGGCGCGGGGGCGGTCGAAAGCTCGTAGAGGACGAAGGCCGGGCGCCGGCCGGGTCGCTCCTGCTCGTAGGACAGGCGGGCCGGGGCCAGTCGCCGGGCGAGGAAGGCGTCGTCGGGCGCGGGCGGGCAGCGCAGGAGGCAGGCTCGCTCGTGGAGCAGGTCGTGGTGCAGGGCGTAGAGGCCGGACGGAGCGGGGTAGAGCCAGGACTGCGTGCAGTCGAAGTCGGCCAGGCGCAGGTCCGCCCGCCCCGTGCCGGCGGCGATCGTCGCCTCGTCCAGCGGCGCTTCGGGCTGCGTGCACTGGGCGAACCAGGCGGCCGGGAAGGGTGGGACATCGTAGACCAGCAGCGTGTGGTCGAGGATGGCCGTCGGTTCGCGGTGACGCAACCACTCGTAGGCGTCCGGGTCGCTGATGCCCACGCCCTGGAGATACGAGGCGCTGACGATGACACGGCCCGGCGGGGGCGAGAAGCGAGCAGCGGGAGGCTCATCGCGGACAGAAGGGTTTGTCTCCAGGTAGTCCTGCAGGGTCCGCGCGGACTGCCCCCAGTCCAGGTTCGAGTCCACCAGGTAGCGGTAGCCCTCGTCCGACCCGCCGATCAGCTCGTTGAAGTAGGCGATCTCGTTGGGGAAGAGGCGCACCGTCCCCACGACCGTCCAGAGGCCGAGCGCGGCCAGGGCCAGCCGTCGCCACGGCTGCAATACCCCTGTCCAGCCCCAACGCGCCAGGCCGCCGCCGAGGATCAGGTGGAGGAACGGGTGGATCGGCAGCAGGTGGCGGTAGCCGATGTTCATCCCGCTGGCGACGGCGGCGCCGGTGTAGAGGAGAGGGAAGAGGCCCAGCGCCAGCAGGCGCGCCGCCGACAGGGGCCGCCGCAGGAGCGTGAGCAGGCCCAGCCCCCAACCGATCAGCAGGGGCAGCGGGTTCTTGATCAGAAAAGCGAGTGGGTAGTACCACCACCAGCCGCCGAGCGAGCGACGGCCCAGGGCGAAGACTACGTTCTGGGTGGTGAAGCGGTCTAGGTGGAGGAAGGTGGTCCAGTAGCCGGGCGCGGGGAGATCGACCCCGCCCACGGTCCCCCCGGTGAAGCCGTAGCCGGCCCACAGCACCGCCAGGCTCAGTGCGGCGGCAACAGCGATTTGCAGTCGGGGCGGGCCTCTGCGCCCGCCCAGGATCGCGACAGCGGGCGGGCGCGGGCGGAGAACCGCCGTCAGCACGACGGCCCCAGCAGCCGCGGCCCAGAGGACGCCGGACTGCTTGCTGAGCAGCGTCAGTCCCAGGAGGCAGCCGGCGCCCAGCGCCCAGCGCCAACGGGCGGGGGGCTGCGTCCAGCGCCAGGTTGCGTACAGCGCCGCCGTCCCGAAGGCCACGCTGCCCACGTCGGTGGTCGCCAGCCGCCCGTGGGCCAGCAGCGTGGGGTCGCAGGCCAGCGCGACCAGGGCGAGCAGCGCGGCCCGCGGGCCCCACAGGTCGCGCGCCCAGCGCGCCACGACCGCCGCCAGGATCACGGTCAGGAAGATCGTCGGCAGCCGCGCGGCGAACGGGGCCCACGCCTCGGCGCGCAGGTAGGGCTGGAAGGACTGGTAGTACCGGTCGTATGCGTCCGGCCAACCCGCCAGTTGCGCGACGGGGATGGTCGGGTTGCGCGCATAGAGGGGGAGGGCCTCCAGCGCGGCCAGCAGCGGGGGGTGGCCGTACGGGGGGAGGAGCGGCAGGGAGTCCGTACCGCGGGCCAGCAGCGCGTAGCCGACCGCGATGTGCGCGGGTTCGTCGGCGGTGAGGGGCAGCCGCCGCGCCCCTGCGGTCAGCAGGGCGAAGAGGGCGATGAGCAGGGCGTAACGTGAAACGTGAAACGTGAAACGTGAACCAGACAAACGGTACTCACCTGGGCTTCGGGTTCGAAGGGTCATTATCCCACGGAGGGGCGAGTTTGTCCAGGAGGGTGATGACTGCCAACGGATTCGGGGAACGGATTGAACGGATGCCCCGCGCCCGATCTGCTCGGTCTGCTCCGCCAATCCGTTGACATCCTTCCTTAGCGGTCGGCGCTTTCCACCACCTCGACCCGCGCCAGGAGGAGGCGGTCGGAGCCCTCCGGCCCGCCCTCGACGGCCAGCCGCTGCAGGTCGGGCAGCGTGTAGGCGCCGGTCTGCACCCAGTAGACGCCGGGGGCGGCGTCGGGGGGGACGGTCAACTCGTGCCGCTGCACGATGAGGTCGTCGGCCTGCCAGATCTCGACCGGCACGCCGAGGCCGTCGGCGGCGGTCAGCAGCCGCCCCTCGCCGTCGAGCAGGTGGGCCAGCAGCGAGAGCGGGCGGTCGGGCCGGCTCGTCACCGACCAATACGTCCACAGCTCCAGCGTCTCGCCCGGCGCCGCTCGCTCCACGCTGAGCCGGTAGCCGCGGAAGGTCAGCGGGCCGGCGAGGGGGACGGGCGCGGCGAGCGACACGCCCTCGCGCCCGGCCTGTGCGGGCGGCCAGGGCGACGGGGCGACGGTCACCGCGCCGCGTTCCACGCCCTCCCACAAGCGCTCCGTCGCCGCTGGCGACCATTCGTAGAGCGAAAAGGGGGGAACATCCCGCGGCTCGCGCTGCTCGTAGGCCAGGCGGGCGAGGGACAGGCGCGCCTGGGCGAAGTCGCCGGCGGTTTCGTCGCCGCGGTAGAGGCCGTACCAGCCGGGCGACCGCCCGCCGTCGGGGTAGAGCCAGGCGTGGCTGCAGTCGAAGTAGGCCAACCGCAGGTCGTCCCGCCCGAAGCCCTCGGCGACGGCGGCAGGCGGGAGCGGGGCCACGGGCACGGTACACTGGGCCAGCCAGGCGGCCGGGGGGTCGCGCGGCAGGACGTGGTAGTAGAACAGCACGTGGGCAATGCGCGCGTCCGGCTCGCGATGGCGGAATCCGTCGTACATCTCCGGGTCGGCCAGCGGGATGCCATCGAGGGTGGTGGCGCTGATCACGTAGTCGCCCGGCGGCGGGTCGAAGCGGGCGGGGAAGACCGCCGGCGTGTCGCCGCCCAGCGGGGTCAGCGGCTCGTAGGCCACGCCGTAGATCGCCGGGTCGTAGAAGATGAACGCCGACAGGCGCACCGCTCCCAACCCCTGCTCCCGCTGGAAGCGGGCCAGGTCGCGGTAGCCCTGCCCCCAGTCGGTGTTCGAGTCGGCCAGGTAGCGGTAGCCGCCATCCGGCCCGCCGGCCAGCTCGTTGAAGTAGGCCAGGTAGTGGGGGAACATGCGCACGGTGCCGATGAGCAGCCAGAGGAGGAGGGCGCAGAGTATCGCGTATCGCAGATTGCGTATCGCAGATCGCGTATCGCGTGTTGCGTGTTGCGTGTTGCGTGGCCCGTTCTTGATCCGCGATCTGCAATAGACGATGGGCGATACGCGATTGGCGATTGGCGATACAGCGATGAACAGGAAGGGCAGCACAGGCAGCAGGTGCCGGTAGCCGATGTCAATGGTGCTGAAGAGGCTGGTGACGGCGTATAGGAGGGGGAAGAGGAGCAGGGGGAGCCAGGGCTGGAGGTTGGAAGTTGAAGATTGGAGATTGGAGGTTGGAGGCTGGAGGTTATGGCTGCGATACGCGATACGCGATACGCAACAAGCGACGAGCAGAACCAGGGTGGGGAGGGGCGTCTTGAGGGCAAAGGCGACCGGGAAGTAGGTCCACCAGCCGTGGGTGCTGTTCTGTCCCAGCAGGAAGGCGGCGTGTCCGCCGGCCATGTGCTCGCGCAGGCGCAGCCAGGGGATCAGGTGGCTGGCCGCCGGGACCGGGAAAGGAACGCCAGGAACCGTGCCAACCTCGAAGCCGTAGAGGGCCCACAGGGTCAGGGCGGCGAAGAGAAAGAGCAAGGCGCAGCGGCCGATCGGGTGTTGCGTGTTGCGTGTTGCGTGAGGCGTGAAGCGTGAAGCGTGAAACGTGAGGCGTGAAACGTGAGGCGTGAGGCAGACGAGAACGAGCATTCCTTCGACGGGCAGGAGCAAGAGCGCCGAGAGCTTGGCGCCCAGGGCCAGTCCGAGGGTGATCCCGGCCAGCAGGAGGCGCGGGGCAGTGGGTCGGCGCAGGAAGCGGGACAGGGTGAACAGTGCCAGGGTGATGAAGCAGGCTGCTCCCAGGTCGGTGCCGGCGACGCCGGCGTGGGCCAGGATGTTCGGGTCGAAGGCGAGCAGGAACAGCGCCAGCAGCCCACCCGCCGTCCCGGCGATGTCCTTCGCCCAGCGAAAGACGACCGCGCCCAGCAGCACAGCCAGCAGCGCGCTCATCACCCGCGCCGGCACGACCAGCCGGTCGAGCGGGCGGTAGGGATAGAGGAACTGCCGGGTCATCTCCAGCAGCGGCAGGCTCTCCGTGGTCGGCGTGGCCGCCTCGGCCCAGGCGGGGAGCGTCCGGGGATCGGGCAGGTCGCTGACGGCAAGCAGGGGCAGGGCGAGCCAGGCCTTGACCAGCGGCGGGTGCTCCTCGACCAGCCGGAAGTCGCCGGTGCGCAGGATGGTGGTGCCGCTGGTGATGTGCAGTCCCTCGTCCACGGTCAGCGAGGTGCGGACAGCGCTGCCGGCTGCCTGGGCGAAGATCGCCCACAGCAGCGTCAGCACGGCCAGGCTCGCCGATACGCGGCGAAAAGCGGTGGACGGGATCAGCGCTCGAACCATCGAACTGGCGGACATTGTACCACCGTCCGGCGGGGAAACGCAACCTTGACAGGCCCGTCGTTTCCCGTATACTACAACCCCGGCGCGGTCGCCGACCACGATGACCGGGGCGCCGGGACGAGGGAGATTCTCCCATCAAAATAAGGAGGTAATGGTGATGAAAGAAGTACCCCGACACAAGCGGCTGGGCGCAGGCCTGCTGACCGTGATGGTCGTTGCAGCGGCTCTGGTCGCCGCAGGCTCGCCCGCCGCCGTCTGGGCCGAGGAAGGCGGGGCATCCACCCCAGAAGCTGTCAGCTCGGCTGCGGTGGCTTCGCTGCACAACCCGACCTTCGACAATCACATCTGGTACGAGTTCCACCTGCGCTACGACCACACGTATCCTTCCGGCTCGTGGCTGCCCGACGACGACACGGCCGGCGGCCCGCAGGACTGGCGGCTGTGGTACATGGGGGGATGGGACATCATCCAGACCTGGGCCGAGAGCACGCACGCCCAATCGGTCGAGGCCGTGGGCGTGCGGACCTACGGCAACGGCGCGCAACTGGGCGGACTGTATCAGGTCGTCTCCAACACCACGCCCTGCCTGCTCTACAACTTCCGCATGTACGGCCAGGGGCGGCCCGATCCCAGCAATGCGACGCTCACCCTCCAGGTGGGCATTGACCGCGTGGGCTGGCACCCCAACTCGGCCGTGGACCCGGCGGTGCACGGTTCCTTCCCCACCACGACGCTGTGGGGCACTCCCCACACGAACTACAACTTCTCCTACGGGCTGCTGGAGGTGACGGCCGAGGCCTGGGCGAACCAGATCGTGGTCTACACCTACGGCGACGCGCCGCCGGGCGTTGTCGGTCACAGCCACAAGATTCTCTGGGACACCGGCTCCCTGCAGGACGTGACGCCGGCGATGATCCACGACCCGAACAGCCTGCCCGCCCCCGGCGGGATCAGCAACCTGACCGTGGTGACCGGCACGACGTCGGCGACGATCACCTGGACGACGGCGAACGCGGCGCTGGACCAGGTCTACTACCGCCGCGTGGCCGTGGCCGCCAGCCCGTCCCCCTATACCTACACGACCTACCTGCCGGTCGTCCAGCGCGGCGGCAACCTGACCTGGTTGTACACCCCGCTGAACAAGACACCGACTACCTCCCATACAGCGACGATCAGCGGCCTGGAGAGTGGGGCCACCTACGAGTTCATCGCCGTCTCGCGCGGGCTTTCCGGCGGGCAGTGCGCCACCTGGGTCTCCGCGCCGACGCGCTTCGTCACGCTGCCGTAGGGGCTCGATCTATCCTCACTGCGAACAGAAGGGACTCGGCTCCTCGTCGGAGCCGAGTCCTGTTCTTTGGCCTCGACGGACATTTGATCAGCCCGGACTGGGGCTCGGATGTAGGGGCCGACCTGCGTTTCGGCCCTGATCAGAGCGTCGCCTCCCGCCGGGGCGCACACGCAGGTGCGCCCCTACAGGTCGGGGTTGACCACTCCCGCCTCCCATTGATCGCCTGCCGGCATACCGTTCACCCGCACCGGCCAGCGCTCCATCGTATCGAGCCAGTAGGCTCCGACGACCAGGGTATACACTCCGGGCGGCGCGTCGGCGGGCAGGGTGAAGCGGTGGCGCTGGACGAGCACGTCGCCCACCTGCCAGGCGTCGAACGGCACGGCCAGTCCATCGGCGGCCAGGGCCGGCGCACCGCCCGGCCCGACCAGGTGCAGCATCAGCGAGAGCGGCCGCTCCACCCGCTCCTCTACCCGCCATGTCGTCCACACCTCGACGGTCTGGTCAGACGACGGCTCGCCGACGGTATACCCCAGGAAGGTCAGACTGCCCACCTGGACGCGACCCTCCGCCGGATTCTGCGGGGGCGCCGGCTGTGACGGGGATTCGTAGATGGCGAAGGGGGGCAGCGTGGCGCGGCGCGTCTGCTCGAAGCTCAGGCGGGACGTCGCCAGGTGCGCCTGGATGAACGCGTCTCCAGTGCGGGCGGTGTCGCGGAAGAGGACGGTCCAGCCCGCGCCGCCCGCCGGGAACAGCCAGCCCTGCGTGCAGTCGAAGGTTGCCAGCCGCAGGCCGTCCCGCCCGAAGCCCTCGGCGACCGCCTCCGGCGTCAGCGGGGCGACGGGGACCGTGCACTGCGCCACCCAGCGGCGCGGCTCGCCCGCTGCCAGCCGGTAGACGAACATCACGTGGCCCGGTCGCGCGTCCGGCTCGCGGTGGCGGAACCAGTCGTACATCTCCGCGTCGGCGGTGAAGATGCCCTGCAGCGTGGTGGTGCTGATGGCATAGTCGCCCGGCGGCGGGGCGAAGCGGGACGGCAGCACGCCCGGCGCATCGTGCAGCGGCGGCAGCGGGTCGAACGCGATCCCGTAGCTGCGGATGGCCTCCTCGTATTCGATGAAGGTGGACAGGCGGACGCGCTCGATCCCCTCGTCCTCCATATACCGGTGCAGCGCCCGCAGCGCCTGCCCCCAGTCGGTGTTCGAGTCCACCAGGTAACGGTAGCCCTGGTCGGGCCCGCCGATCAGTTCGTTGAAGTAGGACAGATGGAAGGGCCAGATCGCCGCCGTGCCGATGATCAGCCAGAGAAGAAGGGCGGAGAGGGCGAGGCGTGAAGCGTGAAGCGTGAAACGTGAAACGTGAAGCGTGGTGCGTGGTGCGTGTTGCGTGGGCTGTGGGTAGGACGCAAGATGCAGAATGCGGGATGCAGGACGCGAGACAAGAACGAACAGGAATGGCAGGACCGGCAGCAGGTGGCGGTAG
>Ga0209018_1000715_pt1 | contig 29439 bp, 22 predicted proteins | sample YNPBryBLVA2012_FD_185814 | JGI IMG/M metagenome (GOLD analysis project Ga0209018, IMG submission 185814) | Anoxygenic and chlorotrophic microbial mat microbial communities from Yellowstone National Park, USA - YNP Bryant BLVA 2012 (SPAdes)... ...
ATGTCGTCGCACGCGAGGCAGTCGTCCGTCACGATAGAGCCGTGCCCGTGCGCCCAGGAGCTTCGTGTGCGCGGCGACAAGGAGAACCTGACGCTCGTGTTGATGAACGTGCTGCTCAACGCGATCCAGGCGTCGCCCCACGGCGGCGTGGTCACCATCCGATGCACGGCCGAGACGCGGCGTAAGCAGGCGTACTGTGCGATGACCGTGCAAGACCAGGGACCGGGGGTGCCGGAAGAGCTTCGGGAGAGGATCTTCGACCCGTTCTTCACCACCCGCGACGGCGGAAGCGGTCTCGGGCTGTCGATCGCCGCTCGGATCGTCGATGCGCACGGCGGTTTTATCGAGGTGACGAACGGGTCGCAGGGCGGCGCCGTGTTTCGTATCGTGCTTCCTTGCGCGTCGTGATCTGGGCACGACGTTGTCCCGGTCACCGTGGTGGCAATGCGACAAAACACGCAACGGTCGCTTCGCTGTGACCGATGAGCCTGCGTGTACTGGGTGTTGTCGGCAATGCTGAACGGGTTGGCGAGGGTGGCTGCGCCCCCCCGCTGCGGCGCGTGTGATCTGCGGCTCGTTCGCGAAGCGCTGCTGTGTCGGGGCTGCGCGGCGACCGTGGATCGTTGGAACGGGGAGAAGGATCCGCTGGCCTTCGGCGCCTATGGTGGAGCGCTGGCGTCGCTGCTCTTGAGGCTGAAATATGCCTCGCGCGCGGACCTGGGGCCCCCGCTCGGTCGACTGCTCGCGGAGCGGCTGGCCCGTGTGCAGGGCCTCGGCGCCGTGGACGTCGTCGTTCCCGTACCTGTGCCCCGGTCCCGCCTGGTCGAGCGTGGATTCAACCAGGCCGCGCTGATCGCGCGACCGGTGGCGGTCGCGCTGGGGGCTCGGTTCGAACCATTGGCGCTTGGGCGCCGAGAAGGTGGGGTTCGGCAAGCGGCGCTCGGCCGAGCCGAGCGGCTAGAGAACCTGCGAGGAGCCTACTTCTTACGTTGCCCCGGCGTGCTGAAAGGACAGCGTGTCCTGCTCGTCGACGACGTGAGCACCACGGGGGCGACGCTGCGGTCGTGCAGCGAACTGGTCTGGAGTGCGGGGGCGAAGGCGGTGCGCACGGCTGCGGTTGCGCGGGTCGATGATGGGCCGGATCCGTCATTGCGATGCGATCGAAGCGCGATGTTCGGCAAGCACAGCATCGATGATGGCGGTCGTTCGCATCGCGCTCTGCCCGGTGCTGGGGCAACGTCCACGGTCCAGCAGTTCGTCGACCACGGTCTGGATCAGGGGCTGCTGGATATGCTCGGGGTTCGGCACCTCGACACGCTCGACCGTCCCGTTTCGAATCCACGAGATGTGCGTGCCAAAGGTCGGGAAGCTTACGCTACCTTCCGTGCCGATGACGGTGACGTCGTCTTCCGGGGCCGAGGCGGTAAAGCACCAGGAGCCGGTGCCGATGACCCCTGAGGCGAAGACGAACGCGGCGGCGACGGCGTCTTCGACGGGCCACGGGGTGGCCTGATTGACGGCGAAGGCGCGGACGCGGGTGATAGGGCCCAGGAGGTCGTCGAGCATGTCGAGCGTGTGGCTTGCGAGATCGACGAAGCGTCCGCCTGCCGAGATCGACGGCAGGTAGCGCCACGGCACGGGGGTGCCGCTGGGGAGCGGCCCCCAGGGGGTCTTGCAGAGCCTGACCTGGACATGGCGAGGTGCGCCGATGCGCCCGGCGGCGATGCCGTGCTTGACGGCGAGGTACCGCGGCAGGGCGCGTCGATAGTAGGCCACGAACAGCGGTACGCCTGCCTTGCAGAACGCCTCGATCATCGCTTCGCATTCGGCGGTGCTGGCGGCCATCGGCTTTTCCACGTACGCGGGTTTGCGTGCGGCGGCGCAGCGGATTGCGATCTCGGCATGCGACGACGGTGGAGTAGCCACGTACACGGCGTCGACCTCCGGGTCGGCGATGAGCGCGTCGGCGTCGTCGTACCAGCGGGGCACCCCGTGTCGCAGCGCATAGTCACGGGCCAGGGCTGCGGTCCGTCGCATGACGGCGACGAGGGCGGACCCGTGGGCCTTTTGGAAGGCGGGGCCACTTTTTTTCTCGGTGACATCGCCGCACCCGACAATGCCCCAACGCACGAGATGCTGCATCGGGACGTCATCGCCAATCTGCCGGGTGACGTCAACCTGAGCGGTACGGCACTTGCGGGCGAGTTCGATGAACTCGATGCAGTGCGTTGCGGATGTCGCCTCGTGGCGCCGTTGCGCTGCGTCATGGTGATGCCGGCGGTCCAACGGCATCCGCAACGGTTCCCGCCGTGGTGACGGGCGGAAGGATTCCACTGGACCATCGCGTCGTCTTCGCGAACAACACTGCGCGCGCGATGGCATTGCTCGAATCGCGTCGCTTGGTGCAGGGAAGTGAAGGCTTCCGACGGGTTCGGGGTTCCTGGGCGCCGGAGAAGGTGTATGGGCCGGGTGCTCCTGGAGCGACGCTCTTGTCCGAGATTGGTCATGCCGCTCCGGCACCCCCCTTTGGGCATGCGATTGGACGCACTACGACCGGCGCAGCGCTCGCGCGGTGCAGCGCACCTTCCAGGGCCTTGTCTTCGAGCACGCCGACCCGGTCGTCGACAAGGCGTCCAACACGGCTTGCCGCAGGACCATCGGTCCTTCCGCGGTCATGGTCGCGCCGTCCGCTGAGTAGCCGTCCGGCATCGCGGTCTGCCAGTCCGGCGAGGGGCCATCGGCACGTCTGGTGAGCATGCTCTGCTGAGCATCGCAAACGGGCCGAGCGTGCGGCCGGGTCGACAACCGACGCGGCGGCGACGACAATCGCCGTGCATGGAACCGAGTCGCTGCGAAGCGTTCCCTGTGGGCCAGATCATGATCGAATTCATCCTCGCCTTGCGATGTCGTGGTCTGAAGCGATGCACGAGCCTGGTGGTTGTCGTGGCAGCGGTGTTCGTCTGGGCCGGGTGCCGTCGCGATCGGGCCACCAAGGCGGAGTCTCTCGCCGAGGTGTGGGGAGCGCTGCGTACACACGCCGTGTCGAAGCCGTCGGTGGCGACGCCGCCGGAGCCGCCGGTCGACGACGAACCAGAGGGAAAGACGCTCGAGGAGCAGCGCGCGATTCTGTATCGGCGTATGCGGGAGCGGCTGTTGCTACCCGACGATGTGATGAGGAAGGTCGAAGCGATTGTGAACCATTCGAAGTTCATGGGGCAGGGCAACCCGGCCGTGACCGAGCACCCGATGTCACGCAAGCAGTGCCGGGAGATTCGTCGGCAGGCGGGGCTTCCGTACTACGTGAACGAGGCGATTTGCGGCGCGCTGAACATGGTTCCGATCTACGACCCCGCAGCGGGTCAGACCGCTGCCGACGCGCGCGTGTGTATCGACCAGTACGAGTTTCCGAACCTGGCCTGCGAGTACCCGGTGGTGTTTGTGCGGGCGAGCGAAGCGGTGGCGCTTTGCGAGGCGGTGGGCAAGCGGCTCTGTGATGCGCACGAGTGGGAGGGCGCGTGTGCGGGGGCGCTTCGTCCTGCGGAGAGGGAGTACGCCTGGGGCAAGAGCCGGATGCAGATGAAGTGGGTATCGCGCGAGGGGCGCGAGGTGGTGTGGGCATACGGCTCGGAGAAGGACCACAACAAGTGCGCGACGGGCAGTCACAAGAGCAAGAAGTGCGGTGGCGGCGGGTGGAAGACCTGCGGATCCAACACCTACCCGGCAGGCGCCTTCCCTGCGTGCGTGAGCCGTTTCGGGGTCTTCGACCAGCACGGCAATGCAGCGGAGCACATGAACTTGCCGATGGGTCCGGAGCAGCTTGCGAGCAAGGGGGTGTATGGGGAGACGGAGATGAAGGGGAGTTGGTTTGCGTTTCAGCAGCACGAGGCGCATGAAGACGACTGCCGCTGGCGCGCGCCGGACTGGCACGTGTCGAAGGTTCGGGATCCGGACAGCCATCGGAACTATCATCTCGGTTTCAGGTGCTGCAAGGACGTGGGCGCGTGGGCGCCGCGATGAGGGAGGCGAGATGCTGAACGGCAAGGTGGTGGCGACGGCCTTGGTCGGAGCGGTGCTGGTGGCCGCTTGTGGCGACGATGGGGCAGGCGGAGGGCCGGCAACTGGCGGTGGAAGCGCGGACGGTGGGGCAGGAGGTGGCGTGACAGGCGGCACGGGAGGTTCGCACGCAGCAGGCGGAACAGGTGGTGCGACAGGCGGTGCCGGTGGATCGGTCGCGGGAACTGGCGGTGGCACGTCTTGCGACGACACGATGCACCAGGGCGAGGCGACCTACTACGACTTTGCGGACGGATCGGGCAACTGTGGCTTCCCTCCCACGCCCGACGACCTGATGGTCGGCGCGATGAACCACACGGACTACGCTGGCTCGGCCGTCTGCGGCGCGTGTGTCCGGTTGACCGGCCCGAACGGCACGATCGACATCCGCGTCGTGGACCAGTGTCCGGAATGCCCGGAAGGAGACATCGACTTGAGTCCCGCCGCGTTCTCTCAGATCGCGGCGCTATCCGCTGGCCGCGTTCCCATCACCTGGCAGTATGTCCCGTGCGAGGTTCAGGGGCCGGTGGTGTACCACTTCAAGGACGGTTCGAATCCTTGGTGGACCGCGGTGCAGATGCGCAACCATCGGAACGCGATAGCGCGTTTCGAGTTCAAGCAGGACGACGGAACCTGGAAGCAGGTAGCGCGGGTCGACTACAACTACTTCGTGGAGGACTCGGGGATGGGACCGGGGCCGTATTCGTTCCGCGTGACGGACGTGTACGGCCACGTGGTGGAAGACAGCGGCATTGGGTTTGTGGAGAACGGCGACGTTGCCGGGGCGTCGCAGTTCCCGGCGTGCGACTGAGGGGGGATTGTCCCGGGCGCGGCTGGCCGGCGCGTGGTAGCTTGGAAAGCGAGCCATGGCGTCGAACGATTCGGGACCGGGAGCAAGCGACCCTCGCGGGCGGGCGGAGACGCTGCCTTTGCAGGGTGGCGATTGCGTGTTGATGGTGGACCCCGACGCCGAGACGCGGCTGGCGTGCGTGCAGGCGGCAGTGGATGAGGGGTGTCGGCCGCTGGCGGCGCGATCCGAGAACGCGGCCACGGTGGCGGCGGAGAACCGGCCGCTCGTGATCGTGGTGGCGGGCGGCGACGCGCTTGGCGGTGTGGACCCGACGGACCTTGCGGTGAGTGTTGGGGCGCAGCTTGTTCGGTGGAAGGCGATGGGTGCGCCGGAGCAGCTTGCGGAGCGGGTGCGTCTGGGGATCGCGGCAGCGCGGAGAATTCGCGCCTCCGCTCGTTAGTGCCACGGTTTCAGCGTTGCGACGGGGTGGGGCGGCCGAGCCGCTTCCTCCTCGATAGGAGGGTGACATTCGGGCTGGCAGGCGTAGGATGGCCCCATGCCCAGCCTGGGACTTGCCAGAAGAGTTTCTTGTGTCGCCTTGCTCGTGACGCTGACAAGCGTCACGCATGCCCGGGCGGAGGACGAACCTGCCGGCTTTCACTTCGGCTCCTACGGACGCGTTCGCGCCGCGACGGACCTGCGCGGGGGCGGTCCGCAGAACGCGAACATCGTGGCGCACGGCAGCCGGCTCGACGAGCCGCCGTACCTCGAACTGGAGCTTCGCGACACCGAATATCCGGACAAGGATCTGCGGGTGCGCGTCATCAGCACCATCGCGGTAGCTGGCGATCCGTTCCACTACACGGGTGAGTTTCAGGCCACGACGGCGGTTCGCAACATGTTCGTGGACATCCGGGGTCTGGGCGCGGCTGGCCTTTCGCTGTGGGCTGGGGCCCGCATGTATCGCGGCGACGACATCTACCTGCTCGACTTCTGGCCGCTGGACAACCTCAACACGGTAGGGGGAGGGGCCATCTTCGATGCAACGGACAGCACGAGGATTGCCGCTCACGTCGGCACCAACCGTCTGCTCGACGGCGCCTTCCAGTACCAGGAGCAGGCGCTGCCGTCGCGGTCGCACTTCGGCACCGACATGGTGGCGACATTGGACCGGCCCAGGACGATCGCGTCGACCAAGATCACGCAGTTCTTTCCGAACAACCACTCGCCCGATGGGCTCAAGCTCTCGCTGTATGCGGAGGGCCATTTCCTGCCGTCGGGCGAGTACGACCCGTCGACGGCGACGGTGCAGCCCAAACGCCAGCTCCCATCGGACACGGGGTTCGTGGTGGGGGCGCAAGGAACGTACTACGGCTTCGGGGAGCGGGATGGGCATGTGCACTTGTGGGCGCGCTATGCGCGTGGCGTTGCGGCCTACGGGGATCTGGCGGTGCCCTTCGGTCTCGACCAGGACCGCCGGGCCACCAAGGCCAGCGAGTTTCTCATGGCGACCTCCGGCAACTTCGAAACCGGCCGTTTCGGCGCCATGATGGGGGCCTACCTGCGCCACTTCAACGATGCGTCGGGCGCTGAGTACTCGTCCAACAAGTACTGGGAGGGCATCTTCGCGCTTCGTCCCATCGTCTACGCGACCAAGCACACGGCTGTCGGCGTCGAGGGAAGCTATCAGTACAAGAGCGCGAACGTGCTGAGCGACGACGGTACGCACCTCACGCCGCAGGCATGGCGTTTCTCGCTGCTGCCGATGATCACGCCGTACGGGTGGGGCAGCTACAAGCGTCCGATCCTCTACCTGGTGTACACGGCGACGATGCGCAACAACGCGGCGCAGCAGATGTATCCGGTCGACGACCCGAGGGCGTCGCGCCCCACCGAGCACTACTTCGGTCTGCACGCGGAGTGGTGGTTCAATTCCAGCTCGTATCCATGATGGGGGGCTCATGAACCGAAACATCAACGTTGCTGATCTCGCTCGTTGGACGAGGCCCTGGATGACCCGCACCAATCTGGCTACGTTGCTCCTGCTTGCTGGTGGAAGTCTTGCCGTGTGTTTCGGGTGCTACAACCCCGACCTCGCTGGCGACGTGACGCACCAGACACTCGTCGAGGACTGGCGGGACGAGGTCATCTACCAGGTGATGACGGATCGTTTCGCGAACGGGGATACGTCCAACGACTACAACCTGCACCCCGAGAATCTGTCGCGGTATCACGGGGGAGACTGGAAGGGCATCGAGGACCGCCTCGACTATCTCGAAGGGTTGGGGGTCACCACGTTGTGGATCTCGCCGATCGTCAAGAACGTGGAGAACGACGCCTCGATAGACGGCTACCACGGCTACTGGGCGCAGGATCTGACGGCACTCAACCCGCACATGGGGGACCTGGCGGCGCTGCGGTCGATGGTGGATGCAGCGCACAGGCGAGGGATGAAGGTGATTCTGGACATCGTGACCAACCACGTGGGCCAGATCTTCTTTTACGACATCAACGGCAATGGCGTGCCGGACGAATCGGTTTGGGGGGGCGGGCAACCTGGTCAAGGGTTGCCGGACACGCCCATCCAGCACCGCACCGAGTACGATCCCGAGTACGAAGAGCCGCAGGTCATGTCGCGCACGTCGCTCGGCGTGGCGGGGCCTGCACCGGTCATTTTCTTCTCCGATGCCGTGAGCAACCACATGCCGCCGGTTTCGGGCTATCCGCCGGGGTCGTCGGTCGACGTGCTGCAGCTCCCCGAGGCGTACAACCGTCGTGGCCGGGTATGGGATTGGAACCGTCCCGAGCAAGTGCTGTACGGGGACTTCCCCGGTGGTTTGAAAGACGTGAACACGGAGTGGGTCGAGGTCCGCAACGCGATGTTCTATGCGTACGGCAGGTGGATCCAGCTCGTGGACTTCGATGGCTTCCGCATCGACACGCTCAAGCACGTGGAGCATGGGTTCTGGCAGGACTTCGCGCCGCGGATCCGCAACTACGCGGCGAGCCTCGGCAAGCAGCGATTCTTCATGTTCGGCGAAGTGTTCGAGCCCGACTCCGCCAAGGACGCGATGCTCGGCAGCTACACCTTCAACGACGAGGTCGACAGTGTCTTCTACTTCTCGCAGAAGGGAGTCATCGACGGCGTATTCAAGGCGGGCCTTGCGACCGTGCGGCTGAAGAATCTGTTCGACCAGCGAGCGACCAACTACGCGACCACGCCGTTGACCAACGGCGCCGGTCAGCCTTCCAGCAAGCTGCTGGTGAACTTCCTCGACAATCACGACGTGGCGCGGTTCCTCTACGACAAACCCAGCGTGCCAGCGCTGCACTCGGCGCTGCTCTTCCTGCTCACCGAAGACGGCATCCCGTGCATCTACTACGGCACGGAGCAGCAGTTCCACGGCGGCAACGACCCGGCGAACCGCGAGGATCTGTGGAGCACGAATTACAACACGAGCAACGAGACCTACCAGTTCATCGCGACGGTCAACTCGCTTCGCAAGCGCTACGAGGCGCTGCGTCGCGGCGACATGATCTACCGCGCGTGGACGGACGAGCCTACTGCGGAGCATCCAGAAGCGCCGGCCGGCGTCGTGGCCTTCGAGCGGTTCACGGACAACCAGCGGATTCTGGTCGCCATCAACACCAGCGACACCGAGACGAAGACCGCCACCGAGGGCTTCAACGGCCCAATGCTGACGGGCTTTCCTGACGGAACGGTGCTGGTCAACGTGCTGCCTGATGCGGACCCGACCGACCAGGTGACGGTGAGCGGCGGAGGCACGGTGCAGCTCACCCTTGGCCCGCGGGTGGGGAAGATCTTCGTGCCGCAGGGGATGCAATGAGGGGTTGTTGCATGGAGGAAGCGCGGGCGAACATCCGGCGGGGACGCGACGTGGCGACCTGCGACGAGTGTGGTCGTCTGATCCTGGGCTACGACAACGAGCGTGATTTTCAGCGCGCGATCGACGCGCTGGTTTCTGCTGGCACGGAGCACGAGCACATGCGTCTTGGGGCGCTCTGGGTCATCGCCAAGGCTCGCAAGACCTGATCGTACGTTCTGCAATCGACCGCAAACTGGCCCATCGTCGCGATGGATGGCACGGTGGGCCGACCATGCGTCGTCGTTGGTCTTCCGACCTGGGCCTGGTTTTTCTCGCAGTCTGCTGCGGGGTGCAGGCCATGGCATGTGCAACACGGGCAGTGATTGCCCCGGCGCCTGCTCTGCTGCGTGTCGGGGATGCGTGGAATAACCAAGCCCCGCAGCCTTCCTGGCATCTGTACGGGCAAACGCATCCGGGAGCGATCGCGCTCGGTGACATGGCTTCCGACGCGCCTCCGCAGCAAGCCGACGCGCCTCCGCCCATCGTGGTTGCCTCGGCGCCGGAGGGGGTTGAGGCAGCGCCGCCCAAGCTCGACAGCTCCACGATCCCCGACGGAGAAGCATGCCTGCGCGAACTCGCCCACCGCGGGATTGCATTCCACACGGTCGAGGAGAAGCGCGGCGTCAAGACGCCCATCGTGGTCGACGGACCGCTTGGGGGGGTGGTGTATCGAGGCATCGGGGATGCACGGTTGCTCTGTGATTGCAGGCTCGCCGTTGCGCTGTCCTGGGTGGGACCGGAACTGCTCGCGCAGGGGGTGACCGAGGTGTGGTTCTCGGGCGCGTACTCGTATCGCATGGCGCGGGTGGGCAGGCTGAGCCTTCACGCCTGGGGGCTTGCGATCGACGTTCACGAGCTGACCGTTCACGGACATCGCCTCGACCTGCGGCGCGACTATGAACGGGGGTTGGCCGACCCGTGTGCGTCGTCGAGTGTGCTCAACCGGATTGCGTGTTCGCTGCGTGCCACGGGGCTGTTTCGGGAGCTACTCACGCCGGATACGGACGCGGACCACTACGACCATTTTCACCTGTCCATCAGCCCGATTGGAGAGGACCCGGTGCGAAGGGGCCCGCCGCCGGCTGTAGTGTCACCGCCCGCGAGACGCCGGGAGGCGGCCAAGGATGCGGTGGCGGATGGGCACGGTGGAAACAGACGGGAGGGGGCCCAGGCGCCGGTGCCTGCGGCTGCGGCTTCGGCGGCCGAGACGACGGATGCGTCGTCGCGTCCGGTAAAGCCGGCACAGCGGTCGGCATGGAAGCGCGAGGCCGGGACGCTCACATCGCGCGCAGAGCAAGCGCAGCCGAAGCAGGGGGCGGCCAGGCCGGCCCCGCATGACTGGAAAGCTTCGAGGGAGAAGCCCGAAGCGGGTGCGAAGCCTGGTGCACCAACCCACGCGCCGTCGGAAGCGGAGGGGGCGAAAGCCGCGGAGGTCGACGCGGGTGGGGCGGCGAGGTCGCCGGGGGCGCGACCCACGCGGGCAGTGCCGGGCCGGGAGGGGCCGGCTGGCGCATCACGGTCGAAGCCCGAGGGGGCGGCGGTTGTGGACGGCGGGCCGGGTGCGACGGCGTCGGGGGAACCTGACGCGGCACGCACGCGCGTTGGGCAAGGGGGCAAGCGGGATGACGGGAAGCCGCCTGGCGCGCCGGACGCGAGGACTCCCCCGACAGGAGCTGGGCAAGGGGGCAAGCGAGAAGACGGGAAGCGAGTGGGCCGGACCGAGGCCGCCAGCGCATCGGCGAAAGCACCGGAGAGGCGCGGATCCGCTGCCAAGCCTGCCCAGCGCAGGAGCCACGCTCCCCGGCGGCGCAGCGCTGCCGTCCAAGGCTCGGCGGCGGGTTCTGGTCCGAGGCCTTGAGGGGCTGACAGGCCGGAAGGCAGGAGAGCAGGCGGCGTTCGCCGATGGCGAACTGGTGCATGCGGAATGTACCGGGCTCGGTGGTAATGAGCGGCGAAGCTGGACGCCGCGCGCGACCGGCTGGCGGACGGCGCCGCGTGGGCGGCGGCCGCCGCAGGCATGGGGTGAAGCAGACCCCCGGCGGCAGACGCGCGCCTTCGAGCTGACCTGCGGTTCAACCGCCTCGGAGCATGCGGACGGGCTGTGCCGTATCGAAGCTTTGCCTACGGCTTCCGACCCGACAGCAGTCCCCTTCGAAGCTGCCCGACCGAGTGGTTGAGGCGCCGGGCTTTCGTTGGTGTAGAAAGGGAAGGTGGAGCGAGTCACGTCTCGTGTCCGGTCGTGGTTGGAGCGCGGCTTTCGGCGCGCGGTGTCGGTCGGCATTGCGATGTACGACCACGATGCGCTCCAGAAGGCGAGCGCGATGGCTTTCTGGTTGTTCCTGGGGCTGGTGCCTCTGGTGGGACTGCTCGGCTGGGCGCTGGCGCGCTTTGCGGGGAGCCATGTCACGGATTCGATCGTCGCTTCCGTGTTCGCGGTGGCGCCGGAGCCAGCTCAGAACATGGTCGAACAGCAGGTCCATCGTCTGGCCGAGCAGGGTGATTCGCTCGCGCCGTTCAGCTTCGCGGGCTTTCTCTGGATTGCGTCCGGCGGGCTGCACACGGCGATGAAGGCGGTCCAGGAGGCCCAGACGGGCAGGTCGCGGCCCTGGTGGATCAACCGGCTACTCGCGGTCGGGCTGGTGCTTGTCTTGCTGCTCGTGGTGACCATCGCGACGATGCTGATGGTGATGGCGATGGCTTCGGCTCGCCGGACGCTGGCGAGGGGCGTGGTGGAGGAAGGGTGGATGCACCTGGTCCGCGCGGGGGCGCTGCCGACGAGCCTGGTGGTGGCGACGCTCGGAGCGGCGTTGTTTTTCCGTGTGTCCGTGCCACGGATTGCGGGCTTGCCACGGCGTCGCGTGTGGCCGGGCGCCGTGGCGACGGGGGCGTCGTGGGTTGCGATGTCGTGGGGGTTCTCGCACTACGGGCAGGCGATAGGGCGCTATCCAATCTTCTATGGCAGTCTTGCGGCGGTGGCGCTGGTGCTGACGTGGCTGTGGTTGTCGAGCCTGTTGCTGCTGATGGGGTCCGAAGTGAACCTGCAGATGGAAGGCGTGCGCAAGACGATCGCGCCACCGCGGCTTCGGTTTTTGAGGAGGAGGGAGGTGGGGCAACGAGACGTGCGGTGAGCTTCGAATGGTCGTAGGACGACCCAACCGTCGCGCCGGCGCCTCTCTGCCGAGGGGCGCGTGAAGCACACCCTCCGTCCCAGCGCGACAATGCTCGCAACCACCCGCACGCAAGCCACCTTGGACCGCCCGTGCGCGATAGGGGGCACGCTCCGCCATGCCCGCGCCCAAGCGCCTGGACCCCAAGGTCGACGTTCCGCTCAAGATCCTGTACCCGGGCCCCTGAAACCCCCAGCTTGCTCTTCTCGGTGGACATGCTCAACGCCGAGCTCCCCCAAGGAACTCATGACCGACAAGGGCGCCGTGGTCGTCCTGCACGTCGACCTTGCTCAAGGTTCGTTGCCAGACGTCCCGATGCAGGCCCAGCCGCCGAAGAGCGTGCGGGGCTGGACGCTTCCCCACTGGGACCGGATCGCGGGGTTGAAGGCAAGGCAGAAGACCTGCTCCTGTGTGCTCCACGCGCCAGGGGTGCTGGCTCGCAGGAGCAGCCCAAGGGCATCATGAGCTGTCGTGACGTGGCCCAGCTCGAGCCATGGACTTGCCAATCCCTGTTCATCCTTTAGGTAGACGAGCTTGTGGGTTGACCCGCCTGACGCATTGGCGGAAGGGCGCGGCGTCAGCTCGCCGCGTTGCGGTGCGCGGCTAGGACGAGCGGTCCGGGCGTCGCTAGCGTGCGCGCGAGGACCGAGGTCCGAGCCGTCGAGGTGATGGTCCCAGCGGGGGGGACGAAGCAGACCTTTCGCAGGCAGACAGGTGTCTTCGACCTCGACCTGTCGTGGCGCGTGCAGCGACCTGAGCGGATACCGACCATGGGCGGGAGGGGCTGGTAGCGTCGAGTGGCCCGGTGCTTCTGGCAAGCCGGGGTGGGCGTCGGGCAACGTGAACAGGGAACGCACGGATCGGGCGCCGCGAGTGAAACGGCTGGTTTCGACGCCGGCTGTCGCCCTCTTGATCGGAGGCCACCGGTTGCGAACCACGAGCGTACGTGGGGTTCGACTGGTTGTCCGGACAAACGAATGCCCTCCCTTGTCAACCGCGCGCCCTGGTCCCAGGACCAACGCGGCTTCGGAGGAAAGGAGGAAGCATGAAACGAAGTCTTGTGCGTGTTGCCATGGGGTTGATGTGGGGGATGATTGCGCTCGGGCCGGCCGCCTGCGGAGGCGACGATTCGTCGGGTGGGAGCGGGCAATCCGCCTCGCAGACGGTTTCGAAAGAGGTGAGTGCCGCAAGCGGTGGGACGGTGGAAGGGCCGGGCGTCAAGCTCGTGATTCCGCCGGGCGCGCTGAGCCAGGACACGACAATATCGATCGCCGTGCAGGACAAGGCGGGCTACCCCGGTGCGGACACGGTCGCTTCGAGCGTATTCGAGATGGGGCCGGATGGGCTGCAGTTCACCAAGCCGGTCAGCTTGAGCATCGAGTTCGACGGTTCCAACCCGCCGGCGAACGCTACGCCGAAGCTCGCGGTCCTCGAAGGGTCGGATTGGAAGGCGCTGGCAGACTCGGCCGTGTCGGGGTCGACCGTGACCGCGAAGACCACGCACTTCTCGACCTTTGCCGTGGTCTGGACATCGTCGGGCCAGGTCGGCGGCACGTGCGGCGACGACTTTATGGCTTGCGGGGGCGACTTCGTTGGCAGGTGGACGTATGCCGCAGCGTGCGCCACCTTACCGCCCAACACGAACCCGTACGCCACTGCGTGTCCCACGGCCACGTACTCGCCGAGAATCGATGTCAGCGGCACGGTAGAGTTTGCGGCGGACGGCCAGTATCGGTCGGACATTACCTTGAAGATGTCAGCGGTATTGGACTTCCCCAAGTCATGTTTGCCAGGGGGCACGAGCTGTGACGCCATCGCAGGAGGCAATCCCGTGAACGACACCGGTAGCGCTTGCGTGGTCACGTACAGCGAGCCGGAGAAGACGCTTTCGAAGACGGGCGTGTACCAGACGGACGGTACGACGGTGACCTTCCCCGATGACAGTGGCAACGTCACCATGGACTACTGCGTGGAGGGCAGTATCGCCAAGTTCAAGGACATCGAAGAAGACGGGACCGTCTGGATGTACACGCTGAGCAGGGAGTGACCCAGGCAGGCGCCGGCCTGAGCGCTGCATGCGCCTGATCTGATGTCATTGGTCGGGTCATGGCCGGTTGCGGAAAGGGCAACCACTCATACTGGCTACTCATCGACCCTCCCAGGTCACCTCGCCACAATCGCCGCCAGCAGTCGTCCGCTCCGCGCGCCGTCGCGACGATAGGAGAAGAACCGCACGCGGTCGCACACACTGCATCCGCGGACGTGGTCGATGTCATTGGGGCGGACGCCGGCTTGCACGAGCTGCGCGTGGATGACGCGTCGAAGATCGACATGGGGTCGTCCGCGCTTGCCGGGCACGACGACGTGCTGGTCGGAGCAGGCGCGGGCGAGGGTCTGGGCGACGTCGGGGCCGACCTCGAAGCAGCAGGCTTCGATGTGGGGGCCGACGGCGGCGACGATGTCGACGGTGGATCCGGCGAGGGAGCGCACGGCTTGGACGCCTGCGGCGACGATGTTCTGGGCGGTGGACTTCCAGCCGCTGTGGATGGCAGCGACAGCGCCGCTGCGGCGGTCGGCGAGCAGCACGGGCGCGCAGTCGGCCACGCGCACGGCGCAGGCAACGAGGGGATCGCCGGACACGACGCCGTCGCCCTGGGTGAGGCGGAGCGATGGTTGGTCGTCGGTGCTGGTGGCGTGCAAGACGATGGCGCTATGGATCTGGTCGAGGAACAGGATCTTGTGGGGGGCGACACCGAGGTATTGGGCGGCGACGGTGAGGTTGTGCTGGACGTTGGCGGGTTCGTCGCCGACGCTGACGGAGAAGTTGAGCGAGTCGAAGGGGGCGGGGCTGACGCCGCCGGAGCGGGTGAAGAAGGCATGGCGGAAGCCTGCTGCGGACAGCAGGTGGGAGTGCAGGGCGAGGGGGGTGTTCACGCGGGCACCATACGACGACGGGGTGGTGGGGCAAGCAAACGGCGAGGCATGGTGGTGCACGTGCTCCCCAATCGTCCCTGGATCCCGTATCCTGCGGTTCGTGCTATTGAGAGGCGCGCATGCCACCCCCTGATCCGTTCATCGGCCGTGAGATCCTGGAAGGCCAGTTCCGCATCCTTCAGAAGATCGGTTCCGGGGGCATGGGGTCGGTGTACAAGGCGTCGCAGACGGCAATGAACCGTCTGGTGGCGGTCAAGATCCTCCATCCCAAGCTCGCGAACCGCAAGGATCTCGTCTCCCGCTTCCGGCGCGAAGCGAGCGCGATGAGCCATCTGGTGCATCCGAACACCGTCAAGGTGCACCTGTACGGTGAGCTGGAGGACGGCTCGCTGTTCATCGTGATGGAGTATCTCGAGGGCAAGAACCTGCATCAGACCGTCAAGAAGGGCGGGCCACTTCCGTACGAGCGCGCGCTGCCGATCCTGATTCAGGTGTGCGGTGCGCTGGAGGAAGCGCACCAGAAGGGCATCATTCATCGAGACCTGAAGCCGGAGAACATCTTTCTCTGCACGTATCTCGGCAAGGAAGACTACCCGAAGGTGCTCGACTTCGGGCTCGCGAAGGTCACAGAACGCGAGATGCGACCGGGGTCGATCATCCTGACACAGGAAGGGATGGTGTTCGGCACGCCCGAGTTCATGTCGCCCGAGCAGGCCCAGGGCAAGGTGCTCGACGCGCGCAGCGACATCTACTCGCTCGCGACGATCTTGTATGAAGCGCTCACGGGGAAGCTGCCGTTCGACGCGAAGACGCCGATGGAGTTCATCCAGCACCACGTGGGGTCGGTGCCGATCGACCTGAACGAGCGGGTGCCGGGCAAGACGTTCCCGCCGGAGCTGGCGAAGGTGATCGCGAAGGCGTTGGCGAAAAAGCCCGGCGACCGGTACCAGTCGGCCGCGGAATTCGGTGCTGCGTTGCACGCGATTGTCCCGGACGCGAGCATCAACGATGCGCTTCCCTTCCGTTCGTCGTCGGGCAGTCAGCCACGGGGGCAGTCGGTGGCGGACCTGGCTTCGGGCGAGGTGTCGGGGTCGACCATCCCGCAGGTCGTGCAGAAGGGACCGTCGCTCGGGCTGATCCTCGGCGTGGCGGCGGGCAGCCTGGTGCTGGGCGTGATCATCGCGGTGCTGATCATGAAGACGCTGATGGCGCCGGCGCCTTCCCCTCCGGCTACCATCGTGCCGAGCAGCTCGCAGCCGCGCTGACGGGGCGTGTCCGGCTGGAACACCGGGTCTTCCCCAGGCGTTGCACGATCGGGTATGCGAGATCCAGGAGCCTGTGGAGCGAATGTCCCCGGCCAACCAACCACCCCGGCCCGTGTCTGCCGCCAGGCAGGGCGGGGTTCGTGCGTTTCTCTGGCGCTGGTTCAGGCGGCTCACCCTGGTGGCCGTAGCCTGCGTGCTGCTCGGTGCCGTCGGTGTCGTGCTGGTCGTCCGCCACTACGAATCGGACCTGCCGAGCGTCGAGGACCTGCAGCGCGATTATCGCCCGCCGCAGGTCACGCGGGTGCTGGCGCGGGATGGTTCGCTGCTGGCCGAGCTGTTTACGGAGCGTCGCACCGTGGTGCGCATCGACCAGCTTCCTGCGCACGTCAAGCTGGCGGTGCTCGCGGCGGAAGACGCGCACTTCTACGAGCACGAGGGGCTCAACTACTTCGGGATGCTCCGCGCGCTGGTCGAGAACGTACGGTCGGGCAAGACTCGGCAGGGGGGCAGCACGATCACGCAGCAGGTGGTCAAGAACCTGCTGTTGGACCCGGAGCGCACGTATCGTCGCAAGATCCGCGAGGTGATTCTGGCGCGCAGGCTGGAGCAGAACCTATCCAAGGACCGGATCCTCGAACTTTACCTCAACCACATCTACTGGGGCCACGGTCGTTACGGGATCGAGGAAGCGTCGCTGTTCTACTTCGGTTGCCATGCGTCGGAGCTTTCGATCGCGCAGGCAGCGCTGCTGGCAGGCCTGGTCGCAAGTCCGGAGAATGCGTCGCCACGGCGCAATCCCGAGCGTGCCTCGGCACGACGCAGGTTCGTGTTAGACCAGATGCGGGAAAAGGGGTTCATCACGGCCGGGCAGCATGACACGGCGGTGGCGTCGCCCATCGTGCTTGCGAGCGCGGCGAGCGATGCGTCGCAGGTGGCGCCGGAGGTGGTCGAGATCGTCAAGCGGACGCTGCAGAAGGTGGCGGGAGAGGGCGCGCTGTTGGGCGGCTACACGGTGACGACAACGATCGACCCTGTGTTGCAGAAAGCTGCGAGGGAAGCGGTGCGCAACAACCTGGCGGCCTTCGATGCTCGCCATGGGCTGCGCGGTCCGCTGGTGCCGCCGAAAGGATCGAAGAAGGGCAAGCGGTCGACGGAGGCGTTCGAGGGTACGCCGAAGTTTTCGGAGCACAAGGTGCTGGTGGGCGAGGTGACCGGTGCTGACGATGCGGCGGGCGTGCTGCTGGTGCGCGTGGGCACGGTTCAGGGGATCGTTCGGATGGCGGACCACGAGCGGTACAACCCGAAGAAGCTCCCGCCGAGCCAGTTTGCGTCACCGGGCACGCTGGTCCGGGTGAGCCTACTGGCGCCGGAGCCGCAGAACCCATCGGCGCCGGATGCTGCTCGGGTTCCGTTGCGGCTCGAGCTGGGGCCCGAGGCCGCGCTGGTTGCGATCGACGTACGAAGCAGGGACGTACTGGCGTTGGTGGGCAACTTTGAAGGCATTCCGGGGGCGCTCGACCGGGCGACCCATGCGCGCAGGCAGCCCGGATCGACCTTCAAGCCCATCGTGTACTCCTATGCTTTGCACACCCGTCGCTACACGCCGGCCACGCTGGTGGAGACGCGTCCGGGGTCGGTGCGCGGGTACAACCCATCGAACTACGAAGACACGGACGGCGCCGCGCCGATGCGTCTGCGGGAGGCTCTGGCGAACTCGGTCAACGTAGCTGCGGTGCATGTCGCCCAGGACGTGGGTGTGGCCGCGATTGTGCCCTGGGCACAGTCGCTGGGCATCCAGAGCAAGATGGGGGCGGATCTGTCGCTCGCGCTCGGCGCGTACGAGGTGACGCCTGTGGAGATGGCGAACGTGTATGCGACGTTCGCTTCGGGGGGGATCGCGGACTCGCCGCGTGTCATCACGCGGATCGTGGATGCTTCGGGCAAGGAGCTGTCGTTGCCGTTGCAGCCGCCGCCTCGTCGTGTGATGGAAGAAGGCGAGGCGTATCTGGTCACGAGCCTGTTGCAATCGGTGGTGGACCACGGCACGGGCACGAAGGCCAAGAAACTCGGGCGTCCGGTGGCTGGCAAGACAGGCACGAGCAACGATGCCAAGGACGCGTGGTTCGTGGGGTATTCGACGGACATCGCATGCGCGACGTGGACGGGGTACGATGACAGCAAGCCACTGGGGGCGCGGGAAGCGGGGTCGACGGCGGCGCTTCCGGCGTGGGTGGAGTTCATGGCGGTGGCGACGCGGGGCAAGCCGCCCACGGAGTTTCCTCGGCCGAGCGACATCGTGGTGGTGAGGATCGACCCTGCCACGGGGCTATTGGCCCGGGAGGGCCAGGAAGACGGGATGGACGAAGTCTTTCTGAAGGGTACGGAGCCGACGGAGATCGCGCCGGAGGACGCCGGGGTGGCGGATGCGGCGGACGAGGACGCCGGCGCGCAGATGCGCGACGCCCCAGAGGTACCGTCGTTGGAGCGCGACGCCGAGACGCTTCCGGCCCTGCCTCCGCCAGAAGACACGGTGCCGCTGTTCTGACCGGCCGGACCGGTCGGGCGCCGGCGTGCGTCGTTTTGGGCTCGACACTGGATGACTGCCGGATTGGGCCTATGTATAGTCGGTCCTGACCGGCGCATCATGGGAAGGCGTCGTTCGCATCCACGGTGACAGCATGGGTATCTCCCTCGGCAAGTACGTCGACGAAATCTCACGGTCGGCCACCACCATCTTCGAAGGGTTGGCCGTGACGTTCTCGCACCTGTTTCGCGAGCCGGTGACCATCCAGTATCCGGACCGAACCACGCGTCCGGTCAAGGACATGCTGCCGCCTCGCTATCGCGGGTTCCTGGAGGTGCAGGTCGACATCTGCGGTGCGTGCAAGCGGTGCGAGAAGGCGTGCCCGATCGAGTGCATCCGTGTGGAGATGACCCGTGATGCAGCCACCAAGCAGAACTTTCTGAGCCGGTTCGACATCGACATCTCCAAGTGCATGTTCTGCGGTCTGTGCGTCGAGGCGTGTGAAGAAGGAGCGACGGGAGCGATCCGGCACACGCGCGAGTTCGAGGGAGCGGTCGGCACGATCGATGCGCTCGTGTTCCGTTACATCGAGCCTGGCAAGCCGCGTCCGCTGTACAAGACGCCGAAGGACAAGTCGACGATCCCGGTGGGAGAGATCGGCCCGCACGCGATCGAGGCGCGGGAGCGCGCGTTGCGGGACAACCCGCCGCTGTTTGCGCAGCTTCGGGAGCAAGCGTCGAAGGCTGCGCCGTGAGCTGTTGAGGCGGTAGACGTTTCGCGGGTGTCGTCACGCCGACGGACAGCGAAGCCTGCGTGGGCGTGACGACGGTCGTGTGCGGCGCGATGGGCCGGGTCAGTTTTTCATGTCGGCGATTTCGTCGGCGATGATGGTCTTGTGGGCACGGAAGACCTGCAGGACGATTGCGAGGGCGATGGCGGCCTCGCTGGCGGCGAGGCAGATGATGAACACGGTGAAGACTTGGCCGGTGATGCCCCCGGCGACGAAGTGCTCGAAGGCGACGAAATTGAGCGCAGCGGCGTTCAGGATGAGTTCGACACCCAGGAGGATGCCGACGGCGTGTCGGCGGGTGATGATGCAGAACAGGCCGAACCCGAAGAGCACGGCTGCGGCGGTGAGGTAGTGGATCAGACCGATGTTGGTGAAGAAGTCCACGCGACCTACTCCTTGTCCGACCCGCTCTTGACGGCTCGACGCGCGAGGACGACGGCGCCGATCATCGCTCCGAGCAGCACCACCGAAGCGATTTCGAACGGCAGCATGAACTCGCTGAGGAAAGCGTGGCCGAGCTTGGCGGTCGACGGCATGGCCTCGCGGGTCACGGCGGGCCACGAGGTCGAGTTTGCCACGCGTCCGAGGATGAGCAGCACGAACATGATGACGACGAACGCGACGGACCGACCGCGCCAGGTGTTCGACGTCTGGATGTTTTCGATCTTCGCGGTGAGCATCACGGCGAAGAGGATCAGCGTGAGGGTGCCGCCGACGTACACGAGGACCTGGACGGCTGCGAGGAAGTCCGCGGAGAGTTGGATGTACATCCCGGCGATGCCGAGGAAGGTGCCGAGCAGGGCGATGGTCGAGTAGATGACGTTGCGCGAGAGGGCGACGATTCCTGCGGAGCCGACGGTCAGCAGGAACAGAGCCCAGAAGCTGGCGACGAAGAGGGGACCTTGCTGCATGGGGGCGGCCGGACGCTAGACGAAACCGGGCGGGTTCGCAAGCTGCGCTGCGGGAGCGGGGCGCTCTGCCCAACGGGGCCTGCCGCGTTCGTGGTGGATGCCGCCCGCCGCGCTGGCCGTCCTCGCGCCAGGTCACAATCCGTGCCTTGCTCTCGCCGACCGTGCCGTTTCGCGCCGGATTTCGCCACAGCCTTCTCTGCCGTGCCCCTTGACCATGCACTTGACGGTCCGCTAACGTTCGCGCGCCTTCGCGCCCCTTCGCCCTTGCGGACCCTCACGGCTGCCGGGCGGACCGGTCGAATCGCGAGGCCCTACGAACATGCCCGAGTACTCCGGCCCCCTGCAAACCGTCGTCGAGAACAGGACGCTCTGGTTGATCCCATTGCTGCCTTTCCTCGGCGCTGTGCTCAACGCTGTCGTGGGTTGGCGTCTGCAGAAGACGGACCACGGCAAGGAGCTGTCGAAGAAGCTGCACATCGGCTCCTTCCCGATTTCCGCGATCGCCGTCGGCTCGATGATCGTCAGCTTCGCCCTCGCGGTGTGGCATGTCCTGCAGGTCATCGCGCAGCCGGAGGATCGACGCTTCCTCTTCTGCCACCTCTGGCAGATGGTGCGCGTGGGATCCATCGACTTCTCCTTTGCCTTGTCCCTCGACACGACCTCGAGCGTGATGCTGCTGGTCGTCACGGGCGTGGGGTTGCTGATCCACATCTACGCCACCGGTTACATGGCGACGGAGCCGTCGTACTGGCGCTTCTTCAGCTACTTCAACCTGTTCATCTTCTCGATGCTGTTGCTCGTCCTCGGTGACAACTTCATCGTGATGTTCTTCGGTTGGGAGGGCGTCGGGCTCTGCAGCTACCTGCTCATCGGCTTCTGGTACAAGGACTACAAGAAGGCGACGGCCGGTACGAAGGCGTTCCTGACCAACCGCGTGGGCGACTTCGGGTTCATTTCGGGCATGGCGTTGCTGATGTGGGGGCTGACGGGTTCCTGGGGCGCCACGGGGGACTTCCTTCCGGACCAGACGCCGCGTCTGGTCGCGGCGACGGTGGAAGAAGCGCAGGAGGGAGCGGAAGGGCATGGCGAGCACAGGCCCGCGGCACAGCACGCGGGCAAGTCGGACCAGGCCGACAAGGGCGAGCGAGACCGAGCGCATGAGCATGGCGACAACGCTGCGGCAGGTCGGCCTGAGCCGTTCGTTCGTCCGGGCAAGGCGTGGCTCACGTTCACGGCGTTTCCGGGCGCCAAGGTTTACGTGGACAACAACACGGCCGAACCTCTGGTGGCGCCGTTCGTCCGCAAGGAGCTCACCGCGCAGCGTCATGACTTCCGCGTCGTGATGGGGGGAGCCACCGACGACCTGACGCTCGTCCACACGCTTCTGGCGGACGGCAAGGAGACGATCCTGACGCCGGTGGGCGCGATCTTTTCGTTCCGCGAGCTGCACAACCAGATGGTCGTGCGAGACGACAAGGGACGGCGTCCGTTCCGCGAAGGTCTTGCGGGCAAGTCGCTGTGGGGTGTTGCGGTCATCACGCTCGCCTGCATCGGCTTCTTCATCGGTGCGACCGGCAAGAGCGCACAGATTCCGTTGTATGTGTGGCTGCCCGACGCGATGGCGGGGCCGACACCGGTGTCCGCGCTCATCCATGCCGCCACGATGGTGACGTCGGGCGTGTACATGGTCGCCAGGCTCAACTTCCTGTTTTCGATGTCGCCGACGGCGAGCGGGATCGTCGCCACGGTCGGCGCGCTGACTGCGCTGTTCGCGGCGACCATCGGCTTCTTCCAGTACGACATCAAGAAGGTGCTGGCTTACAGCACGGTGAGCCAACTCGGCTTCATGTTCATCGGCGTGGGGGTGGGCGCGTACTGGGCGGGCATCTTCCATCTCATGACGCATGCCTTCTTCAAGGCCTGCTTGTTCCTCGGTTCCGGTTCGGTCATCCACGGCATGCACGCGGTGGAGCACGACGCGGACCGGGCGCAGGACATGCGCATCATGGGCGGGTTGAAGAAGGTGATGCCGCTGACGCGCGGCACCTACCTGGTGGCGTGCCTGGCGATCACCGCTGCCCCGATCCCGCTATTTGCAGGCTTCTGGTCCAAGGACGAGATCCTCTGGAAGGCTTTCACCTCCGAGAACATCGGGGCGGTTCCCGGCCCGCTCATCTGGCTCATCGGTCTGACCGCGGCGCTGGGTACGTCGTTCTACATGTGGCGCAGCTACTATCTCACCTTTGAGGGCAAGCCGGCCACCAAGGAGATCCCCGACAAGGTCCACGAGTCTCCGCCCGTGATGACGTACGTGCTGGTGGTGCTTGCGTTCCTGTCGACGGTCGGGGGGGCGCTGTTCGGGTTCTCGACGCACTTCGTGGGCGGACATGGCGAGCCGCTGCTCGAGAAGTGGCTGGAGCCAGCGCTGCGGCACGCCGAGGTGAAGTTCCACCCGCCCGTGTCGTTCCTGCCCGAGCTTGCGCTCGAGCACACGCTGATGTGGGGCTCGGTGCTTGCCGCGATCGGCATGTGGTACCTGGCCCGCAAGCGCTACGGCGCTGGGCGCAGCGAGAGCTGGGAGGCCGACGAACGCAAGCTCCCCGCCTTCACGCTGCTTCACAACAAGTACTACGTCGACGAGATCTACCACGCGACCGTGATCCGCGGCGTCATCGAGCTGCGCCTGATCCTCCGCGACATGGACAAGTGGGTCATCGACGGCGTCGTCAACGGTGCCGGCAGGGTGGCCCGTGCGGTCGCGTTTGCGGACGGGGCCTTCGACAAGTACGTGGTCGACGGTCTGGTCAACCTGGTTGCGGGGATCGTGTTGCGCGCTGGTGCGCGGATACGACGTCTGCAGACCGGGCAGATTCAGAACTACGCGTATGGGCTGCTGGGCGGCGTCGCGACGCTCGCGGTGATCTTGTCTTTGATTCAGTACTACGCCGAGCGCTGACGCGGTCGACGTGGACGGCTGTCTGTTCAGGTGATTGGGAGCAACCTGGTGATGAGCAAATCCGGTTGGAAGCTGGTCTGGGCTGCAGCGATTGTGCTGCTGGGGACCCTGACGGCGATGTCGGTCGGCGCGCAGCAGCCGACGGACGTTGCGCCACCTGCAGGGCTCCCCGCGGGTCATCCCACGATGCCCGGCGGACCTGGAGCGATGCCTGCCCTGCCTCCGGGGCATCCGGGGGTACCTGGCCTCATGCCGCCGGACGCCATGCGTGCCGACGCAGCGCCTGGTGTGCCTGGTGCACCTGCGGCGATCCCGCCCACGCCGCCTGGGCCGCGTCCGTCTGCCGGCCTGTCCGGCCAGATCGAGCTTCGCATCCCAGGCGGTGCTGCGGGGCCGCTCGAGATGTCGCGGAAGGGTGACGCCTACGAGGGAACGTTCGAGATTCACAACACGGGTGTCGGCCCCTTGAGCGTCACCCGGGTGGCGCCGCTGCAGTCGGATGACGCCCCGGTTCCAGCGGGCGTCACGGTGGGGTTTTCCGACAACGCGCGCACGGCGGTCATCCCGCCCAGCGGCTCGAAGACGGTGCAGGTGCGTTGGGTTCCCGGCAAGGCTCCGCTGGTCAAGGAGCTGTACGCGCAGGTGGTGGTCGAGTCCGACTCCCGCGACCACGCGCCGGCGGCGATGGGGATCCACGCGGAGATGCCGCTCGGAGGTGCCCCCTGGTTGTTCAACCACATCCTGAGCTGGATGACGTTCCTGCCGCTGCTCGGGATGCTGGGCATCTTCGTGCTGTACCTGATTGGGTACAAGAAGGATGAGAACATCAAGTGGGGCGTGGTCGGCCTGATGGGGGTGAACCTTGCGCTCGGCATCTGGCTGTTCTTGTCCTACAACCGCGCGGTCGGGCGTTTCGCCGGCAACGATGGCTTCCAGTTCATCGAGCGCGGCGTGTGGATCCGGTCGCTGAATGTCGAGTACTTCGTGGGGGTCGACGGCACCTCGATCACGATGGTGCTGCTCACCGCGCTGGTGTCGTTCGTGGCATCGATCGCGAGCTTCAGCGTGACCAAGCAGCTCAAGGGCTACTGGGCGATGTTCTGCCTGCTGGTCACGGGCATGATGGGCGTGTTCGTGGCGCTCGACCTGTTCCTGTTCTACGTGTTTTGGGAGGTGATGCTGCTGCCGATGTACTTCCTCATCGGCATCTGGGGTGGGCCTCGCAAGGAGTACGCGGCCATCAAGTTCTTCCTCTACACGCTGGCCGGCTCGGTGTTCATGCTGCTGGCCTTCATCGCGCTTTACTACAACGGTCCTTCGGCGCACCTGGTCGATGGCACCACCGTTGCGCACACCTTCTCGATCCCGGCGTTGTCCACGGCCGGGCCGGGCTACTACTCCGAGCTTACGATCCTCGGCATGAGCTTCGTGAAGGTGGTGTGGGTGGTGCTGTTCATCGGCTTTGCCATCAAGGTGCCAATGTTCCCGTTCCACACGTGGTTGCCCGACGCGCACGTCGAGGCACCTACCGCGATCAGCGTGATCCTGGCCGGCGTGCTCTTGAAGATGGGCACCTACGGCATGCTCCGGATCAACTTCCCGCTGCTGCCCGACGCCACCCAGTGGGCGGCCCCCGCCATCGCCGTCTTCGGCGTGATCAACATGGTCTACGGTGCGTTCTGCGCCATGGCGCAGGAAGACCTGAAACGCCTGGTCGCGTACTCGTCGATCAGCCATATGGGCTTCTGCCTGCTGGGCATGGGCGCCATGACCCCCGCGGGCATCGAGGCCTCGATCGTCCAGATGTTCAACCACGGCACGATCACGAGCATGCTCTTCACCCTGGTGGGCGTGATCTACGATCGCGCGCACACCCGCGATATCAGCAGGTACGGCGGCATGGCTACGGAGATGCCGCTGTACACCGCGTTCTTCGGCTTTGCGTTCATGGCCTCGCTCGGCCTGCCTGGCCTGTCTGGGTTCATCGGCGAGGCGCTCACGTTTGTGGGCGCCTTCCCGGTCTACCCGGCCCTGACGATCATCGGCGCCACGAGCGTGATCTTCACCGCCGGCTACCACCTGTGGGCGATGCAGCGCGTGTTCCTCGGCAAGTTCAAGGAGGAATGGCGGCGCAGCCATGCGCTCGAGCCCTTCGGGGGCAAGTTCCCCGAAATGAACCTGCGCGAAGCGATGAGCCTGGCCCCCATGGCGGTCATCGTCTTCATCCTGGGGTTCTGGCCGCGTCCCCTCCTCGACCTGATCGACAGCGGCGTGATGGACCTGACCGCCTACGTCAACCCGTCGGGTGCCTCGCAGATCGGTTCCGCGAGCGACTTCGTGATGCGCGCTCTTGCGCAGCTTCCCTGACGAGGTACGGCAAGGAGCTGTCCGATGCTCGAGACCCTCGACAATGTCCGGAGCCTGATCTGGTTCCTTCCAGAGGTGGCGATCGTCGCTGGCCTGCTGCTCGTCATCCTGTGGGACTTGGTGGCCCGCGGGCGAAGCAGAATCATCGGCATCGTGGTGCTCACGCTCGCTGCGTTGGTTACCTCCGGTGCGCTGAGCAGTGCCTACCTTGCCACGGAGTCGGTCAAGCCAGTGCTCCTTTTCCACGGCATGCTGTCGTTCGACGCCTACGCGCACCTGTTTCGGTTGCTGTTTGCCGGCGTGGCGGCCGTGGTGGTGGTCTTCGCCGCGCCGTCGCCGGAGACGGGGGCTGGCACGCGCAGCCGAAACGGTGCGGGCGAGTTCTTCGCCCTGCTACTCGTGGTGACCCTGGGGCTGAACCTGATGGTCATGAGCCGCAACCTGCTCATGATCTACCTGTCCCTCGAGATGGTGAGCGTGATCTCGTTTGTGCTTGCAGGCTTCAAGATTGACGACCGCAAGTCGTCGGAGGGAGCCCTCAAGTACGTGATCTTCGGCGGCACGGCGTCGGGCATCATGCTGTACGGCATGAGCTGGTTGTTTGGTCTGGCCCGCTCCCTTGACCTGGCGGACATTGCCACGCGCGTCTCGCTGGACACGGCCCATGAAAGCCGTGTTCCTCTGGCCATTCTGGTCGCGGTCATCTGCGTCATGGCCGGCTTCGGCTACAAGATCAGCGCGGCGCCGTTCCACATGTGGGCACCCGACGTGTACGAGGGAGCGCCGACCTCGGTCACGGCCTTCCTGTCCGTGGGACCCAAGGCGGCGGGGTTCGCCGTGCTCGTGCGGTTCTTCCAGGAAGCGTTGCATGCCACGGCTCGCTTCGATGGGAGGCTCACGCCGTGGGCCATCATTGCGGGCGCCCTCGCCATGGCGACGATGATCGTCGGCAACTTCACCGCGCTGCACCAGTCGAACGTCAAGCGTATGCTCGCCTACTCGAGCATCGCGCACGCAGGCTACATGCTGCTAGGCTTTTGCGTCTTCAACAGCGCCGGCGTCTCAGCGATCATCTTTTACGTCATTACCTATGCGTTCATGAACCTCGGCGCGTTCCTCGTCGTGTCGGCGGTGGCGGAGCGGTCGGGCGGCAAGGAAGACCTCGACGCCTACAACGGGCTCGGATCTCGCGCACCGGTGCTTGCGGCGTCGATGGCGGTCTTCCTGTTCTCGCTGGCGGGACTGCCGCCGTTTGCCGGCTTCGTCGGCAAGTTCTACATCTTCGCGTCGCTGGTGAACGCTGGCGGTCACTGGAACTGGATTCTGGCCGCGGTGGGCGTGATCAACAGTGTCGTGTCGCTCTTCTATTACGCGCGCATCGTGCGGGCGATGTACCTGACGAAAGCCACGGACGGCTCGCCGCTGGTGGCGCGTACGGTCTGGAGTGCAGCGACCCTTGTTCTGGCCGTGCCCACGATCCTCATCGGCATCTACTGGGCGCCGATCTACGATCTGGTGTCGACGAGTCTGTCGCACTGAGCCAGCTTGGCTGATGGCAGATCGCCGGACGAACGGGGTTGGGCGATGGTGAACACCGGGCGAGGGCCGCGGGCGTCGTGGCGATCAGGTGTCTGATTGGTGTTGAGGGCTGGGCGCCAGATGCGTGATGCCGCGCCCGGCGCGTCTGTGGCCAGGCGATGGGAGACGCTCGCAAGCCACGCCGGCAGAATGACCTTGTTCGGAGCGTGCCGGATTCCCGCTCGCGCTCCGAACTCCAGCGGGCTTGTGTGCGGGCCTCGTCGCCGGTAGGCCTGAGCTGGCGGGAGCCATCTTCCCCGGATCGACCGATCTGAAACCGGCGCTTCATCTTTTCCCGGTCCTTGTCGGTCTGGCGGTGTTCTTCTCGGGCGGGGACAGCGCCGAAGAGGCTCTCGAGAATTCGGCGCCACCGATGCCGAAGCAGGCGGTCCGCGGGCGGGTTCGCGTTCTCGGTGCCGTCCATCGGCGGCGGACGATTTGTGCGTCATCCGCACGGACACGAGCCATGGGTGCTGGACGGCCCAGCCAGGGGGCAGAGTCGTTTGCCCATAGGTCCGGTTCGAGCCAGCGCCGCGGGCTACGAGCGGCACGAGCCGAGGCATGGGAGGCGCGATGGAGGTCGAATACGCGGGCCTTTGCGCGGCTTCGCCGACGAGCGGCGGAAAGTTGTTGACATATAGGTCGGGCCAAATAGAATTAGCCATAGCTAACAAAATGATGGCGCGCAAACATTAGGTTGGCGCGCTTCGGCGGCTCCACCCAGCGGCGCAAGCAGTTTGCCATCCGGGTCGTGCGCGCCCGGTACCCCATGGAGGTGTCCAAGATGCAACACGGTCGTCCCCTGCCTGTCGTCTGCTCTGCTGCCATCGTCGCCGCCACATTGGTCGTGGCTCCTGCCCGTGCCGACCGCCGTATTCTCGGCTACACATACCCGTACATGACGTTGCCCGAAGGAGGGTTCGAGTTCGAGCACTACCTTGATGCGACCTGGAAGAAGGCCGACGACCCATCCACCCAGGACATCGAAAGCCAGTGGCGTCCGGCTTGGCGTCACCAATTCGAGTTCGAGCACGGCATCACGGACCGCTTGGATTTCGGCTTCTACAACGTGTTCGCCCAGAAGCCCTTCGAGGGGCTCTCCTACGAGGGCGTGAAGCTGCGCTCGCGATACCGCTTCGGTGACCCGAACGACTTGCCCATCGACGTGGGCGTGTACGTGGAGACGTTCTACTTCAACGACGAGGCGGGCTTCGAACAACGGCTCATCCTGTCCAAGACCGTCGCGCGCTTCGAGACCCATTTCAACCTAAAGGCTGAAGAAGAGTGGGAACTGCACAGTCCCGAGGGCGAGATGGAGTTCGTGCTCAACCCGACCGGGGGGTTCGGGTACCACGTCATGGATAGCGTCGCGTTGGGGGCGGAGTACTTCGGGCGCGTGGCTCTCGAGGAGAAGAAGTGGACGCGCTTCGCCCACTACGCGGGTCCGGCGGTGTCTTTCATGGGCCAGCATTTCTGGTGGACGCTCACGTTTCAGCCCCAGATCACCTCCGGCACGGGCCGCCCTGACTACCAGGCGCGTTCCTTGTTTGCGATCATGCTCTGATGGAAGCCCGATTGTTCTTCTCGATCCTCGCCGCGCCGGCGCTCGTGACCATTGGGGCCGTATCTTGCGCGCGAGCGTTGGACGTCACGAGCCCGGTCGATCGCACCGTCGTTTCGCGCTGCGGAGCTTGCCATCCCTCGCCCGAACCCGGGCGTTTTGAGTGTGCGCGCTACGCTGAAGCGCTCGAGCGTCACCGCAAGCGGGTTCCGATGTCCGACGCGGAGCGCAAGGCGATCGTGGACCATCTGTGTGGGGCGCAAGGGTCTGGTCCGGGCGGAGCAAGGACCAACCCGACAGGGGGGCCGCGGCAGGGTGGCTGACCGTTGCGGTGGCGGGCAGGCTTGCGACGGTCTTCCTTGGGCGGATCCGCCGTATCACGAGACACGGTGGTGTACGAAGCGCAGGGGCCGGATGGGTCACGCCGACGCGGAGGGGGCGGTTCCCTGCGCTGGACGCCGGCACATGCGGTCAGCAGTGGCTGGCAGGGTTTGGCCCGAGCCTACTGGTTCGAAGGGTGTGCCTGGTGGCGCCACTCGCAGAGGGAAATGCGTATGAACCCATCTTATTCACGCTCCGTCTCGCAACATCGCGGAAGCCGCTGCGAACCAAGCGCAATTGTCACGACGGCTGCACGACGGCGAATTGGCTTCGGG
>Ga0209018_1000717_pt1 | contig 29374 bp, 21 predicted proteins | sample YNPBryBLVA2012_FD_185814 | JGI IMG/M metagenome (GOLD analysis project Ga0209018, IMG submission 185814) | Anoxygenic and chlorotrophic microbial mat microbial communities from Yellowstone National Park, USA - YNP Bryant BLVA 2012 (SPAdes)... ...
TGCGCGACGATACGGTGGCCAACTGATTTCCTATGCCGGGCGGCACGTTTTATAATCTACCTATCGACCTTGAGGGGCAGGGGCGTTCCGACGAACGCCCCTGCGCTGCAATGTCAGAAAGGGAGGCGTTTGTGGATTCGATGCACGTGTTGATCACCGGCGGAGCCGGGTATATCGGTTCGCTGTTGACGGGTAAACTGCTTCGCGAAGGACACCGTGTTACCGTGCTGGACGATCTGTTGTGGGGCGGGGAATCGCTGCTGGGCTACTTTCCCGATCCGAACTTTCGCTTTGCCAAAGTGAACGTCACGGAAAAAGAGGCGGCGCGTCCCTACATGCAGGGTGTAGACGCCGTCGTTCACCTGGCGGCAATTGTGGGCTTTCCGGCGTGCCAGCAGGTCGGCCCGCAGGTGGCGACTCTGTACAACGTCGAGGCCACGAAGTACATGTACGACCTGGCAGACCATCACGGCGTCCAGCGGTTTGTCTTTGCGTCATCGTATAGCAACTACGGCATCGCCGAGGGCGATCAGCCGGTCGATGAAAGTTCGCCGCTCAACCCACAGTCGCTTTATGCCGAGACCAAAATCGCGGCAGAGCAGTTTTTGCGCGACCAGGGAGCAGGAGCGCCGTGCGCCCCGATCCTGTTGCGCTTCGCTACCTTGTTCGGCATTTCGCCGCGCACGCGCTTTGACCTGATTATCAACCAGTTCGTGCTGGAGGCGGTGACGAAAGGAGAGCTGATTATCTACCAGCGCGGTTATAACCGCTCGTTTGTTCACGTGCGCGACGTGGTGGACGCCATTGCGCTGGTGCTTCAGGCCGAACGGACAAAGGTGGCTGCTGAGGTGTTCAACGTCGGCGGCGAGCAGGGCAACCGCAGCAAAGATGAGATCGTCCAGGCGGTGTCTCAAATCGTGCCCAACGTCACCGTGCGTTACAAGGACCTCTCATTCGGCGGCGATATGCGCGACATCAAGGTGCGCTTTACCAAGATTCAGAACGTGTTGGGCTATCACCCTCGTGTTACCATTGAGGAGGGCATCCAGGAGGTCTACCAGGCTATCCGGCAGGGGATCATCCAGGACCCGCTTTCGCCCAAGTATCGTAATGCCACGTTTATCGTCCAGTGAACCGCACGGCGGGCGGCCCGGCGGGATTTCCTGCCGGGCCTGGGTTTGCGGGGGAAATTGGGCCACGAAGCGGTTGTCAACTTGGCAATAAAATATTAGAATAGAGTTTGTAATTCGTTTGAGCGCATTGCATGGGGGACGATGCGCTCAGGCGAGACGTTGGGGTTTCCCCGGCACCCAGGACGCAATTCTTTGGCGACGCAATTGACTTCCTCAGGCGCTGCCGAGACGAAGGGGGGCGAGGACCGCTACGTGCTGGGCACGCAGTTCGCGGTGACGTGCGCGGCCGCCCCGGCGCCTCGGGTGTCCTCAGGCCAGTGGCCGATTGGCGCCCGGATCAGCTACCAGGACGGCGCCCGCACGTTCCAGGTCGAACGGGTGCTGACTGGCGGAATGGCCGTTGTCTACATCGTCACCGACGTAGCCAGTGGGGAGCCATTTGTCGTCAAGACTCCTCTGCATCACCTCAGCCATAGCCGCGATTTTCGGGCGCGCTTCAAACGCGAAGCGGAAGCCTGGGTAGCCCTGGGCAAACATCCGAACATCGTGCGGGCGCGCGGCTTCGAGTACCTGGAAGGCCGACCCCACATCTACCTGGAATACATCACTCATGGCAGCCTGCGCGAATATATGCGCAACACCGAGCTGACCGTGTCGCGCATTTTGCGTCTTGGCGTCCAAATCTGTCGGGGAATGGACTACGCCGCCAGCAAGGGCATTCACGCGCACCGCGACCTGAAGCCGGACAACATCCTGCTGAATGCCAACCTTACGGCCAAAGTGACCGACTTCGGCCTGGTCAAGATGCTGGACGATCCCGTCGCGGCAGACGACGACACCGAGCCGGATCGGAAAGCGTGGGAGCACAGGCCCATTACCCATGCCAACGCGCCGGGCTTCGGCACCAGAATCTACATGCCGCCGGAACAGTGGTTGAACGCCAGCAATACCGACATCCGTTCCGACATTTATGCCTTCGGCGTGATGATGTATGAGATGCTTACCGGCATGTTGCCGTTCGTCGGAAGGACGGCGCAAGAACTGCGCGAGCAGCATTTCTACTATCAACCGGACCCGCCCAGCAGTCTGCGCCCGAATGTGCCGCCGTCGGTGGATCAGGTGGTGGCACGCTGCCTGCAAAAAAAGCCGCAGGACCGTTACCCCTCCTTTGCCGAACTGTCGCGCGAACTGACGCACATCCTGAACCGCGAACTGGGCGATGTTGTGCCGTTGCTCAATGACGAGCAGATGACCGTGCAGGAGATCAACGAGCGCGGCGCGGCTCTGTTCAACCTGGGGCGCTATCAGCAGGCGCTGGCCTGTTTCCACGATGCACTCCAGTACGACCGGGATAACGCGGTTGCCTGGGCTAACCGGGGTGTGACGTTGGCGGAACTGGGCGAACTGGAAGAGGCCCTCGCCAGCTTTGACGAGGCCCTGCGCATCGATCCCGATGCCCCGATTGTGTTGACCAACAAAGGCACAACCCTGCAAGACCTCAAGCGGTTCGACGACGCGCTGGCCTGCTACGACCGGGTGGTTACTATCGACAGCCGGTCGCACCGTGTCTGGCGGCACCGCAGCCAGGTGCTGAACACCCTGGGCCGCTACGAGGAGGCGCGCGATGCGGCAGGCCGCGCCTGCCAGTTGTCGCCGGACGACGCGGAGGCTTGCTATCAGCAAGCCTATGCCCTGTTCAAATTGGGGCAGTGCGACGCTGCTCAAGAGGCGCTGGATCGTCGGGAAAAGCTGACCGGAAAATCACCCACGACCATGTTGCTGCGGGCGCGGATTATGCACAAACAGGGAAACTATGTCGAAGCCTGCCGCCTATGCACCTCCATCCCGCGCGGCGTTCCAGAGTATCTCAAGGCGTTGCGGCTGAACATCGAATGTGCGCTTCAGGCGGGCAACCTGGATGATGTCAGTCTGCTGCTGGCCGACATTGCCACCCAGGGACTCCAGGTCTCGGTGTTGTCGTTGCTGCTAAACGCCCTGGACCGCGCTGGCCCATCGCAACGCCTGCTGGTGCTCGCCTGCCAGACGGCTGTACACGAAGGGGACTTCGTGACGGCGCGGCAGTGTTACGAGCGTTGGGCGCTGGGATCGCAGTTCGGCAAAAAGTACGCTCCACGTCTGGATGCAGATGAGATTTTCCGCCATACCCCGGTCGATGGGTTACAACGGCTGGCTCAGGGGACGCTGCTGAGCTACCTGGGGGATTATGCACGGGCCGCGCGCTGCCTGCGGGACGGCCTGCGCTGGGTGCCCGATTCGGTGGACGGCTGGCGTCAGCTTGGCGAAGTGTGCGCCCGGACGGGCAGTCACCGCGAGGCGATGGTCGCTTTTGAGCGTCTATCGCGCCTGCAAAGTGAATCGGCAGAAGTATGGTGCCTGCTGGCCGAGTCGGCGCTGCGTTGCAAAGAATACCAGCTGGCGCTGGAGGCAGCGCAGCGGGCGCGGCGGCTGGTACCGGATTCTGCTGTGATTCTGTTTCTGTGCGGCGCGGCCTTGTTCGGTCTGGGCGACTGCGGCCCGGCGCTGCGCTATTTTAACCGCGCCCTGGCGCTGGACGAAAAGCTGGCCGTCGCCTGGTGGAACAAGGGCCTGTGCGCCCGCCGAACCGGGCGGAACAGCGTCGCCAGTCGCTGTATAAACCACGCCCGCACGCTGGACCCCCGCTTCTGGCGTATGACCGACGATGAGCCGCAGCCCGTGCTGCCCTATCCGCTGATTCTCCTGCCGATGTTGTAACGCGCCTGCGTGTGCGCCTCTGTCAGGGTTGTGCTACACTGTCTGCCGGCAGGCAAAGGGGAGGCGGCTTCATGCGGCGACAACTGACTGCGGCGCGGTTGACCACCGCGATCCTATTCATCCTGATCTTTGCAATGGCCGTCCGCACGCCGACGGACACCGACACCTGGTGGCACTTGCGCAGCGGCGCGTGGCAGGTGGAGCATCGCGCCGTGCTCGGCGAGGATGTTTTTTCCCACACCCGCACAGGCGCGCCCTGGATCAATCACAGTTGGGGCGCGCAGGTCGTTTTATGGCTGGTTTACAGCGCCTTCGGCGGTCACGGCACGCCGGGCGACATCATCGTCACCGGCGACGAATCCGGGACGCCGGGCGAGCCAAAGGCCCTGACCGGCGATCCGGGCAGTGTGGGATTGGCGCTTTACACGGCGCTGCTGGCGACGGCCGGAATGGCGCTGATCTACCTGGCGAGTCCGGGCAGCGTCTACGTGCGGGCATTCGCGCTGGTGCTGGGCACGGCGACGGCGGCAGTGTTCTGGTCACCCCGCCCGCAGATGTTCACCTTCTTCCTCAGCGCCTTGGTTTACTACCTGCTGAGCCGCTATAAGCGCGATAAGATGGATCGGCTGTGGTGGATTCCCGTGATCATGCTGGTGTGGGGCAATCTGCACGGCGGCTTTGCCGTCGCCTTCATCCTGATGATCGGCTTCATCGGTGGAGAGATCGCGGGTAATCTCTTTAACCCCGGCGGCGAGGGCGTGATCCCCTGGCGCGGCATCGGCAGAATCGCTCTGGTGATGGTTGTTTCTGCCGCCGTGCTGGTGATCAATCCCTTCGGCCTGCAAATCTACCGCGTGCCGTTCGAGATTACCGGCATCGGCGTGCTGCAAAATTTCATTCAGGAGTGGTCCTCGCCCAACTTCCACGAGCGGCAGACCTGGCCGTTTATCTTCCTGCTGCTGGGATCGCTGGGATTCGCCGGGTTGAGCCGCCGTCGGCTCGACTGGACCGACCTGGTCCTGGTCGCGGGGACGGCGTTTCTTGCCTTACAGGCCGGGCGGAACATCGCGCTGTTTGCCCTGGTCGCCACGCCGGTGCTGACCCGCCATGCCGATGCTTTTCTGGAAGAACGCGGCTGGCAGCTTCGACCTGCAACGCGGACGAGTCCCGGCCTGGCGCGGTTGAACTGGCTGCTGCTGGTGCTGATTGTGCTCGGTGCGGCGGGTAAGGTCTGGTATGCCCTGGAGCCGCACAGGGTCGCCCAGGCCCAGGCAGACGCCCTGCCCGTCCGGGTGAGTGCGTACATCAACACGGCGCGGCCCGAAGGGCTAATGTTCAACAGCTACAACTGGGGCGGCTACCTGATGTTCGCTGCGCCGGAGTTCCCGGTCTTTGTAGACGGGCGCACCGAGCTTTATGGCGACGATTTTCTCACCGATCATCTGCGCGTGGCTTACCTGCAAGACGGTTGGCGAGATACGCTGGCGGTGTATGACGTGGCGTGGGTGGTTGTCGAGACGGGCAGTGCCCTGGCAAATGTGTTGCGGGAGGAGCCGGGCTGGCGTGTGGCCTATGAGGATGAGCAGGCGGTTCTGCTGGAACGGACGATGCCGTAATGTCTGTACACTCCGGGAGTGAAGGCGAAATCCGCTCCGGCAGGCTGGCCCTGTTGCGCGATTTCCGGCTGCTGGTGTATCTGTTCATCGCGTTCCGGCTGCTGCTGCTGATCGTCTACCAGCCGATCCTGATGGGGGATACCGAGCGCGGAGTGAGCGCCGGGGGCGACCTGAGCTACTTTCACGGCCTGGGCGCACTGGCGGACCGGGGCTTACTGCCTTTCCGCGATTATTGGAGCGAGTTTCCCCCGATCTGGCCTGCTATGTACGTGCTCGTCGCTCAGATCACCGAGTCCGGCGGGCAGCCGAACTACACTGCTTTTGCCAGTGTGATGGGCCTGATTATGCTGGCGTTTGATACAGGCAACCTGATCCTGTTGCGGCGGATCGGGGAACGGCTGCATGGGCGTGATACCGGGCTGGCGCTGGCCTGGATATATGCTGTGCTGCTCGCGCCTGCCGTATTCCTATGGTGGACGTTCGAGACGATGGTGGCGTTCTGGTTGCTGCTCGGCCTGTGGGGGCTGGTCCGAGAGCAGGACGGACGTTCGGCGCTGGCGGCGGCGGTCGGTGGCCTAACTAAATTCGTGCCGCTGATCCTGCTCGGCGTCGTCTGGCGCTTCCGGGATTGGCGATCCGCGCTGCGCTACACCGGGATCGCGCTGGGCGTGTTCGCGTTGGTGTACCTGGGCCTGATCGCGGCGACGGGCCAGATGGGGGCGGCGTCGCTGGTGGCGCAGTTCGGCAAATCGTCCTACAGCACCGTGTGGGCGCTGATCGACGGCAACTATACGACGGGTGTTTTCGGCCCGGTCGAATCGCGCCTCGATCCGGCGGCAGCCACTGTGCCGGTCGGCAACCCGGCGGTCATTCCCTCGTGGCTGCGACTGGTCGTCTTCGGCGGGATCGGGCTGTTCGCATTCTGGCGAACGCGGCGGCGCGACGCGCAGGGCGTCGTTGCCTTCACGCTGCTCACGCTACTGATCTTCTTCCTGTGGGCGCAGGGGTGGAGTCCGCAGTGGCTGGTGTTGCTGATCCCGCTGATACTGCTCTGTTTCCCGGAGCGGGGCGGCGTATTGATCGTCCTGCTGCTCAGCCTGATCGCGTTCACGGAATACCCGCTGCTGTTCATCCGCACCGGGGACACGGGCGGCGTGATCGCCGGGCCGCTGCGGACACCATTCGTTGTGCTGGTGCTGGTGCGAACCGCGATCCTGGCCGGGCTGGCCTTCGTGCTGTACCGCCGCCTGCGCGCTCCGACAGTGGAAGACCGCTAACCGCAAAGGGCGCAAAGGGCGCCAAGAGTCAATCCGCCTTGCTTTGCGATCTTGGCGTTCTTTGCAGTGCATGATTGGGAGTGGGTGTGTGAAAGGTTCCCGTGCGCAATGGGGGGCAGCGGCGCTGATTGCTGTCGTGCTGATCGTGGATGTGTGGGGCACGTACACCTTCAAGAGCCACCCCTATCCCGGCGCGAACGACTTCTATTCACGCTGGTCGGGCGCGCGTTCTTTCTGGGTAGACGGCCTCGATCCCTACGGCGAGGAAGCCAGTCTCGCCATTCAAATCGGCATCTATGGGCGGCCTGCGCGCGAGACCGAAGACCCCGGCTATTTCGCCTATCCGCTGTACACGGTTTTTCTCCTGGCGCCGCTTGCCCCGCTGGATTACGCCTGGGCGGAGGCGATCTGGCTGGTTGTGCTGGAAGCAGCCCTGATCGGCGCGCTGCTGCTGCTGGTGGACCTGTTTGGCTGGCGGCCCCGGCCCTGGCTGCTGGGAGTCTCGCTGCTGTGGGCGCTGCTGTTTTACCCGGCGGCGCGCGGGCTGCTTCTGGGACAGCCGGGGCTGTTGATGTACTTCCTGGAAGTGCTGACGCTGTGGGCGCTGGCGAAGCGGCGGGACGCGCTGGCCGGAATCGCGCTGGCGCTTTCGACGATCAAGCCGCAGATGGGCTTCTTGATCGTGCCGTTTTTGCTGCTGTGGGGGCTGCGGGAGCGGCGCTGGCAGTTCGTGGGGACGTTTGGCGGGCTGTGGGGCGGGCTGATGCTGCTGGCGTTTCTGGCGCTGCCGACGTGGTTCGGCGCATGGTGGCGGCAGCTCGCGGGCTACACGTCCTACACGGCCATCGGGTCGCCGGTATGGGTGCTGGCGCGCGTTTACCTGCCGTTTCTGGGTGAAGGCGGGGAAATCGCCCTGAGCGCCGCGCTGCTGATCCTGGCGCTGTGGGCCTGGTGGCGCGTCATCGGCCAGAAGCGCGAAGGCGAGGTCTGGTGGACCGTCTGCCTGACCCTCACCGTTACCCACCTGATCGCGCTGCGCACCGCCACGCCGCATTTCGTCGTCTTCGTCGTCCCGTTGATCTTCTACTTCAAGGCGCTCACCGACGCAGACCGGAAGCGCGGGGTGTGGGTGGTGCTGCTGGTTCAACTCGTGCTGCTGGTCGGGCTGTGGGCGCTGTTCCTGACGACGGTGCAGGCCAAGTTCGAGCACCCGGCCATGTACCTGCCGCTGCCGTTCGGGATGCTGATCGTGCTGCTGATAAGCCGGCGCCTGTGGCGGGACGCCGTTCCAGCGGCCAAGACGCAAAGGACGCCAGGATGACCCTCAAAAATGTCGAATCTTGGCGTTCTTGGCGTCTTGGAGGTTTGATTCTGATGCTCCTGCTGGCCTTCGGCCTGCGGCTGGTGAACCTCGGCGGGCGGACGCTGTGGTACGACGAGGCGTTTGCCGTGCTGTTTGCTGAAAAAGGCCCGGTGGCCATGCTCTACGGCACGCTGACGCCCGTCCCCGGCGGCGCGGCGGACATTCACCCGCTGCTGTACTACGTCATCTTGGGTGGCTGGATGGGCGTCGTGGGCCAATCGCCGGAGATGGTCCGGCTGCTGAGTGTCTTCGCCGGCCTGCTGACCGTCGCCGTCGTCTACCGTCTGGCGGCGGACCTGTTCGGCCTGCGGACGGGCCTGGTGGCTGCCCTGATCGCTGCGCTGGCGCCCTTTCATGTGCAGTATTCGCAGGAAGCGCGCATGTACGCGCTGCAAGCCCTGCTGCTGCTGCTGGCGACGTGGGCTTATCTGCGGGCGTGGCGCGAGCGGGGGCGCGGCTGGTGGATCGCGTTCGGTGTGTTGGCGGCGCTGGCGATGTACACGCAGCAACTTGCCGCGTTTTACCTGGCTGCGCTCGGCTTGACCCCCGTGCTGGCGCGGCGGAAGGATCGCCTGTGGCCAACGCTGGCGGCAGCAGGGCTGGCCGTGCTGCTATACCTGCCTTGGGCGACCCATTTGCCGGGGCAGGTGGGCAAGCTGCAAGCCTATTACTGGATTCCCCGGCCTTCCATTGTGCGCCCCCTGCTGACGCTGCGATCCTTCACTACCGTCGCGCTGGACTATCCCTCTGCGTGGAACCTGCCCGCCTTTTTCGCCGCCGTCGTGCTGGCCGTCATGCTGGCGGTGCAGGCAGCGATCCGCCGGCGGTGGATGCGTTCTTCTGAGCGGCGGGCGCTGGTGTGGCTGCTATGGCTGGCGTTCGGATCGCTGGTTTTCATGTGGATCGCGTCGCAGGTCCTCACGCCGGTTTACCTGGACCGTGCGCTGCTGGCGCAGGGCGTGATCTTCTACGCGGCGCTGGCGTGGCTGTTCACGCGCGGCGGCCTGCCCAGACCGATCCTGGCTGTGCTGGTGCTGTTGTGGGGCATGGTCGGCGTGGCAGGACTGATCTTTCATTTCACGTGGCGGACCTTTCCCAATTCGCCGTTCGATGAGGCTGCGGCGTGGCTCGAAGAACACGCCGCGCCGGGCGATGCGATTGTGCACAGCAACAAGCTCACCGCGCTGCCGACGATTTATTACGCCCGCGCCCTGCCGCAGCGATATATCGGGGATCGGCCCGGCAGCCCGGAGGATACCCTGGCCCTGCCGACGCAGGAGGCGCTCGGCCTGATCGCGGACGGCTGCGCGGCGCAGGCGGCAGGCGGGGCAGCACGGGTGTGGTTCGTGATCTTCGCGCAGGAGGAGGCGCAATACCTGGGCCTGCCGGGCGTGCAGGAACACCCGCACCTGGGCTGGCTGCGCGCTCATTACCACGAGGGTGAGGCGGTGGCTTTTGAAGACCTGTTGATCGTCCCCTTCGATCAGCCGGATGCCCTGGCGCGCTCCGTTCCGGCCTGTGAGGAGTCTGCGCCGTGAGTCGCATTCCTCGCGCCGTGTGGCTGTTTGCGCTGATCTTCGCCCTGGCTGCCGCGCTGCCTTACGTCGTCGGCTATCTGAACGCGCCGTCCGGCGGGGCATTTACCGGCAACGCGCTAGAACAGGCGCGCGTGGACTACAACAGCCATCTTGCCAAGATGCAGCTCGGCCTGGGGGGAGCATGGGGCTACCGCATTCTGTTTACGCCGGAGGAGCATCCTGCCGTCTTGATCCAGCCATTTTACCTGGCACTGGGCAACCTGGCGCGGCTGCTCGGCCTTCCTCTCGATCTCGTTTATCATGCGGCACGGTTAATCGGTGCGTTCGGCATGGTCGTGGCGATCTGGCTGCTCGTTGCCCGGTTTCTCGAAAGCCCTCGCGTGCGCTGGACGGCTTTTCTGCTGGCGACGGTGACGGGCGGGGCGGGCTGGCTGCTCTACCTGATCGCCCCGGCGCAGACCACCAGCCTTGCGCCCATCGAGTTCTGGCTGTTTGATGCCTACACATTCCTGGCGGCGCTGACTTTTCCGCACTTTTGCGCGGCGATACTCCTGCTGGTCGGCCTGTTTCTGAGTTTCGACGGCTGGCTGCACGCGCCGACGTGGAAACTCACCGCGCTGGTGGCGGGGATGAGCCTGCTGCTCGGCTGGATACAGCCTTTTGACCTGCTGCTGACAGCCCTGGTGATTGCCGCGCTGACCCTGTGGGCGCTGGTGCGGGGGCGCCTTGTCTGGCGGCAGGCGCTCAGGCTGATCCCGGTCGCATTAGCGCACGCGATCCCGGTGATCTACCACTATGCCGCTCTGGAGAGTCATCCGGTCTGGCGGGCCTTCAACGCGCAGAACATCACCCTATCGCCGCCGCCGGTGTACTACCTGTTCGGCTATGCCTGGCTGCTCGTTCCGGCGATTTCGGGTGTGCTCTATCTCCGGCACGCGCGGGATGGGCGGCTGCTGCTGCCCGTCGTTTGGACGCTGCTGACCGCGATTCTGGTGTACGTGCCGCTGCAAGTGCAGCGCCGCTACCTGATGGGTGTACAGGTTCCGCTGGCAGTGTTGGCCGCAGTCGGTCTGGAGCAGGTCTATGGGTGGTGGTCGGCGCGGGGCGGGTCGCAGCGGTGGGGACGCCTGCTGTTGACCGCCGGGCTGCTTCTGAGCGCCTTATCTCACGCGCTGCTCCTGGCTTCCGTGACGCTGACGGCAAACCCCGCCTCACGTCCGTTGCTGTTCCTCACCGCCGACGACCTGGACGCGCTGGCCTGGCTACGCGCTCAGCCGCCGGAGGCGGTCGCGCTGGCGGCATTCTCCAGCGGCGGAAGAATTCCCGCGTACACCGGGCGGCGGGTCTACCTGGGCCACTGGATCGAGACGATGAACTTTCCGGCGCGGCAGCGGCGCGTGCAGGCGTTTTTCGATCCGGCAGGCATGTCCGATGCCGAGCGGTTGGCTCTGCTGGAAGAAAACGGCGTGGACGTGGTGTGGTACGATGCAGCGGCACGAATGCTGGGAAGCTGGTCGCCGGACGAGGCGGATTTTTTGCGCCCGGCCTTTGTCTCCGATAGCGTGACGATCTACGAGGTGGCGCCGTGAAGCCGCGCTGGGGGGAATATGCCATCCTTGCCCTGATCGCGCTTGGGGTCGGCGCGCTGGTTGCTGCTGCCGTGCCCGGCCCGTCCTACACCGACGCCTACTACTACTTTAACGCAGGCCGCCGGCTGGCGACCGGATACGGCCTCACCGATCCCTATGTCGCTCTGACCTACCTCGGCGCGCCGGAATCGCTGCCCGCGCCTTCACACACCTACTGGATGCCGCTCACGTCGCTGATCGTGGCGCTGGCGGGCGGATCGTTCCGGGGAGCACAGGTCGTTCTGGTGACGATGTGGGTCGGGTTGGCGCTGCTGGCTTTTCAGCTTGGCGCTATCTTCGGCGGAGCGCGCCGCTACGCCTGGACCGCCGGGTTGCTGGCGCTCGCGTGCGGCTACTACCTGCCTTTTCTCGTGATGACCGACACGTTTACCCCCTTCGGTCTGTTCGGGGCGTTGTGTTTGCTGGCGGTCGGATGGGGGCGGGCGCGGGGGGACTGGCGCGGTTTTGCGCTCGGTGGGGCGCTGGCGGCCCTGGCGCACCTGACCCGCGCAGATGGTGTGCTGCTGATCGGCGTGCTGGCGCTGGCGGCGCTGTGGTCGCGCGGAAAAGAGTTGAACCACCAAAACGCCAGGAACGCCGGGACCAGTTCGAGGTTCTCTAAGTCTTGGCGGCTGGCTCTCGCCGGGGGCGCTGCCTACCTGCTGGTGATGCTGCCCTGGTTTGTGCGAAACGGGATCGCGGTCGGCGCCCCCTTGCCGACCGGTGGCGCGGCGACGATCTGGCTGCGCGGATATAACGAGATCGCGGCCTATCCGCCGGACATCACGGCGGCGAACTTCTTTGCCTGGGGCTGGGGAAACATCCTGCACAGCCGGTGGGAGGCGCTGACTGGCGGTCTGGGGACGTTTGTCGCCGTCGAGGGATGGGTGGCGCTCAGCCCGCTGATCGTGATCGCGCTGTGGAAGCGGCGGCGCGATCCCCGCCTGTTGCCCGTGTGGCTCTATGCGCTGGCGCTGCACTTCGCCATGACGATCCTGTTTGCCTATCCCGGCTACCGGGGCGGGCTGTTTCACTCGGCGACGGCGCTGCTGCCCTGGTGGGCGGCGTTGGGTGTTTTGGGCCTGGATGACGCGGTGGATTGGGTCGCGGCCCGGCGGCGTCGCTGGCGCGCGGCGACTGCGAAACAGGTCTTCACAGTGGGAATTGTGGCGCTCGCCATCGGACTGACTCTATCGACCGGCATGACGCGGCTGCAAAACCAGGGCGGCCCGGCGCCCCTGATCCGCGTCGCCATGACCCTGCCGGAGGATGCTGTCGTGATGAGCAACGACCCGGCGGCAGTATACTATTACACCGGATTGGCGGGTGTGGTCGTGCCGGACGCGGGGCCGGAAGCCGTGCGCGCTATCGCGGCGCAGTACGGTGTGACTCATCTGCTGCTGGACGAAAACCGCACTCTGCCGCTGAACGACCTGTATGAAGGGCGGGATACGCCGCCGTTCCTGCGCGCGGTGGAGCAGGATGTGGCTGCGTCGGTGCGGGTCTTTGAGGTTGTGTGGGAGGACGGTTCTTGAAGCGTTTTTTTTCCCGCCGTGACCTGTGGATCGCCCTGCTGGCTTTCGCCGGGGCGGCGGCTTATGTCGTCGGGGCGGCGAGTCTCGGCGAGGCGGGTTTTCCTCTGGACGATGCCTGGATTCACCAGACTTACGCCCGCAACCTGGCGCAGACCGGGCAGTGGGCTTTTGTGCCCGGCCAGCCGTCGGCAGGGAGCACGTCGCCGCTGTACACGCTGCTGTTGAGCATCGGCTATCTGCTGAACGTCCCTTACCTGGCCTGGACCACTTTCCTGGGCGGCGCGGCGCTGGCGGCGGGCGGGGTGATCGCCGCGCGGCTGGCGGAGTACCTCGCGCCGGAAATCAGGGGCGTCGGGCTGTGGGCCGGGCTGGCGACCGTCGGCGCGTGGCACCTGGTCTGGGCGGCGGCCTCCGGTATGGAGACGATGCTCTTTGCCGCGCTGACCCTGGTACTGGTCGCGCTGGCGTGGCGGGAGATAGCTCCCTTATCCGCCGGTGACGAAGGCGACAGAATCCCTTCCGCCGCCGTCGCGCGGCGCGGAATCGTCCTGGGGCTGGTCGGTGCAGCGGCGACCCTGACCCGACCCGAAGGCGCGGGCCTGGTCGGGTTGATCGGGCTGGCGATGTGGCTGGCGAATCCGTCCCGGTCCCGGCGCGCGCTGCTGATCTGGTCGGCTGGTGTGGCGGCGGGCTGGATCGTGGGTATCGCGCCCTATGCGCTGCTCAACTACCACATGAGCGGCGGCTTTCTCCCGAATACGGCAGCCGCCAAACAGGCGGAAAATACCCCGCTGCTGGAAGTCGCCTATCCCGCCCGCGTGATTAACCTGTTAGTTCCCTTGATCGCGGGGGGGCAGCTGGCGCTCGTCCCCGGCGTGATCGCGGCAGGCGTGGTGGCGATCCGGCGCTGGCGGCAGGACCGCGCGGCGGCGCTGCTGCTGGTTCCTCTGGCCTGGGCAGCGGCACTGATCGGCCTGTACGCGGCGCGGCTGCCCGCACCCTACCAGCACGGGCGCTACGTGATCCCCGCGCTGCCGCCTTTGATCCTGTTCAGCGTCGTCGGGACGGCCCTGATCTGGCAGTGGGGCAAAGGCTCTGTCGGCAGGCGGATCGCCAGCCGCACCCTGGCGATCACGGGGGTCGCCCTGTTTGTTGCTTTCTGGGGGATCGGCTGGCAGCAATACGGGCGGGACGTGCAGATCATCCAGAGCGAAATGGTGGTCACGGCGCGCTGGCTGCGGGATAATATCGACCCGGATCAATTGCTGGCCGTGCACGACATCGGCGCGGTGGGCTATTTTGCCCCACGCCCAATCCTGGACCTGGCCGGGCTGGTCAGCCCGGAGGTGATCCCGATCATCCGGGATGCCGACGCACTGTGGGCGCTGATGCAGCAGCGTGGTGTGCGCTACCTGATGGCCCTGCCGGACCAGATTCCGGGGCAGAACCCCGGCGATCCGCGCCTGTGCCCGGTGTTTTCCAGCGGCGGGCGGTGGTCTCCGGCGGCAGGCGGGGCGAACATGGTTGTCTATGCGCTGGCCTGGAATGGCAGATGCCCGTGAAGGCGGTTAGCGGTTAGCTGTCAGCTTACGCAATGGGCAAGTTTCAAAAACGACCGTGTTTACCCCAGTTGCCAGGGGTTCAAAACCCCCGGCAAAGTCCGCAAAGTCCGCTGAGGCGGACTAAAAATGCAGGTCGAGATAGCGGCTGTCAGTCCACTTCAGTGGACTTTACATCCGTAGCCGGGGACTTGAGTCCCCGGCGCTCTAACCGCTGATTGCTAACGGCTGTTCGCTTCTTTAGGGGAGGAGAGAGTCTGTGACGACTGAAGAGCGGCGCCCCTTGCGCATCATCAATGGCGTGGCCCCCATCCGCATCTGCGATAACGGCGGCTGGACGGATACCTGGTTCGCCGGGCGTGGCAAGATCTTCAACATCGGCGTGTATCCTTACGCCGAGGTGCAGATCGAGGTCTACCCTTACGATGACCAGGACGAGCGTATCGTCATCTACGCCGAAAACTATGGCGAACGTTACGCCGTCCACCCGGAGACTCCCGGTTGGGATCGCCACCCGCTGTTGGAAGCGGCCATCGAGTGCATGAGCGTGCCGAAGGATGTGGCCTTTCAGGTGACGATCTTCTCGGAAGCGCCCGGCGGCGCGTCCACCGGCACGTCGGCGGCGGTGACGGTGGCCCTGATCGGCGCGCTGGATTGCCTGACGCCGGGGCGGCTGACCCCACACGAAGTCGCCTACACCGCGCACGCCGTCGAGGTGGACCTGCTCAAGCGGCAGTCCGGCATCCAGGATCAGTTGTGCTCGGCCTACGGCGGCATCAACTACATCGAAATGCACGCTTATCCGCGCGCGTCGGTGTCGCAGATTCAGGTGCCCAACGGCATCTGGTGGGAGCTGGAGCGGCGGCTGGCGCTGATCTACCTGGGCAAGTCCCACGATTCGTCGCGCGTGCACGAGAAGGTCATCCGGGAACTCGAAGACGCCGGGCCGACCTGTAAGCAGCTTGAGGACCTACGCCAGACGGCGGAAAAGTCGCGAGATGCCCTCTATGCCGGCGACTTCACGGCTCTGGGCCACGCCATGATCGAGAATACCGAGGCGCAGGGGCGGTTGCACCCGGACCTGATCAGTCACGACGCCTGGCGTGTGATCGAGATTGCACGGGAGTACGGCGCGCTCGGCTGGAAGGTCAACGGCGCGGGCGGCGAAGGCGGCTCGATCACCATCCTGAGCGGGGCGCTGTCGCACGCCAAGCGGGCTATGTTGCGTGAGATCGAGGCAGAGAATCCGTTGTTTAAGAGCATTCCGGTGTATCTCAGCCGTCACGGGCTGCGCGTGTGGGAAGGCGACCCGACACGCAACGGCCATATCCGCGCGCCGCTGTGGGGGCGGGACGACGGGGCGGATTAAGCGTGGTTGTGTACACTGCACGAAAAACAACGGGACGGCCCTTGCGTGACCGTCCCTTTTTGTTGGCGGGGAGGACAGGATTCGAACCTGCGGTCGAGCTATGAAACCCGACAACCGCTTAGCAGGCGGCCCCATTCGTCCACTCTGGCACCTCCCCGGATATGCTATTGTCTGGCGGAGGGAGAGGGATTCGAACCCCCGGAGACATCACTGCCTCAGTGGTTTTCAAGACCACCGCCATCGTCCACTCGGCCATCCCTCCGGGTCGGCCTCGGCTCTCCCTGGCCGGATGTTGCTAGTATAGCATGGCGGGGAGCGGCGGTCAACCGTCTTTTAAGCCATGCGAGTATTTCAGGATCACGGTAAGTCTTTCACCGCAAGGCGCCCAAAGATCGCAAAAGATCGCACAGGATTTTTGAGTGCTTTGCGTCCTTTGCGATCTTTGCGGTGAACCTGCTTTTGTCCTCTGGAAAGCGGCTTCCCGTAGCCGGCCTGCGATTTTACCGGAGAGTCCAGTTCTGCAAGCTGCGGAAGCGGTCGGCAGGCGAACTGAGGAAGCCGATCTGCACGCCGTCCAGACGCGACGTGGTAACGTACTGATAGACGGGATAGTACAGCAGCATCGCCAGGGCGCGGTCTGCGAACGCCTGCTGAAAAGCAGCGTAGTACGCGGCGCGGTGGAGGCCGTTCGGATCCCGGCGGGCCAGTTCCAGCAGTTCGCTGGTGCGCCGGTCGTTGATCCCGCTGTAGTTCTGCCCCACGCCGTACTGCCCTTGATGCCACAGGCGGTAAGGGTCGGGGTCGGCGCTGCCGCCCATGTCCAGTTCGACCAGCGCGGCGTCGAACTGGCCGCTCTCCAGCCGCGCGTGCAGCGCATCCGCCGGGACTGCCTCCGTCGTGACGCGGATGCCCAGCAAGGCCCATTGCACTGCCAGGTCTTCGGCCAGGGCGACCAATGCCGGATCGTCCGGGCAAAGCAGGGTGAAGGCGAACCCCGGCATGGGGGATGGCGCGGGAGTGGCTGTTTCCTGGCCTTCGACAGTCGGCGCAGGCGTGGGCGTCGGCAGCGCAAAATCGACGTTAGCCAGCAGGCCTGCCGCCTGCACCGGGTCGTAGGCGGGCCAGGCAACCGTCCCGGCGTGTGCCCATGATCCGGGGATGAAAGGGCTGTCTGCCGGGATAGCCTCCCCGCTCAGGTGGCGGTTGACCAACCCGGCCCGGTCTGCGCTCATCACCAATGCCCGCCGCACGCGCTGTTCGCGGAAAATGCGGGTGCGCTCGTTTTCCCAGTTGAACAGGACCGCGCCGATGATCGGCTGCACGCCGATATGCGTTCGCGCTGCGCCAGCCTGTTCCAGCGCAGCAGCCGCCTGGCCGTCTACGTTCCCCAGGGCGTCGATCTCGCCCGCCCGCAAGGCCTCCAGGGCAGCCTCCGGCGTGGGGTAGAGGTGAAAGACGATCCGTTCCAGACTGTAGCCTCCCTGTCCCTCTGGGCGCTGGCGATAGACCGGCGCGACGCGCAGCGCCACCGCCGCCACGCCGTCCTCGCCGGCGATCAGCCGTTCAAGCTGGTAGGGGCCGGTGCCGATGGGCGACAGGTTGAATGGGTGGCCTGCCAGTTGTTCCGGTGCAATGCCATTGAAGACATGGGCCGGCAGCAACCCGATCCGTAGGTGGTCCAGAAAGGATGCCAGTGGCTGCGCCAGCCGGAAACGCACAGTGTATTCGTCCAGCAGTTCGATTTCGACGGTGCGCCAGAACGTCTGCAACGAGTCGGCGATGACGCCCCCCGGCGCTTGCAGTAGCGCAATTGTTGTTGCCACATCCGCCGCCGTGAAGGGCACACCATCCTGCCACAACACATCCTGCCGCAGCCGGAAGACGTATTCCAGCCCGTCGCGGGTGATCGTCCAGTCCTCGGCCAGCAGGGGCATATATTCCCCATAAGCATTTGTCCCGACCAGCCCTTCAAAAATCAGGCTGGCGATGTCCCGGTCCACCGGGTTCAGATTTGCCAGCAAGGGGTTGAGGCGCTGCAGCCGCCCGACCAGTCCTTCACGAAAGACGACGGGGGCAGCCACGTCTGCCGGGGGCAGCGGGGCCGGGACTACCGAAGTTGCATCGCTGGCAGCGGCGCCGGGGAGCGGCGTAGATGGGCTGGGGGACGGCCCGATCAACTGCGGGCGGAGCAAGAGCGCTCCAGCGAGTAGCAGCGCGGCCACGCCAAATAGGGCCAGTTGCCACCGGAATCCTCGCAGCATAACGACGCCTCCTCACGCCCGTGCAAACGACGGGCCAAACAAAGAAAGGGGTGTTCTGCTGATGCACAAAACACCCCCAGGTCTATCAATCTGGAAAGCCGGAGCGGGGTTATCCGAAGAAAGCGACGGTGATGATGGCGATGGACAGGAATGCAATCGCCAGCCCGACGGTCAGTTGAAACAGCGTTTTTTCCAGGCCGCGCCGCGTCTTGGCGATGCCCGCGCCGCTGTCGCCACCCAGCAGGTTGCCCAGGCCCAACCCTTTCGCCTGGAGCACGACCAGGATGATCAGGGTGATAGAAATGATAATCTGCACGATCTGCAATGCAGTCTTCATATAGTCTCCTTAAAGCCGTCAACACCGGGGAGGTGCCCGTGTGCCAGCAGTCCTGGGGATGAATCCTTAACCTGCACAAAGCGGCGGAATTATAACAGGTCCACCGGCAGATCGCAACGCTTAGTGGGCGATGGGCGCTGCGCCCGGCAGCACGAAAAAAGCCAGTGCCAGGATCAGGTACACCGCTAGCAGCATTGCCCCTTCCAACCAGTTCGATTCGCCGTCCAGCGCCGCCAGCGCCGCGATGAACGACGCCGCCGACAGGGCGATCAGTTCGTACACGTTGAAGACCAACAGGAGCTTGTTTTGAAAAAACAGGCTGACGAACACCAGCACCGGGGCGACGAACAGCGCCACCTGGAGACTCGATCCCAGGGAAATGGTCAGACTCAGGTCCATCTTGTTCTTCACGGCTGCCTGCACCGCGACGAGGTGTTCGGCCACGTTGCCGATGATCGGCACAATGATCACGCCGATGAAGAACTCCGTCCAACCCAACTGCGCCACTGCTGCCTCGACCGACCCGACCAGGAATTCGCTCATGACGACGATCCCCAGCGTGGTGAGCGCCAGCACTCCCAGCGCCCTGGGGACGCTCCAGGCGTGGGCGTGTGGTTCGGCGGCCTGGCGGCTTTCGGGATCGCGGAACGAATAGAGGATGCTCAGGCCGTAGAGCACGATCAGGATGATGGCGACGCCCTCGCTGAACAGCAGTTCGCTGTTCTGCGCGTTGACTTCCACCAGGGCCACGTCGAATAGCGACGGGATTGCCAGGGCCATGAAGGCCAGCACCAACATCGTCGCGTTGACGCCCGCCTGTCGCTGGTTGAAGGTTTGCCGACCGTTTTTCAGACCGCCCAGCAGCAGGCTCAGCCCGGCCACCAGCAGCAGATTGCCCAGGATCGAGCCGACAATCGACGCCTTGACCAGTTCCAACAGCCCCCGGCTGAGGGCGAAAATGGTGATGATCAGTTCTGCGGCGTTGCCCAGCGTGGCGTTGAGCAGGCCGCCGATCTGCGGCCCCAGCCTGCCGGATAGCTCCTCGGTCGCCTCGCCGATCAGGTCGGCCAGGGGGATGATCGCCAGGGCGGAGCAGATGAAGATCAAGACCTGGTTGTTTGTTTCCCCGCCGAACAGCCCCAACCACTTGATGGCGATGGCAAGCAGGCCGAACAGCAGCAGGGCATTCAGCAGTTGTTTGAAAGAAAGGCGCTGTGTGTTCAAGGCGCTGAAACTACCTTTCTCGGTTGTAAATCAGGATCAATTCGTCAGGTTTTTGAAAGGCAAAGGATCGCTATCCTTTCCGGTGGGCGCGGCAGGCCACATACATCGGGAACAGCGACAGCGGGAAGACCCGGATGGTATCGACGGCCAGGACGTCGTGGATTCCGGCCAGGATGGTCGTGTGGCTGGCCGGGTGAATTTCGCGCGGGTTGCAGCCCAGAGCGCGGAACAGCGTATCCGTGAACGCGGTGCGGGCCGGGAATCCCAGCGCCAGGAAGCCCTCCGGCCTGACGACGCGCGCCATCTCGCGCAGGGCGGGGCGGGGGTCTTCAAAGTGTTCTAGCACGCTGATGTTTACCACCACGTCGAAACTGTCGTCTGCATACGGGATGTCGAAGATACTGCCCTGGCGCAGTTCGACGCGGCCCAGGTCCACCTGCTCGCGCTCCAGCATGGCCCGAATGCCGTTATACGTTGCGTGGATGTCGATCCCGACCATCGTATCGGCGTGTTTGAGCAGTTCTTTGATGAAGATGCCCGATCCGACGCCGACATCCAGCGCCCGGCTCACCCGGACGCTGCCCAGCAGGTCAGCGATCATTTGCAGGCGGTGGCGGTAAAACCAGCCGGAATACCAGGTGTAGTAGAGCTGCACCAGGTGGTAGTCTTCTGCAGTGCCGTTGTCAATCGACAGGGCAATCGATTCGCGCGCGGGCAGGCTGAGCGGCATGGACCTCTCCTCTGCGGGGCATGTCTCCGGCGATGCGACTCCGGCGAGTATGGTACACTATTCTGCGGGATTTGCACCGCCCGCGCAACCGGGCGTGTTCGGGCTTTCTGGCACAGAGGAGACGAGGGTATAAGCCGCAGACAGGCCGCAATGGTCGCGGGGATTGTGCTGCTTTCGGCAGTGTTGAACCTGATCGGCCTCACCTGGGGACTCCCGTCCGAGCGGCGCAATGCGCTCTATCCGGCAGGCCCGGCGCGCGTCGAGATCGTGACCGCCCCTCATCAGACGCATCCCTACTACCTCCTTGAACCCATCCTCAGCCGCCACCCGGACGAGTACATCTTCATCGTCGGGGCGCTGCAAATGAGCCTGAATCCGCTGGACCTCGTGCCGGAGAGCATCCCTTACGGCTATCTGTCCACCTACCTGCTCGCCGCCGGGATCGGCGCCGGGGGCGTGTTGAATCTCATCGATGTGCGCCCCGGCGACGAGGTGTTTTACGTCGATCATCCTGACGAGATGGCGAAGATGTACCTGGTGGGCCGCCTGCTGAGCGTGCTGGCGGGCGTGGGGTCGGTCCTGTTGCTGTATGGGATCGGCAAGGCACTGCGCGATCATACGACGGGCGCGCTGGCGGCGTTGAGCCTGGCGATCACGCCACTGTTCGTGACGCATACCCATTACCTGGTCAGCAATGTCGTGATGACCTTCTTTATGTTGCTGGTCATTCTAACGGCGCTGTGGATGTGCCGGACGCGCGGGTCAATCTGGATATATCTCCTGGCGGGACTTCTGTGCGGTTTTGTGATCTCCAACAAGCCTTCGGGGGCGGTGATCTTCCTGGTCCCGCTGTTCGTGCACTTCTGGCTGTTCCGGTGGGGCGGGCTGCGGCGACTGATTCCCCTGCTGTTGCTGGTGTTGGGGACGCTGCTCGGCTTTATCGTCACGTCCCCAATTTACTTTCTCGCTCCCCAGGACGCCGCTTACCGGACCTCGATGCTGTTCCTGTACGTGCAGGTGCCTTACCTGTTTCCCCGGCTGCTCGCCATCATCAATGCGCTGAGCTGGCCAGTGTTCCTGTGGCTGCTGGCGGGCGGTATTTACATCGCCGATCAGACCCGGCGGACGCGGGCCTTTGCCCCGTCCCTGCTGCTGATCTGGGCGCTGGGCATTTTGCCGACCATTGCCCTGGGCAACGGCACGTTTTCGCGCTATGCCATTCCGCTGATGCCGCCCCTGGCGCTGGCATCAGCCTGGCTGGCGGTGGACGCCTACCGTTCCGCCGACCGCAGGAGGTGGCTGGCGCTTGGCCTGGGAGCGGCGGCCCTGATGGTGGGGTTTGTCTATTCCCTGCACAGCGATGCGGCGCTGGCGATGCTGCCGATCCAGGATCAGGTGGGCGAGTGGGCCGCGAGCAATGTCCCCGCCGGGGCGCGCGTAGCGACTCGTCTACCCATGTATTTCTACGATCCCTTGCTGGATAGCACGCGCTATGTCCTGCAAGACCTGGACACGCTGGACTGCGCCGATCTGCCCGACTACGTGATCGCCGACGCCGGCAGCTGGAGACTCTGGAAACGGACCTGAGGCTGCGCTATCAGGAGCGGGTAGACCTGGGGAACACGCCCCGGCTGCCCGCGCTGATCCCGGCCCGGTGGGGCGGCGACGACTGGCACTACCTGCTCAACGACTTTGCGGTCCTCGGCGGCCTGTCCTGCGACGCGGCAGGCGGGTAATCAGATGAACTTGATGCGCCGCGAGGCGAAGATCACCATCCTCAGCAGCAGCCAGCCGTGTTTCCAGCGGTGGATGTTAGTCGTGCCGTAGGTGCGCTGTCGGTAGCGAATGGGCACATCCACAATCTTCAGGTTTTGTTTGGCCGCGCCGAACAGCAGGTCGAAATCGCCGAAGGGGTCGAAGTCCCCAAAGTACGCCCGGTTGGCGGCGATCCGCTCATAATCGGCTTTCCACAGCACCTTCGTGCCGTACAGGCTGTCCCGGATCGTCTGGCCGAGCAGCCAGGAAAAGGCCAGGCCGAAGAACTTGTTGCCGACCAGATTCAAAAAGCGCATGGCCTGTTCTTCCATCGGGTAGACCAGCCGCACACCGTTGGCGAACTCGCCTTTGCCGGAGCGGAGAATCTCGTAGAAGCGTGGCAGGTCTTCCGGCGGAACGGTCAGGTCGGCATCGAGGATCATCAGGATGTCGCCGCTCGCCCGGCTGAAGCCCAACCGGACGGCGTCGCCTTTCCCGACTCCGGTCTGTTTGAACAGGCGGCAGCGGCGCTCCGGGTAAGCGGCCATTTCTCGCTCGATGGCGGCATAGGTATCATCCCGCGAATGCCCCTCGACGAAGATCAGTTCCGTTCCGCGCCCCATTTCTGGTACACGGGCGAAAATCTGTGGGATATTACCTGCCTCGTTGCGGGCAGGGACGACGACGGAAACCAGCGGCTCCTGAGACAGCAGGCGGCGCTGTGGGGCGGGGCGTGCCACGAAGAAGTTGGTCAGTCCCAAATGGCGGATCGGCCACAACTTGACGGCGAAGCGGTTGCAGAAGGCGTGCAGCAACGGCGTGCCCAGCGGCCACAGGATTTCCTGCCAGGTGCGGATGACCTCGAACCCGGCCAGGTTCAGCAGGTTGGCGATGTCCTCCCGCGTCAGCCAGTTCTGGTACAGGGTGGGCATTGCCAGTCCCAGCCGCTCTGCCGCGCCGAGGGGGAGCTGCCACAGGCGGCTGTCGGAATTGAGGATCAGGCGGGTGTGCGGCGCAGACAGCCGCGCAGCCTGTTCAAAGACGGTCTGTACATCCCACAGATCGTTGATGACGTCGGAGAGGATGATCGTGTCGAAGTCGCCCGTCAGGCTGAGGGCGTGTGCGTCTGCCAACACAAAGCGCAGGTTCGGGTGGCGTTGGCGAGCACGCGCGATCATCTCGGCGGAAAAGTCGATCCCTACACCGAACGACGGCTCCAGCGCCGCCAGCAGATCGCCCTGCGCACAGCCGATCTCCAGCACTCGCCGCCCCGGTGGGATCAGGAAGCGGTAAACTTCCGCAAGACGCCGATGGTAGTATTCTGCCCAACGCTGCCGCCCGGACAGGCGATCTGCGGCCCGGTCCCAGTGAGCCTGGCGCGCCTGGGTGTAACGCTGCCGGGCGGTCTGGATGTAGGCCGGAACAGGTTCAATCATGCCGGCAACTCCTAAGGAAACGACTCGCGCGTCCATTGTAATGGATCGACTTCGACGCCGTTGACCCACATCTCCCAGTGCAGGTGTGCACCGGTCACGCGCCCGGTGCTGCCGATGGTGCCCAACACCTGCCCCGCACTGACGAAATCCCCGACCTCGACGTAAGACTCCTGCTGATGCCAGTAGCCGGTGTAAACACCCCAGCCGTGATCGAGGATGGTCGCCACGCCGCGCACCTGGAGCGTTTCCGCCAGCACCACGCGCCCCGGCGCAGGGGCGTAGATCGGCGCGCCGGGCGGCCCGGCAAAGTCCGCGCCGGTATGGAAGGTGTCGTAAGGTCCGCCGTTGTAGGAGCGCCGCGTGCCAAAGGGAGAATTCACCGGCGCAGCAGCAGGCAGGCCCATCGGCCCATCGAAGTAGCGTTCCGGCGTGTGGCTGCCCATAACCGCCGCCACCAGCGCGCGCTCAGGGGCGTTCACTGCCGGGTCGAGCAGCTCTTCGCGGCCAGGGATCAGATTGATCACCTCGGTTCCGTAGCCGCCATCGGCCACGCGAACCATCTGTACGGTGGACGTGCTGTTGCCCTGTGCGTCCTGCACGGTGAGGGTCAGCGGATAAATGCCCGGTACGCTGAAGGCGTAGACGCCGTACAGCGCGTCATAGGTGAGTCCGTCTTCGCGCGGAAAAAAGACCAGCGGGCGATCCAGGAACGTGCCGCTCAGCGTGACCGCTTGGGCGGCGACGGCCCGAATCCGGATCGTGCGACCCACTTCGGCAGGCAGCGGCACGATCTCAAGTTCTGTCAGGGCGGCGGGCAGGTCCAGCAGCGGAGGGGCACCCTCCGGACCGGGAATGAGGAGATGTTGGCCGGGAAAAAGGCGTGTCGGCGACGCCAGGTCGTTGGCGGTCAGGATGGCGTTCAGGCTGGCTTGATAGCGCAGCGCGATGCGGTACAGCGTTTCGTCCGGCTGGACGACGTGCACGTAGCCATGCGCGGCGGAGATGCGCCCCGGCGCGGCCTGCCCGACGTCTAACTGCTGCCCGACATACAGACGGGCCGGGTTGATGACGGCGTTCAGCGCGGCCAGCTGTGCGGCAGTCGTACCGTAGCGCAGCGCAATGCTTTCCAGCGTTTCCCCTGCTTGGACGGGATGTTGTTGGGCGGTCGGCAGGGCAGCATTGATCGCGCCGCTGGGGACAATCAGCCGTTGCCCGACCTGGAGAGCCGTCGGGTCGGTGATGCCGTTGGCCTGGGCGAGAGCCTCGACGGATGTGCCGTATTGCAGCGCAATGCGATACAGGTTTTCTCCGCGCTGCACCACATGAATGGCCGTTTGCCCACCCTGCGCCAGAACTGCCGGCCCGCACGCCAGCCACAGGATCGCGCCTAACAACAGCCCCCACCGCCGCATAGCTTCATACGCTCCATTTCGTTTCGACGGGGAAATCATACCGCATTTACGGGTACACCGTAGGGGCGCAGCACACTGCGCCCCTGCTGAGGTCTCGTTTATAAGCCGGGGGATTCTAGCCCCTTTCGGGTTCCTCAAACACCAGCCGCTCGCCGATGGCGACCCGCTCCAGCAGCGCGACCGGCGCTTCCAGCACGTATTGCGCCGGTTTTTGGGGCACGTAGGCCAGCCGCCAGGGCCTTGCCAGCGCCTTATCGACGACCGTCCCTGCCGAGTCCAGCCAGATCGCGGCAATGGCAAAGCGCATAAACAACATGTGGATACTGGTTTCCATCACGCTCTCCCGCCGGTACACGAAGACGAGGCCTTCTTCCGGGGAGAGACCAGCGCGCAGCATCAGGCCCTTGAACTTGCACCAGAAGCCGGTGCACCAGCGCGCCCGCAGCAGGATTTCGCCGTCTGCCCGGCGAACCGTTCGCCAGTTGCCGTTCGCCGCGCTCATGGAATCACCAATACCTGCCCGGCGAAGATCAGGTTCGGGTTGGTCAGGCCGTTGGCCCGGATGAGCGCCTGCATGGTGATGCCATAGCGCAGCGAGATGCGGAAGGCATTCTCGCCCCGCTGCACGATGTGCGTGCGGGGTTGAGTCGGCTGCGGAACAGGGGTGGGCGTCGGCACGGGCGGTGCGGCGATGGGCACGGTGAGCACCTGTCCGGCGCGGATCAGGTTCGGGTTCACGATTCCGTTCAACTGTGCCAGCGCCGCGACTGTCGTGTTGTACAGCGCCGCGATCTGGATCAGGGTGTCGCCCCGTCGAACGGTGAAAGTGCCGGTTGTCATGATCGGCCCGCCGGTGCCGGGGTTGGTTACAGGCTGCGTGGGCGTGGGGCGGATGCCGATAGTGGTTGGAATGGGCGTGGGGAACGGCGTCGGGATGGCCTCACGTACCGGGATCACCAGTTCTTGCCCGACGAAGATCAGCGCGTCCGAATTCAAACCATTCGCGGCGATGATGGCGGCAACGGTGCTGCCGAGTCGCTGCGCAATTGCCCCTACCGTGTCCCCGGCGACCACGCGATAAATGACCTGTTCGTCGAAGTCCGGCGGAATACCGGGCGCCGTCGTGGGCGTCAAGGTGGCGGTGGGCTGACCGGGTGGGGGCGTTGTGGCTGTTGTCGCAGCCGTCGTCGGCACGACATCCGTTGGGACGCCCGTGCCTACTTCCTGGGTTGGGGTGGGGAAGCCGACTTGCGTCTGTGTCGGCGGCGCGGCGGTGACGGTGGCCGTCGGCGTGGGTGTGGAGGTAGCCGTCGGGATGGCCGTAAACGTGCCGGTTGGCGTCGCTGTCGCGGTGGGTACAACGCCGCTCACCACCAGCGAAGCCTCATCCAGGTAGACGTTGTTGTGCATCTTGGGCTGGTCGAAACTGGTGCGCACGAAGACCGTCACCATATCACTGTTGGCGGTTGTCTCCACCGAGACCTGGCGGTATTCGTCGTAGAATTCCAGCGGCATCGACCAGATGATGCGTTCGGCTTCACCGTCTGTGCCGCCGTTCGGGTCGATGCCGACCTGAACCTGCACCCGTCCGGGGTCTTCGCTGCGGTTCACATCACCGAGCTGGGTAGACCACACGTAGACGAAGACACTGAACTGCACCTGCGCCCCGGCGGGAACGCGCACAGTCTGATAGACGCCGCCCGTGTGTGTGGCGAAGAAACTGAAGTACTCCTGAGCGTTGTTGCCCTCGCGGACGCGGGCCGGGTTGCTGGCGGTGGCAGGCTGATATTCCGGCGGCAGGTTGCGCCAGTCTTGATCCCCGGCGCGCTGCGGGACATTCCAGGGCGTCCAGCCCTGGGCCACCATGCGGGTCGAGTTGCCGCTGAATGCAACAAAGGGGTCGTTGAAACCGGGGTTTTGCAGCAAGTTGGTCTGCACGGCGGGCGACGCCAGGGCGGCGCCTCCGCTCAGCGCCATGCTGCCGGCTAGGGCAAGCAGCGCGATGAGTGCAAATAATCGTCGTCGATCAATCATCCATCTTCCCCCTTGCTCTGGGACGATCAAAATGTTCTTTAGCAGGACGGCAGGCCGTTCGGTGAGGTATGGGCTGCGCTAGGCGCCGTTTTTGCCACCGCGAGGGTGATCTTTTAACACCCGGTCCACGCTGTTCAGCAATTCCGTTGGGCCGAATGGCTTGGTGATGTAATCGTCTACTTTGGCAATGTGCAGTCCCAACACCTTGTCGATGCTTTGCGCTTTGGCGGTGACAACGATCACGGGGATATCTTTGGTGGCGGGCCGGGCCTTCATCTGCTGGTAGACTTCCCAACCGTCCATGTCCGGCATCATCAGGTCCAGCAGCACTAGGTCCGGCTGGAGCCGCTCGACTGCTGCCAGTCCTTCACGCCCGCCTGTTGCGCCGATCACATCGAACCCCTTTTTGCTTAAGATCAGCTTAACAAGCTCGATCATCTCCGGCTCATCCTCAATGCAAATAACCCGGATGAGTTCTTCTTCAGAAGAAGACATGGTTTTTCCGCCTCCCAACGTGGCTGCGTCTGAGGATGCAGCACAGTTAACCAGTGTTGATTCAGTCTACCATAGGCCGGGTCTGACTGTCTACTCTGCTCGCTGGCTATTACCTTATTCGCAGTTTTCAGAGGCTTATTGACCGGGCATTTGCCCATTTCCCCGCGTCTGGCAGTTGCGAACCTGACAACGGACGCTATAATCATCCTACCGTTGAACGTGGGCCGGGTATTTTCTGCACGAGAACCTCGCGGTTGGAGGCTGAAGTCTTGTTTGGGCGTCAAACCCTGACGGCGCGTTACTGGACCGAATCGCTGCAAGTCACCGACGCTGACCTGGAGTATTTGTTCAGCGTTATGCTGGAGGGGGAAAAACCCCTGAGCGCGCGCGACCTGGCGCGCCGTTTTATTCATTACCGTGTCAGGGTCGAGGAGGAAATCTGGCGCAAACGCCTGGCGGAAGGCAAGCTCTTTCAGCCAAAAGAACAGTACGCCATTGGTGATAAGCTGGTCTTTTCGGCGCTGGGGTTTGCCCTCGGACAGGTCGTGGGCAAGCGTCCGGGCAGCAATCCTGAACAAGGCTCCTTTGTGGTGATCCAGGTTGAGTTCGAGGACGGCGTGCGGCGCGAATTTGCCAGCGAACTGCAAACCCCGCATGTGCTCAATCTAGACGCCAATGGCGAGGATGTCCAGCATATTTTGGAACCGGTCGATCCGGAGGCTATCCTGGCTACGCACGGCGATGATCTGGCGGCTCAGATCGAGGCCCGGCTGCGCAAGGAAAAAGACGTCGTTTATGCCGCTGGACTGTGGTATCTCAAGTCCCTGTTGCCGGTCATCAACGAGGGGCATCTCAACCTGGCCGAGGCTATCCTGGATATGAACAACGGTGGCCCGCTGGCGCCGGAAGACATTCTCCCAATCCTGGAACTGCCCAAAGAGGTCAACCCGGCTTTGCAAACCCTGGCCCTGAACCACGCCCTCTACCACGACGCGCGTTTTGACGAGGTCGGCCCGGCAGGGCAGGTGCGCTGGTACCTGAAACGACTGGAACCGGAAGAGGTCCGTGTTACGCCACCGCGCCTGATCTACGATCCTATTCCTTATAACCGCACTCTGCTCTCTAGAGAAGCTCTGATTCTGGAAGCCGAGATCGGCGACGAATTTTCACAGTTGCCGCCGCCGGATGAGCCGCCGGACGAAGTGACCCTGACTCTGATCTATCCCCATCGCCGCAGTGGCACGTTGCCGCTCAAAGCGGACCTGAGCGCCTTGTTCCCGACGGCGTATGAGACTTCGCGTGTGCGAATCACGCTGATCGATGGACAGACCGGTGACGAGTACGAAGCCTGGGTGGTTCGCGAGGCGCGTTATGTGGTCGGGCTGGATCGCTTTTACCGCCAGCATCGTCTGCCCGTTGGTTCTTATGTGCGCGTTCGCCGCACGGATGACCCGTCCCGTTTTGTCATCGATTTCGATGCCTATCGCCCGCGCACGGAGTGGATTCGTCTGGTCGTCCCTCAGAATGGCCGTATCACCTATCAAAACCACAAGCGGTCGATTGGTGCGGCTTATGACGACCTGATGGTGTTGGGGACGGACGACCTGGAGGCCGTAGACCAGATCTGGGCGGCCACGCGCAGCCACCGGCGCAGCCTGCTCGACATCATCCGCGAAAATCTGCCTGAACTGGCTCGCTTGAACCCCCAGGGGGCGGTCCATGCCAAGACCCTGTACAGCGCGGTCAACGTGGTGCGGCGCTGCCCGCCGGGACCGATTCTGGCTGCGCTGGAAGCGCAAAGCGAGTTTGAACACGTCGGCGGGCACTACTGGCGCTTGCAGCAGCGCGCGCCGTAGGCTTCCGGCAGTGTGGAGCGCGGTTTGCAGCAGGGATCACAAACCATGACGCGAAGCGAGAT
>Ga0209018_1000720_pt1 | contig 29270 bp, 24 predicted proteins | sample YNPBryBLVA2012_FD_185814 | JGI IMG/M metagenome (GOLD analysis project Ga0209018, IMG submission 185814) | Anoxygenic and chlorotrophic microbial mat microbial communities from Yellowstone National Park, USA - YNP Bryant BLVA 2012 (SPAdes)... ...
TCGTGGCGGCTCTTGCCCCTGGAGCGCAGAGTGTTCGTGTAATCCACCAGAAGGATCGCGTTCTTGCCCACTAACCCCACGAGCGTGATGATCCCGATGAAGCCCACGATGTTCAGCGGCTTGTCCGTCAGGATCAGCGCCAGGATCGCGCCCACCATCGCCTGCGGCTGCGACACCTGGATGATGAACGGGTACAGCATGTTGTTGAACAGCGACGCCAGCACCATGTACACCAGCACCAGGCCGATCGCGAGCGCGCCGAACAGGTAGCCGCTCTCCCGGGCCTGCAGATCCGCCTGACCGAGAGCCTTGGTCTTGACCCCCGGCGGAACCAGCTTCTGCTCCGCCAGCCACTTGTCGATCTCGCCCTGCACGGAGCCCGCGGCGTAGCCGGGAAGCAGGTCGGCCGAGAGCTGCACCTCCTCGATGCGGTCCCGACGCTGGATCTTGTCCACGTCGGTTCCCCGCACCAGCTGCGCCACCTCGCCCACGTAGACCGGCCGGCCTTGCACGAACCGCACCGGCACGGTCTCCAGCAACGCCGGGTCGTTGCGCTCGTCCAGGTCCATCATCACGCGGATGGCGTACTCCTTGCCCGCTACCCGGTACTTGGTGTCGTCGTTGCCCTGGTAGAGGCTGCGCAGGGCCATCGCCAGCTCACCCACCGAGACGCCCATATCCGCCAGGCGCGCGCGGTCGGGAAGCACCCGCACCTCCGGCTTGCCGGGCTTGGAGGAGATGTCCGGATTGATCACGCCCTTCACCGCGCCGGTCTTGAGCAGGCGCTTCACCTTGTTCGCCGTCTCCAGGATCTGCCCGCGATCGTCGCCGAGGAACGACATCTGGATCGCCGAACCCCCTGCCCCGACGCCCGACTGCGCCGCCACGAACACCTCCGCACCCGGAATGCGGCCGATCCGCTTGATGATGTCCGCGGCCACCGACGTGTCGGCCCGGTCGCGGAGCTTCTCCTGGCCGCGCTTCCAGAAGGCCAGCTTGTCCGCGAGGGCCTTCTTGTCGTTCAGCGACACCACCACCTGGCCGTAGTTGGAGCCCGTGTTGCCGCCGCCGAAAAATCCGCCCACCTGGCTGCCGACGTTCGACAGAACGTACTTGGCGTCCGGCATTCCGATCAGCTTCCGCTCGATCTGCTCGATGACCCGGCCCGTGGCGCTCAGGCTGGAGCCGGGAGGCAGCTGCACGTTCACCGTGACGCGGCCCCCGTCGCTGTCCGGGAAGAACTGGAACTTGAACACCGCCTCGCCCTTGTAGGCCCGGTACGCCTGCCCGGTCAGACCCGAAAGCGGGAACAGCAGGCCGAACAGCGCCCCGTACACCAGGAACTTCGGGCTGAAGTGGCCACGGAACGCGTTGACCACCATGGTCAGCAACCCGACGACCACGGACGCGCCGAACAGCACGTAGGCCGGCTGCATCGCACCGAAGCTGCCCGCGATGAACGTGATCGCGCCCACCAGCGCGGAGTTGCCCAGGAGGAACACGAACCAACGGTGCCTCAGCGACCAGTCCAGCGCGCGGCGGTAGAAGCTCGACAGCCCGTGGAAGTTCCGCTCGAACCACACGCCGAAGCGCGTCTTCGGGTGCTCCAAATCCTCGCCCGCCTTGTACCAGCGCGAGGCCAGCATCGGCGTGACGGTGAACGAGACCAGCAGCGAGAACACGACGGCCGAAACGTACGACAGAGCCATCGGCCGGAAGAACTCGCCGACGATGCCGCCCATGAACGCGATCGGAAGGAACACCACCACGTCCGCGGCGGAGATGGCGATGGCCGCCAAACCGATCTCGGCCCGGCCGTTGATGGCCGCCGTCGTCGGGTCCTCGCCCATCCGCAGGTGGCGGTAGATGTTCTCGATCACGACGATGGCGTCGTCCACCAGCACGCCCACGGCCAGGGACAGACCCAGCATCGTCAGGTTGTTGATCGTGAAGCCGAACAGCTTCACCATGATGAACGCCGCGAACATGCAGATCGGGATCGCAATGGACACGATCAGCGTGCCCCGCAGGTCGTGCAGGAACACGAAGATGATCAGCGCCACCAGCAGGATGCCGAGCGCCAGCGAGAAGTTCAGGTCCTCCAGCGCCTCGTTGATCCGCTTGGCCTGCTCGTCGGTCACGACGATCTTCAGACCGATGTCGCGGTACTGGTCCTCCAGCTCCTGGATCGTCTGCTTCGCCTGCTTGGTGACCTCGATCGCGTTTCCATCGCGCGACTTCTGGAGGATGAGCGCGATCGTCTCCTTGCCGTCGAGCCGGGCGTACTGCGTGCGCTCCTGGCTCACGTCGACGATCTCCGCGATGTCGCCCAGCCGCACCAGCCGGCCCTTCGCCATCGGGTTGTTCGGGTCCGTGACGCTCAGGTAGGTGTCCCGCATCTCCTGCGCGTCGGCGAACTCCGCCTTTACCCGGACGCTGACCTCCTGGCCGTCGGTGATGGACCGGCCGCTGGGCACGTTCATGGTCGCGGCCTGGATGGCCCGCTGCACGTCCAGGATGCCGAGCCCGTAGGCCTCCAAGCGCTCCTTGCGGAGCCGCACCTGGATCTCGCGGACGTCGCCGCCGACCACCTGCACGCTTCCCACGCCGCTGATCCGGGCGAAGCGGTCGGCGATGCGGTCGTCCACCAAGTCGCGCAGGGCGCGGAAGTCCAGCTTCTCCGCGTTCAGCGCGAGGTACAGGATCGGCAGGCTGGCCGTGTCGAATTTCGTGATCGTCGGCTTCTTGGCGTCGGTCGGCAGGTCGTTCAGGATGCCGTCCACCTTCGACCGCACGTCGTTCAGGGCGACGTCCTGGTTCACGCCCAGCTCCAGCTCGACGACCACGACGCTCACGCCCTCGCGACTGAGGCTGGTGATCTGCCTCAGGCCGTTGACGCCGGCCACCGCGTCCTCGATCTTCCGGCTGATGAGGTTGTTCACCTCCTCGGCGCCGGCGCCGGGATACACCGTGGTGATCGTCACGATGCCGAAGCTGACCTCGGGGTTCAGCTCGACGCGCATGCTGCGGTACGAGATCGTGCCCAGCAGCACCGCGCCGATCATCAGCATGAAGATGAAGATCGGCCGTGCGATCGCGGCGCGGGTCAGATTCATCTCAGGCCCCCGCCCCGCTCTCGTCCGAAGCGGCCTCGATGCGCACCGGGCTTCCCTCGTCGAGCGTGTCCTGGCCCTTCACCACGAGCTGGGCTCCGACGGGGATGTCCTCCACTCGGGCGTCCAGACCGCGAACCTCCAGGATTCGCACCGGCACCGCCTTGGCCTTTCCGTCTTCGACCACGAACACGACCTTGCGGCCGCCCCGCTCCACGATCGCCGGGAACGGGATCACGATCGAGCCGGGCACGGACCGCAGGCGCACCGTGCCCCGGGCGAACATCCCGGCTCGGATGCCCTGCGCCCCGGAGGGAAGCTCCACCCGGACGCTCAGCAGGCGACCGACCGTGCTCACCGACGGGTTCACGGCGGAGATGCGGCCCTGGATTGGCCTGCCGCCCAGCGCGTCGAAGCGAACCTCCACGGGCATGCCATCGCGGATCAGCGACGACGAGCGCTCGGGGACTTCGCCCTCGAAGTACAGGCCCTCGGAGGACACCAGCCGAACGATCGGCGTGCCCGAGCCGACCACGGTGCCGGGCTGAACCGGACGCCCGGCAACCTTTCCGGCGAACGGCGCCCGCACCACGCAGTCCTCGATGTTCTGCCGCTGAAGCGCCACCTGCGCCTCGGCCGCCGCCAAGGCCGACTTCGCGGCCTCCACCTGCTGCCCGAGCAGGGCATCGAGCTTCTTGGCGGCCTGCGCGTTCCGCAGGTTCTCCTCGGCCTGGCGGACCGCCTCGCGCGCCGTCGCGAGGTCCTCCGGCCGAACCGCGCTCTGCGCGATGCGCTGGGCCTGCAGGGCGTTCTCGTACTGGCTGAGGGCGATCTGGTACTGGTTCTCGGCGACGTCGAGCAGCTGGCGGCTGATGGCGCCCTGCTCGAAGAGCCTCCGCCGCCGCTCCAGCTCCTTGCGGGCGGTCTCCATGCCGCTGCGCGCGGCCTCGACGTTGTTGGCCGCTTGAGCGCGCTCCTCGTCCCGCGCCCCCCTCTCGGCCTTCTGCAGCTGAGCCTTGGCGGAACGGAGCTGGGCCTCGGCCGCCGCCACCGCCGCCGAGCTGCGCGAGGGACCCACGGCCGCGTTGGTCAGCGCTTGCCGCAGCTGGGCCTGCGACGCCTGCACCTGCGCCTCGGCCTGTCGGAGAGCGAGGCGGTAGTTCGTGTCGTCCAGCCTGGCCAGCACCTGGCCCGCCGCGACAGGATCGCCATCGGCCACCAGCGTCTCAACGACCTTGCCCGGAAGCTTGGCGCCGACCGAGGCCTCGGTTCCTGCCACCACGCTGCCGGTGACCTCGATGCTGTCCACGAACTCGGTCCGGCTCACCGGAACCACGCTCACCGGCAGGACCTTGTCCTGCAGCAGCGCCTCGGTCTCCTTGGCCTGCTTCTGCGCCGCGCGGTTCACGCAGCCGCCGAGCGCCAGAAGCGCCAGGGCGGCCGACACTCCGATCCACTTCGCTCTCTCCGTCTTCATAGGTCTCCCACGCTCTTCGTCTAACGGTTCGGGTTGGGCGAATCCGCCCCGATGGCGCGCTGGAGGGCCGCATAGGCCGATAGCGCCTCGTAGCGGGCGTTCACCAGGTCCGCCTTGGCCTGCGTGTCTTGGGCCTGGGCGTCCAAAACCTCCAGTTGGATGGCCTCGCCGGCCTCGTACCTCAGCTTCGCCAGCCGGAAGTTCTCAGCGGCAAACTCGGCCTGCCGGCGGGCTACCTCCAGGCGGGCCATCGCATTGGTCAGGTTCGTCACGGCCTGGTTGACCTCCAGCGACAGGCCGAGCTTTAGTTGCTCGATCTGGATCGCGACCTGCTCCTCGTCCTGGCGGGCGGCCTTCACGCGCGCGCGGGTGACGCCGGAGTCCCAAAGCGGGATGGTGAGCGTGGCCACCGCCAACGAAGAGTCCTTCCTTCCGCCGAAGCCGGGGTCGAAGTTGTGCTGGTACACGCCAGCGACGCCCAAGCTCGGGTTGAGGCCGCGCTCCTCCGCGCGGCGGATGAACGCCAGCGCCTCCAGCTGCTTCTGAGCGGCCTTCAGCTCGGGCCGGTTCTGAAGGGCCTGCTCGACCAGCTTCGCCGCGTCCTCCACCTTCTCGGGCTCCGCCTGGACCGGCGCGAGCTCGAACTCCGTCTCGACGGGCCGGCTCAGCGCGTTGTTGAACGCCTGCTTGGCCAGCCTCAGCCCGTTGTTCGCCGAGAGGAGCTGGGCCTCGGCGCTCGCCACGAGAGTCTCGAAGCGGAGCACGTCGATCTTCGCGGCCGCACCCACTTCGAACTGCTTCTTGGCGTTGGCCAGTCGCTCCCTTGCGCTGGCGAGGTTGTCCTCGGCCACGCGCACGAGTTCCTGGGCCTGCAGGACGCGGTAGTAGGCCGTGCGCACGTTCAGGCGCAGATCGTTCTTCTGGGCCTGGAGCGTCTCCCTGCTGGCGTTGAGCGACAGCTTGGAGGCCTTCACGAGCCGCCCGATGTTGCCGGAGATGTCCACCGGGAACGACAGCGTGAATTTCGCGTTCTTGGTCTCATCGGGCTGGATGACGACCGAAACGCCCGGGCCGAAGTTCGCCGTGCTTCCCTTGTCGAACTTCGTGTACGTCCCCTCCGCCGTCAGCTTCGGGAACAGATTGGCCTGGGCCTCGGCGGCCTGCTGGCGCGCCTTCTCCACGCGCGTCTCGGCCGCGCGCACCGAGAAGGCGTTCTCCTCCGCGATGCGGATGGCTTCGTCGAGGGTCAGAGTGGGGGCGGTGTTGGCGGCGAGCGCCAAAGCGGCGATCAGTGGGTTCATGCTTCTTCCTCCTGTTGCTGCGCGCTCTTCTGCATGCGCTGGACGAACTCGGAGAACTCGTTGAGGAACATCTGAAGCTCGTCGATCTTGCAGATCATCAGGCCCTTGTAGACCGGGTGCCGCATAACCAGCAGCTTGTCGCCGGCTTGGATGCCGAGCTCGGCCCTGGCCTCGGCGGGGATCACGATCTGGCCCCGCTCGCCGACGGTGACGGCGCCGTAGAAGGCGTCGTCCGCTGCGATGCTACGGTGCACATGTTTCATGCATTTCACACTCCGGCGCACTCATCGTACCTGATGGATGGATCGGAGATTCAAGAGTCCCTCCTGCAGGTTCTCCGTCCGTCATCCGAGAAGGTAACTTGTCGGCGTGAAAGGTTTCGGCCTGGCCGCTTGCCTCCTCCTTCCGTCCCCAGCCGCGGGCCAGGGGCTGATCGCCACTCGCAACCACCGCGCCGTGTCCCTCGCCTTCTACCGCTGGACGCCGGGGAACGTCGGCTTGGAGTCCGGCGAGTCCCGATGGAGCGTCTCGTGGACCGAGGCCAACGACCTGCGGGCCGCCGGCTCGAACTTGGAGGATTGCGAGGTCTCGCGCCTTCTGCTGGAGTTCCGCCGCGCCCTTCCAAGTGGGCTCGAGGCCGGCTTGGAGCTGCCTCTCCTGGCGAGGCACGGCGGGTTCCTGGACGGGATCATCGACTGGTGGCACCGCAACGTCCTCGGCTGGACCGACCCGCTCCGAGACGCCTCCCCACAGGGCCGGGCGACGATCCAAGGCCCCCAGCTCGGGAGCTTCGGCTCCGCGACGGGCTTGGGAGACGCTGCGCTCCACGTGCGCAAGAAGGCGGGTCGCTGGCAGATCGGTGCGGCCCTGAAGCTGCCCACGGGCGACGCCGGCCGGCTGCTGGGCAGCGGCGCGACCGACCTCGCCGCCGCGGCCGAGCGGGATTGGCGCCTCGGAGAGCGGTGGACCCTGCACGCCTACGGCGCGGCCGTGCTGCAGGGCCGTCCGACCCGTTTGCGGGGAGCGCGCGACGTCGCCTGGCAGGCGGGTTTCGGGGTGGTTTGGTCGCCCAACTCGCGGGACCAGTGGATCGCGCAGTGGCAGCACGAGGATTCCGCCCTCCGTACCGGCGTCGCGCCTTTGGACGCCCCCCACCGTCTGGTCACGTTCGGCTACCGAAGGCTTCTGGGGGATGGGCTGGTCGAGGCGTTCTTCTCGGAGGACCGCGACCTGTTCAACGGCTCTTGGCCGGAAGGGGCGAATGTCGGGCCGGACTTCACGGTCGGCCTGCGCTACGAGACCAAGGTCGGTCGCTAACGGGTGCCGAGGGCCGACGGGCCAAGGCTTCGAACGCGGCGGTTGACGCCCGGTCGCGCCTAGAGGTGTTCGGCCAGCACCTGGAGACCGATCCCGATCAGCACGACCCCACCGAGCACCTCGATCGGCCTCCCCCACCGAGCCGAGGCCCGCGCGCCGATCAGCATCCCCACGCAGGACTGGCAGGCCGTCACCACGCCGATCACCGCGGCCGGAACCCAGATGGACACGCCCAAAGCCGACAGGCTGAGCCCCACCGCCAAGGCGTCGACGCTCGTGGCGAGCGAGAACGCCACCAGCGACCAGCCCTTCGTGGGGTCGCGCCTCTCGCCGCACGACTCCTCGGCGCCGCGCACCGCCTGAAGGATCGCCTTTCCCCCACCAGCGCCAGCAGGCCGAGGGCGACCCAGTGGTCCCAGCGCTCGATGAGCGACCGCGCGCCCGTGCCGGCGAACCACCCGAGAACTAGCATCATCGCCTGGAACCAACCGAAGTGGAACGCGATGCGGAACACCTGGCGGCCGCGCAGCCTCGCCAACGACGCGCTGCAGGCCATGGACACCGCGAAGGCGTCCATGGCCAGCCCCAGCGCGATGGCGATGATCAACCCCAGCGACATGGATCCGGCAGGGCGCGCCCGAATCCCGTCGCCGCGCCCACCGATTGTGTCACTTTCGGCGCGGCAGCGGCTTGCGCCAGTCGCCGATCGGCTCCGTGATCGGATCCCCGGCGGGAGTCAGGTCGAACTCCGCGGGTTCCAAGCGCAGCCGTCGGCCTTGGAACACGGCCTCCGGGAAGCGGTCCTTCCTCAGCGTCGTGCCGATCCTCCGCATCATGGGGAACAGGTCCTCGCCCACGGCGATGCTCATGTCCTCGACCACGTCGTCCCAGCTCAGGCGGCGGTTCGGTTGATCGGCCCAGCGCTGGTTCTTGACCCACAGCCAGCGCGGGTACCAAGTCGGCCCGTAGCGCTCGTCGAGCTTCTGCCACAGCCACCAGAGCTTGGTCCACGCCTGACCGTAGGGGTACGACTCGCCGCGGCTCAGATCGAGCTTCGTCGCGTCGGGATCGAAGGTGAAGAGGCCGTTGGCGTTGTGGCCGGTCTTGCCCGTCCGCCAGAAGTCCGCCTTGCGCTGGAACCAGCCCGCGTGCGCCTCGCTGAACACCTCGGGCAGGTTGCCGGCCGCGCCGCCCGTGGAGTTCGGGGGGCCGGCGTAGCAGGTGTGCGCCACCTCGTGCGCCAGGATCGACAGGATGCCGTCGGAATCGGCCGAGATGATGCCGACCTCCTTCGGTTCGTACATGTTCACGGCCCAGCCGCCGCCCTCCCCGGCCGCCAGGATCAGAAACATCGGATCCTTGGGCTTGGGCGACGGGATCCACGCACGGACCTGCCGGTCGACGCGGGGCACGTCCTTGCGGACGCACTGCAGCACCGCGTCGGTCTGGTTCTTGGCGTAGAACACCACGGCGCCTCCCACGCGCTCCTCCAGCTCCGGATAAACGGCCCCGCCCACGCCGGGGTCCTCCATCGGCAGGTTCGCCGGCCCACCGACCGGCCGCTTGCCCTCGCTCAGGGACCTCAGCCAGCGCCCGACGCGCTCCTCCAGTGCGGCGCGGCTGAGCGGACCCTGCTCCGGAGCCTTGTCCGAAGGCAGAACCAGCCGATGGTCGGCCACCGCCAACCGCCCCTTGCCGAACGCCCGAACGGCGGCCACCGGCGTGCCGTCCTCGGCCCGCTCCAGAACCGTCCAGCCCTCGCCGAGCGCAAGGCCGGCTAGCCTCTGCCCCGCAAACGGCGCCGGCGCGTCGGTCAGGCTGCAGCCCCAGGCCTGCAGCAGCTCCCTCAGCGAGTAAGGCTCCGTCCTGCTCGGCGGGGAGACCAGCAGCAACGCTCCTCCGCCGGCCTGCAGGAACCGCTCCAAACTCCTGCGCTCGCTCGGCAGGTAGTCCTGGCGGCTCGAACCGAGCTGGTAGCTCACCACCACGTTGAACTTCGGGTTCGGCCACCAAGCGAACGGTCGCCGCTTGCCGTCGGGAACGCGGATGCGGCACTTCCCACGCTCATCCAAGACCGAGTCCAGCGAGGCGTGGCTGCCGACGACGCGGAACCCCAAGCCCCGCGCCCACCCGGTCCAGTCCCACATCATCGCGAACGCGGCCTGGTGCGCGTGGTCCAGAAGCACGTTGATGCCGGTGTCCCCGCGCACGGGCTGCGCCGGGAGGGAGAAGCGGCGGGCCTCCTCCAGACTCAGCGTTCGGCCCGGATCGCCCGCGGGGGCGGCGAGGGCGACCGACGGAAGCAGCAGCCATGCGAACATGGGGGGCTTTTACCCGCTGGAGGGACGCTCGGCCGCCTTGGCCGCGTACTCGTGGAGCAGGCGCACATAGCCGCGGTACGTCTCCAGCGGCACGTCGGGCGGCGTCTGATGGTCCATGGAGGGGAGAAAGCGGCCGCGCCGCATGGCAGGCAGCAGCCTGCGGAACTCCTCCTCGGCCTCGCGGAGACCCTTGCGCAGGGCCATCTTGTCGAAGTGCCCGATGAAGATCAGGTCGGGGTGGTCGGCCTGCAGCCGGTCGATGTCGCAGCCCGCCTGGCGCTCCAGCGGCAGCACGCCGTTCACGCCGACCTCCTTGAGCCAAGGCAGCATCAGCGTCGGGTCGCCGTCCGTGTCCACGAGGAGCGGAACGCCATGCCTCCTCAGCACGGAGGCCACCCGGCGGTACGCCGGCGCGAGGAACTCCTCGAACAGGTCTCGCCCCAGCATCGGGCCGTGATTGTAGCTCATGTCCTCCGCCAGCGTCACGAAGTCCGGCGGATCGCCCGCGCACGCCAGTTCGAGGCACCGCACCGCGAACTCGGCCTGATCGTGGATCATCCTTCGCATCAGGCCGGGCTGGTCGTAGAATGCGTACAGGTGGCGCTCGATGCCGAGCAGCACGCGCGGCCACCAGAAGAAGCCGTTCACGGTCACCCAGAACACCGCGCGCCCTCGCCGCCGCTCGGCCAGCGCCCTTTCGAGGAAGGCCGGGTCGATCCAGGGTGGGTTGGGATACAGCGAGGGCAAAGCCGCCGCGTAGTGCGCCTCCGACTCGATCGGCAGCTCCACCGAGGCCGCGAAGCTGGGGAACCACCACTGGAAGTCCAGATCCAGACCGAGCAGCTCCTTGACCCGAGCGCCGTCGGCGTCCGGCGGAAGGCCCTGCTCTCGCCACGCCTGCAGGGTCAGGTCCCACCAGGTCGCCCACTCGAACGCGGGCAGGCGTCCGATCGGCGGCTCGCCGGCGAAGACCCTCCGGAAGCGCTCCGAAACCGGCACCGATTCGGGGTTCACCGCCCCACCGTATCAGAATTGCTCTGACTTCCGCAACAGCCTTTCGACACGTTTGAACGTACCGAAAACGCGACTCGGTATGCTGAAGGGCGCAGGACGCACAGGGAGGGAGTGCGTCCGTACCGGCGGACAAACGCCGGTCCAAGGGGGGAGATGAGAATCCACTATCGCGCGATCCACAAGACCGAGGTGGACGCGGCGCTACGGCTCTGGCACGAGGTGTTCGGCGTGGAGGAGTGGTACTTCCGAAGCACCTTGGACGCCGAGCCGACTCGAAAGCTGTACCAGACGCTCGCCGCGTTCGAGGATGACGGCACGATGGTCTCGGCGGTGCACTTCTTCGTGCGGCCGACGCGCCGCTCCGACGGCGTTCCCGAGCGGATGGGCGCCATCGGCAACGTGGCGACGCTGGAGCGGGCACGGCGCCAAGGCCACTCCACCCGCCTCTTGGAGATGGCGATCGAGAACATGAGGCGGGAGCGCTGCGTGTGGTCGATGCTCATGACGGGCGTCAACCACCACTACGAGCGGCTGGGCTGGAAGACGGTGCCCACGCGCCACCGCGAAGGGGGCCTCTCCCGCCAACCCTGCGCCGCCACGGAGGGCATCGAGGTTCGCCGCCACGACCCCTTGGCCGAGCCGCGCTGCTGGGAGCCGTTCCAGGCGATCCACCGCGTGTACAACCGCGTGCGTCCCCTCACCCACGTTCGGCCGAACGTGTACTGGCCCCTGGTGGTGCAGCCGCGGCTCCAGAACCCCCCGAAGGCGGTCTGGACGGCGCGCTCGCAGGGTTCCAGCGAGCCATCCGCCTACCTCGTGGCGCACCTCGGCGACCGCGAGGCCGCCGTGCTGGAGCTCGGCTGGATGCCGAACGGGCGGGAATGCACCGGCGCGCTTCTCGAGGCCTTCCGAGCCGAAGCCGCGGGCAAGGGCGTCGAGCGCGTGCGCCTGCACCTCCCCGACGACCCGGTGCTGGAGCCCCACCTGCAGGCCGCCTTCCCGGGGCTGGAGACGCGCACCTCCGGACACGTGATGGTTCGGCCCATCGCCGACGGCGTAACCATGGAGGAGCTGGAGGAGCGGTTCCGGCTGCCCGGCGCTCACCACTGGCCCTTGGACGACTTCTAGATCTCGCGGACAGGCCCAGAGTCGGACCGCTCCGCCCGCCAACGGCCCGGACAACCTCCGGCCGCACCCGAGCTCGGCGGCTCGAGGAGCCTCCTCCGGGATGCAGGGGCCGAACCGCGCTCTCCGGCGCATCGCACCCGCCCTGCGGGAGGAGTCGCACGGCTCGGCTGGTCGCCATGGACTCTCCCAAAGCGGCTCGGGCCGGGCTTGCGCCCGGCCCCCGTCCAACCCCTCGGAGTCCGGCTAGAACCCGCAGCCCGACGCCTTCTTCGCCGGGTACCTGCTCAGATCCACCTTGAGCGAGGGGCCACCGTGGTGGACCATGTCCTTCAGCACCTTGCCCAGGATTTCCCGCGAATACCCCTCGTACAGCGAGCCGATCCGCTTGTCCTTGGGGCAGCTCAGGGCCATGTCCAGGCTGTGGGCGCCGCCCATCTTCACGATCGTCTCCGCGCCCGGATCGGCGATCAGCGGGAACGCCACCTTGTTCTTCTTGGCGAACTCCCTGGCCTCGGCGAGCTTCAGGTCGATCATGCCGACCAGAACGGCCTTGCCCCCGAAGTCCTTGGACAGACGGTTGAAGTCCGCGATCGCCGGCGGAGTGTGCGGGCATTTCGCCTTCAGGAACACCACGAGCGTCGGCTTGGCCAGGATCGTGTCCTGCGTCCACGTCTTCCCGTCGGTGCCCTGCAGCCGGAACGAGACGGCCTGCCGGCAGGCGCAATCCTCCTCGCCCGAGGAAGCCTGCGCCGAACCCTTCTGGCCCGCCATGCAGTCCGCGCACTGCCCATCGTGCTTCATCTGGGACGAGGCCAAGAAAGCGGCGCCGAACATGGCGCCCACGATCCACCACAGCTTCATGGCACCTATTCTAGCGGGAACAGGCAGCCGGAGGTCGCCCGCGCGGGCATATCGTCCCATCGGAGGTTGGGTGCCGGAGTGCCCGCCAAGCCCGCGATCCTCCCCGCCAGGCTCTGAAAGATCTCCCGTCCGTAGCCGGGGGTCGCGGCGACCACGGTGCCCTTGGCATCGAGCAGCAGCATCGAGGTGCCCCGCTGGACGCCGTAGTGCCGGATGCAGGCCAAGGACGGGTCTCCGAGCACCGGGTAGGCGGGCTCGTTCGCCTTGGTCCACTTGGCCACCGCCTCTGCTCCGCCGTCGATCACGCCGATCACCTCGGCCTTGCCGCGGAACGCCTCGGCCAGCCGCCGCACGCCGGGGCCGGCCGTCACGCAGCAGGGGCAGTCCTTCTGGATGAAATACAGCACCGCCGGCTTGCCGAGGAACTCCCGCAGGGCCGCCGGCTTGCCGTCCTGACGCACCAGCCCTCCGTCGAACGGCGGCTTGCCCTCCGCCTTCTTCAGCGCCAGCTCCATCTCCGGGGTCACCGGATAGATCTTCCCCGGCCGGACGATGGCGCTCTCGGGCTGCTCCGACGGATGGATGGCCTTCGGGGGAGCCTGGAGGGCCCAGTAGGCGAGCAGACCGCCCAAGGCGATCGAGACGAGTGCGAGCAGAACTTTCTTCATGGTTCGTTCAATGAGTCCGGCAGATCGAGAAGGCTGCCATCTCCTCCAGCAGGCTTCGGTTCGGCAGGTCCCGCGGCAGGCACCACACCGCCTCCTCGGCGGCGTCGCAGGCGGCCTTGCGCGCCCCCTCCAGCCCGAACAGTGCCGGGTACGTCGCCTTGCCGTGCTGGCGGTCGGACCCGACCGCCTTGCCGAGCTGCTCAGGTGTGGACACCTCGTTCAGGATGTCGTCCGCGATCTGGAACGCCAACCCGAGGCACGCGCCGTAGCGGCGCAGGCAGCGCACGAGGTCGGGCTCCGCGCCGCCCAGCTCGGCGCCGATCGCGCACGAGGCCGCGATCAGCGAGCCGGTCTTGCGCGAATGGATGTAGTGCAGCAGCTCCTCGGTGGGCTTGGACCCCTCCGCCAGCACGTCCACCACCTCGCCGCCCACCAGCCCGTCGCTCCCCGCCGCCGCTGAGAGCTCGCGCAGGCACCGCACCACGCGGGAGGGCTCGGCCTTGGCGCCCGCCAGCGTCTCGAAGGCGAGGGCGAACAGCGCGTCGCCCGCGAGGATGGCGATCGCCTCGCCGAACGCCTTGTGGCAGGTCGGCCGGCCCCGGCGCAGGTCGTCGTCGTCGATCGCGGGCAGGTCGTCGTGGATCAGCGAGAACGCGTGCAGCATCTCGATCGCCGCTCCCGCATCGAGGGCAGCCGCCAGGGGGTCTCCGCCCGCTGCCTCGGCGCACAGCATGCACAGGATCGGCCGGAGGCGCTTGCCGGGCGCGAGGCAGCTGTAGCGCATCGCCGCGTGGAGCTCCTGCGGCCTGCGGTCCGCCCCAGGCAACAGCTGATCGAGTCGGGCGTCGACCAGCGCCTTCCAAGCGTCCATCCGCTCGCTCAGGGCCACGGGCGGAGTTTACCAAAGGCCCGGCAGAACCCTTTGGTAAACTCGGACGCCATGGCGACCATCCGTGCGTTCCGAGGATTGCGCTACACCCCCCAGGCCGGACCGATCGAGGAGCTGGTCGCGCCCCCCTACGACGTGCTGACGCCGGAAGAGCGCGACGCGTTCGCGGCCAAGAACCCCCACAACATCGTCCACCTGACCCTGCCCGAGCAGAAGCCCGACGACCGCAGCAAGTACGTCAAGTACGCGCGCAGCGCGGCCGCCCTCGCCGAGTGGCGCCGCAACGGCGTGCTGAAGCCGGAAGAGCAGCCCGCCCTCTACCGCTACACCCAGACGTTCACGGTTCCCGGAGTGGAGAGCCCGATCGTGCGCACGTCGGTGATCGCCCTGATCAAGACCGAGCCGTACGAGAAGGGCGTGGTGCTGCCGCACGAGCAGACCTTCCCCAAGCACAAGGAGGATCGCCTGCGGATTCTGGAGGCCACCCGCGCCCACCTCGAGTGCATCTTCGGGCTGTACGAGGACCCCGGTGCGTCGCTGTTCGAGACCGTGCGCGGCGCACCCGCCCAGCCCGCGATCGACACCACCACCGAGGACGGCGTGCGCCACCAGCTGGACCTCATCACCGACCCGCAGGCCTGCGAGGCGATCCAACAGGCGATGGCCGAGAAGAAGGTCTGGATCGCGGACGGGCACCACCGCTACGAGACCGCGTGCGCCTTCCGCGCGCAGCTGGGCGAGCGGCCCGGCCTCATCGCCGAGGACTTCATGATGATGGCCCTCAGCAGCATGTCCGACCCCGGCCTGGCGCTGCTGCCCACGCACCGGACCCTGAAGGATGCCCCGTTGGCCCCAGAGGAGGTCCGACAGAAGCTGGAGGGCCTCTTCGACGTCCGTCCGATCGCCAAGGAGGCGCTCGTGAAAGCGCTGGAGGAGGCCGGCCAGCACGCGTTCGGCGTCGTGCTCCCCGGCGGCGCGGCGTTCCTGGCCAGGCTCCGCGAGCCCGGGCGCATCGGCGAGCTCGTCGGGGGCGACGCCAGCCTCGAGCTCAAGTCGCTGGATGTGACGCTGCTGCACGCGCTGATCTTCGAGAAGCTTCTCGGGATCGCCGGACTGGACAAGGTCGGCTACACCCGCAACCCCGACGAGGCGCTGCGCGCCCCGGACGAGGGCTTCTCGGCCTCGTTCCTGATGAACCCGCCGAGCGTGGACGACATGAGGCGCATCGCGCTGGGCGGGGAGAAGATGCCCCAGAAGAGCACGTTCTACTATCCCAAGATCCTCAGCGGCCTCGTGCTGTGGTCGCTGGCGGACTTCGACGCATGATCCTCCGCATCCTCGGCTCCGGGTCGGCCGACGGGATTCCCGCGTTCTTCTCGAACGACCGGGTGAGCGAGCACGCCCGGCGGCACGGGGGCAAGGATGTCCGAACGCGGTCCGGGGCGCTGGTCGACGGCCACATCAAGATCGACCTGCCCCCGGACACCCTGCTGCAGCTGCAGCGCGACGGCCTGCGGGCCAGCGACTGGAGCGCGCTGGTGTTCACCCACAGCCACGACGACCACTTCTCCTACCCCGAGCTGCAGTACGCGTTCTTCCCGTTCAACGACAACCTCTACGCGCCGTTCGCCATCTACGCCAACGCGTTCATCCTCTCGGAGATCGCGGGCTACTACCCCGACTGGCCGCTGGAGCTGCACGAGACGCGCAGCTTCGTCCCGTTCCGGCACGCGGGCTACACGATCACACCGGTCCGCGCCGAGCATCTGGAGGACGAGGACTCCCAGAACCTGATGATCGACGACGGCGAGAGGACGCTGCTCTACGCCACGGACACCGGCTGGTGGCCCGAGGTCACGTGGAACTTCCTCAAGGGCCGCCGCCTGGATCTGCTGGTGCTGGAGTGCACCGAGGCGTTCCAGCCCACCGACTACCACGGCCATTTGGACGCCGAGACGTTCCTGCGCGCCCTCGACCGCCTGCGCCGCCAGGGCACGGTCGACGACGGCACCGTCGTCTGCACCACGCACCACAGCCACTCCGGGAACGCGACCCACGACGAGCTGGAGCGCTTCTTCCGGCCCCGCGGCGTGCTGGTCGGCTTCGACGGCATGGAGCTCGAGATTTAGCCTGGTCCGAGAGGGTAAACCGGGCCGTGCTTTCCCTTGTGGCCACTGCGGTTCTGAGCGGCGCGGCGGGCGCCGGCCCCACGACGGTCGAAATCCGGGGCGAGGAGTTCTGGATCGACGGCAAGCCCACCCTCCAGGGCCGGGTCTGGAGGGGAATGAGCCTGCAGGGGCTCCTCCCCAACGCCCGCCTCGTCCAAGGCATCTTCGACGACCTCAACCCCGAGACCAGGGGCCGCTGGGCCTACCCCGACACAGGCCGATGGGACCCCGAGCGCAACACCGACGAGTTCGTCCGCGCCATGCCCGAGTGGAGGAGGCACGGGCTGCTCGCCTTCACCATCAACCTGCAGGGCGGAAGCCCCGAGGGCTACTCGCAGGCCCAGCCCTGGCACAACAGCGCGTTCGAGGCTGACGGCTCGCTGCGCAAGGACTATCTGGCGCGCCTGGAGCGCATCCTGCGCGAGGCCGACCGCCTCCGCATGGCCGTCATCCTCGGCCTGTTCTACTTCGGCCAGGACCAGCGCCTGAGGGACGAGGAGGCCGTCGTGCGCGGCGTCCGCAACGCCGTCCGGTGGGTGCTCGAGAAGGGATGGCGCAACGTGCTGATCGAGATCGACAACGAGTGCGACATCGCCTACGACCACGCCATCCTGCAGCCCGGCCGGGTCCACGAGCTGATCCGCCTGGCCAAGGGGATGCGCGTGCGGGGCAGGAGCCTCCTCGTCGGGACCAGCTTCTCGGGCGGGAAGGTGCCCACCGAACAGGTCGTGCGCGAGTCGGACTTCGTGCTGCTGCACGGCAACGGCGTCTCCTCGCCCGACGGCATCCGGGACCTGGTCCGGAAGGTGCGCGCGCTGAAGGCCTACCGGCCCAAGCCGATCCTGTTCAACGAGGACGACCACTACGACTTCGACCAGCCCGACAACAACATGGTGGCGGCGTTCTCGCAGCGCGCAGGCTGGGGCTTCTTCGACTACCGGATGAGGGGCGAGGGCTTCGAGCAGGGATATCAGAGCGTGCCGGTGGACTGGTCGATCGGGTCCGACCGCAAGCGGGGCTTCTTCCGGCTGCTCGCCGAGGCCACCGGCGCGGAGGCGCTTTGAAGCGCCAGTCTCTCGAAGATGGAGGCGCCTGCAGCCCGTTCGCCCCGACGGCTCCGCCGATGAGCCGTCCCTGAGACCCCGGCGTTTCGAAAATCGGAGCGCCCTCGAGGGTCAACCCTCTGGCGCAAGCCACCTGGGTGCAAGAGACGTCAGGATTTTCAAAACCGGCGCGCCTTCGAGCAGAAGCGTTGCGTCTCTACCCATAGCCAACGGAGTGGCGGGCGCAAAGGCCAGGAGGGCCCTTTCCTTTTCCTCGGCCCCAACGAGACACAAGGGGGCGCCGTCGGTTGCGCCGAGGCTGGCTCCCTTCTCCCTGAGCGATCGCGCGCTGCGGCCCGACCCTCTTGGGTTGCGCCCCATGGCTCCGGTGGGACCGAGGAGGAAGGGGCCCTCAAGCGCCGCTGCCTCGGGATACTGGCCCCCTCCCGCGCGCTGCGGGGGCGCTTCGTGGGCGAGGGCAAGGCAGGCCCCATGGCGCTGATCCGCGAATGGTTCCGCAGGGAGGACGGGACCTACGCGCCGGAAAACGCCGAGCGGAAAGCCGCCGAGACAGGCCCTTCCGAGGTGATCTCTCCGGCGCGTTCGGCCACAATAACTTCTGTAGGTTCAGCGCCATGCCCGTCTCCATCATCGGCAAGTGGTTCGGTTTCGGTCGCGACAGGCACTTCGACGAGGGCCTCCGGTGCGTCGACCGCTCGGACTTCGAGAACGCCATCCCCGCGTTCGAGCGCTCGCTGGAGACCAGCACCGACCCCGCCACGCTCCGGCTCGCGCGCTTCCACCTGGGCGAGTGCCACCGCGAGGTCGCCCGGGCGCACATGACGGCCGAGCGCTACGACGAGGCCGTGAAGCACCTGGAGGCGGCCATCGAGATCCACCCCAGCTATCCCGACCTGCACTTCAACCTGGCCCGGGCGTTCCACAAGCTGGGGGACCCGGAGCAGGCCCACCGCGAGCTGGAGACCGCGCTGAGGCTCAACCCCAAGTACGCCGAGGCCATCCTTCTGCAGGGAGTGCTCTGGTACGAGGCCGGCCGCCACGAGGACGCCCTGGCCCGAATCGGGTACGCCGCGAGCCTGAACCCCCAGTGCGGCGGCGACACCCTGGCCTACGCCAAGAGCTGCCACGAGAAGGGCGACCACACGCGGGCGCTGGCCAACCTCCGAGGACTGCTGGACCACGCGCCCTGCGACGCGAACTTCCACGCGTTCGTCGCCGACGGACTGGTTCGCGACGGCGAGTACGACCGGGCCTTCGAGGAGTACGAGAAGGCGCTGACGCTGGCGCCCCACTACGCGGACATCCGTTGCCGGTACGGCCAGGCGCTGCTGGCAGGCGGACGCACCGAGGACGCGGTGGCGCAGTTCCGAGCGGCGATCGGCATCAACCCTCGCTACGCGGACGCCCAGGCCAACCTCGGGGTGGCCCTCAAGCGCCTCGGCAGGAATGAGGAAGCCCGCGCCGCCTTCCGGGCGGCCCTGGAGGTGGAGCCGCACCACCCGATCGCCAGCCTCGAGGCCGACCGGATCTAAACCTCGTAGTCGCCGGCGAGGATGCGGTCGTAGGCGCCGCTGTTCGCCCACCGCTCCAGCTCCTTGGCGCGGTGCACGGGCATCGGGTGCGTGAGCGCCGCCGAGCCCGAGAGGAACAGCAGAGCCTTGTCGACCGGCCCGGCGTCCTGATAGGCGCGCGCCTGCATCAGGAACTCCTCCCGGTCCAGCTCGTTCGCGAAGCGGTTCGGGCCGGCGCACAGGCGCAGGTTGGCCTCGATCGACGCGGGCAGGTTCTGGCTGGCCAGCAACCCCGCACGGTCGGCGGTCAGCTCGGCCATCCGCGACCACTGGGCCATCGCCATGAGCAGGCCCATGCTCGCCACGTCGCCCAGGCCGAACGTGCGCCGGCCGACCAGCTCCAGCAGCGGGAAGAGCACCGCGGCCACCGACTTGTACAGCACGTGGCCGGCCTTGATGTGCCCCAGCTCGTGGCCGATCAGGTGGTGGAGGTGCTCGTCGTCCATGGCGTCGAGGATCGACGAGTGGACCGTGATGTAGGGCCTCTCGACGCCGCCCGCGAACGCGTTGGGGAACGGGTTCCCGGTCACGTACAGCTCCGGCTCCGGCACATCCAGCACCGCGCAGCACTCCCGGAAGATGCCGTACAGCGTGCGGAACTGCCTCGGCCCGCACCGCACCGACGAGCCCATATTCACCAGGTACATGCGCCTGTCGAACCCGAGCTCGAAGAACTTCTGGACGATCTGCGGCAACAGGGGGATCTTCTGCAGCGCCTGCAGCGCGGCGCGGTCGCCGTCGCTGGTGAACGCCTCGGCCCGCAGGCCCTGCAGCCTCCGGCGCATCACACGACTCCCGGCAGCGGGTGCTCGAGCCGCGCCCAAAGCGAGAGGTCGATCTCCTGGAACGCGGCGTCCTTCTGCCGGCACTCCTCCAGGAACAGCGCGTCGTCGGAGGAGACCGTCTGGCCCATGGCCGCAAGGTCTGCGATCTCGGCCAGCCTCCAGAAGCGGTCCACGTGGTCCTGGAAGCGGATCTCGGCGTAGTCCCGGGCGCTGAACGTGCTGATCAGGAACTGCCAGTCGGATGCCTCGGCCAGCAGAAGCTCGCGGGCGGCCTGCCGCACGACCTCGTCGGCCGGCCCGCCGGCGTACTTCCGCGCCATCGAGCGCATCTTGGCCTCCATCGGATACAGCTTCTCCCACGTCCAGACGTTGTCCGGGTTGATCCACACGTAGTGGTATCCGCCCTCTCCCCAGGAGCCCTCCGGCAGGGTGATCGTGTGGCGAGGCGGCTCCTGATCCAGCAGGTCCCCGCCGGTCACCGGCTCGAGGTCCGGGTCGTGGTGCAGGCGCCAGGCGAGCTCGTACAGAAACTCCGGCCCCTCGAACCACCAGTGGCCGAACAGCTCGGTGTCGTACATCGCCACCAGCGTGCCGGTGCGGTCCGCCAGACCCTTGTAGTGGGCGAGCGTGCCCTTGAGGGTGTTCACCATGTCGTCGGCGTGGTTCGAGATGTTCTCGAATGCCCTCCACGGGTCGTAGGGCTGCTTCGCGCCCAGGTCGCGCTTGTTCGGACTGATGCGCCAGTACCGCAGCCTGCCCGGATACAGCTGCTTGTGGAACTCCAGGTAGTACTCGTCGCCGGGGTACCCGGTGTCGCCGGACCAGACCTTGACGGTGGTCTGCGGGTCGCGGGCGAAGATCACCGTCCCGTTGGGCAGCGCGTAGTGCTCGTATTCGCTCCGCAGCTCCGGCGGCGGCGTGAAGAACTTGCTGCTGCGGGCGAACAGCTCGGCGAGCTGGGGGAACTTCGCGCCGTAGGTGCCCAGCGGTTGGCCGCCGCGGATCATGTGGCTGTCCACGAAGAAGTACTCCAGCCCGTTCTCCTTCAGGAACTCCTCCACTCCCTTGCGCGGAAACGCCACCACGTTGTCCCCCACGGGCGGCTTCCACTCGTAGGAGGGGCGGTAGGCGCATTCCGGAAGCCAGATGCCTCTGGGCGCCCGCCCGAAGTGCTTCTTGTGCGTCTCCACGCCCAGCTTCACCTGCGCCTGCACCGACTCGTCGGTGCCGAGCAGCGGCAGATAGCCGTGGGTGGCCGCGCACGTGATGATCTCGACGCACTCCTCGTCCTGGAAGTAGCGGAACGCCTCGACGATCGACCTGCCCCACTGGTGCTTGAACTGCACCAGGGCCCGCGTGTAGTAGCGCTGCCAGAACGCGGCCAGTCCCTGCATCCACAGCGGTCCCTCGCGCTCGAACCGGCGCTGGTCCGAGAGGGCGATGTCGATCTTCTCCTGGCAGTAGCCCTCGAACTCGTCCTTGAAGGCCGGGTCCTCGAGCTGCTCGGCCAGGACGGGGGTGATGTTGATCGTCCAGCGAGGGCGGATGCCGTGGGTGTAGAGCCGGTCGAGCGCGTGGAGGATCGGGAGGTAGCACTCGGCCGCCGATTCGTTGATCCAGTCCGTGCCGTGCGGGGATTTGCCGTGCGAGAGGACGTACGGCATGTGGGAGTGCAGGCACAGAAGGACTCGACCGACCGGCATGGCCCATTGTGGCACGGCGGGGCGATCCTGCTGGCATCCAGCGCCGAAGGGACCGTTGCCGCGTGGTATACACGGCGCGGAAGAGCGGAGCGGGCCTGGGGAGGCCCGTCGGAGGAGGAGACGCTTCGTGCCTACCAACTTCAACTGGCTGCTGGACGGCAGCATCGTAGGGCTGTATCTGCTGATCACGATGATCGCCGGCATCTGGGTCCGGCGCTACGTCGGCAAGGTCGAGCACTTCCTGGTCGCCGGCCGCGAGATGAACCTGTATCTGGGCATCGCCTCGCTGGCCGCGACCGAATTCGGCATCGTGACGGCCATGTACACCGCCCAGGCGGGCTACACGCGAGGGTTCAGCGGGGCCGTGCCTGGCCTGTGCAACGCGCTGGCGATGTTCCTGGTCGGCTGGTCCGGCTTCTGCATCAAGCCGCTGCGCGACTCGGGCGTGATCACCATCCCGGAGCTGTTCGAGCGGCGCTTCGGCCCGTTCGTGCGCTGGCTGGCCGGCGTCGTGATCGTGCTGGGCGGCCTGCTGAACATGGGCGTGTTCCTCCGCGTCGGCGGCCAGTTCCTGGTGGTCGCCACGGGCATGAACGTGCAGTACCTGGAGATCGCGATGACCACGCTGCTGATCCTGGTGGCCGTGTACACGATCTTCGGCGGGATGCTGTCGGTGCTGGTGACCGACTACCTCCAGTTCATCGTGATGAGCGCGGGCCTGCTCGTGGTCACGGTGCTGGTCCTGGTGAAGGTCGGGTGGTTCGACATCATCACCACCGTCCAAGGCCATTACGACGTGGGCGCGTTCAACCCGTTCGCGAACAAGGACCTCGGGTGGTCGTTCGTCGTTTCGAACCTGATCACCAACACGGCCGCGGTGCTCACGTGGCAGACGGTGATCTCCAGGCTTCTGTCGGCCAAGGACACCGCCACGGGCCGCAAGGTCTACACCGGGACGGCGTTCTTCTTCGTCTGCCGGTGGATCCTGCCGGGGCTGTGGGGCATGGCCGCGCTGGTCATGGTCGAGCCGAAGGTGCTGGACGGCATCGCCCGGCAGATGGGCGAGCAGAGCGGGACGCTGTTCGCCATGCCGGCCCTGTTGGCGATGATCGTTCCCGGCGGCATCATGGGCATCCTGGTGGCCGCGATGCTGGCCGCCGACATGTCGACCGACTCGTCGTACATGCTCACCTGGGGCAGCGTGATCTACAACGACATCCTCGCGCCGTTCCGCCGCAGGGGGAACTGGAGCGAGCGCAAGGGCCTGATCATCAACCGGTTCATCGTGGCCTGCATCGGCCTGTTCCTGCTGTTCTTCGGCCTGTGGTACAAGCTGGGCGGGAACCTGTGGGAGTACCTGCAGACGACCGGCACCGTGTACCTGTCCAGCATGTCGATCATGCTGATCGCGTGCTGCTACTGGAGGCGCGCCAACAACTGGGGCGCCGTGGCCGCCATCCTGGCGGGGGCGATCCTGCCCGTGGCCGCGCTGACGGCCAACCTGTTCGCCAAGGTGCAGATGGACGGCAAGGAGGTCGGCTGGGCGACGGCCACCATCGGGGACGCCTGGGTGAACATCGGCACCTACATCGTCGTGGCTCTGGCCATGGTGATCGGCTCGCTGCTCAAGCCGCAACCCAAGACGCAGGCCCCGGCGGCCTAGGAGGAGGGAGATGGAAGTACTGCACTACCTTTGGCTCGGCGTGACGGCCCTGTGCCTGCTGTGGTACTCGACCATCACGGTCTACGTCGCCGTCCGCGGAGGCAAGGACATCGGCCAGATGCTCCGCAACCTGTCGAAACTGAACGACCAGGCGACGCCGCCCGAGGGGGACGGCCCGCGCGACATGAAGCGGGTCTAGGAGGAGCGCTCGCGCAGCAGCCTCTCGAGGAACGGCTGCGCGAGCTTCTCCAGGTACTTCGCGATCACGTCGAACTCCAGGTTCACCAGGTCGCCGGGCTGGGCGGCTCGGAAGTTCGTGACCTCGAACGTGTGGGGAATCACCCAGACGTCGAACGCCCCGTCCTTCGGCTCGACCACCGTGAGGCTGATGCCGTCCACGCAGACGGAGCCCTTGTCGATCAGGTAGCGGTCGTACTCCGCGGGCGCCTGGAAGCGGAAGATCCACGCCAGATCGGTCTTCCGGATCGACACGATCTCGCCGGTGGCGTCCACGTGGCCCTGCACGATGTGCCCGCCGAAGCGGTCTCCCTCGCCCATCGCACGCTCCAGGTTCGCCAAGGCGCCTGGTCGGGCCCGCTGGAACGACGTCCTGCGGATGGTCTCCTCGCTGAGGTCGAAGCGCAGGCCGTCCGAGGCGTCCACCACCGTGAGGCAGCAGCCGTTCACGGCGACGCTCTCGCCGATCGTCCAAGGCTTGCCCCCGGGGACCTCCTGGGGATCGAGGGTCAGCACCCCCGACTCCAGCGAGCGGACGACGCCGGTGGTCTGGACGATGCCGGTGAACATCGGCCCTCAGTTGAACGAATCGGGCGCCCGCTGGGCGATGACGTCCATGGCGAGCATGATCACCAGGAAGGCGCTGCCGAGGATCAGCACCAGGCGCGACATGTAGTCGTCGAAGCTGGCCTTGCCCTTGAACGTGGTGCGCACGCCGGAGCCGCCGGACATCGCGTCGCCCTTGCCGGTCAGAAACACCAAACCGGAGAACAGCACGGCGACGATCACGCCGAGCACCATCAGAATCTGGTAGAGAGTGTTCACGGGCGGCTTCCTCGGGGGCGGAGTATACCCCCGCGCGGGAACATCCCGGCGGCGGCCGCCGTCCAAAGCCCGGGTCGCTACGGATTCGGTAGCGACCCGGCAATTCTGGCGGGCAACGGAGGGGTCTCGCGACGGAAAAACCCCTGCGGCATCGCGGGAAGACCAATGCTGCTCAGAGTCATCCGAAACGCCTTTCTCCTCGGTTCGTCCGTTCTGGCGTGCGCGGCCGCCGCGGCCGACGACGCGACGTGGATCAACGCCGAGATCCGCGCCGCCATCGCCCGCGGCGACAAGGCCTACCGCCTGCCCGCCGGAGTGTACGAGCTCGAGTCGTCGATCGTCATCCCGCCCGGCACGTCCGACTTCGCTCTGATCGGCGCCGGGTCCGACCAGACCATTCTCCGCACGCCCAGCGTGAAGCTCTCGCACGCGGTCCGCGTGGGTTCCGTGCCGGTGCTGTTCAACAACTGGGGCATCTCGAACAAGCCCCAGATCCCCGTCCTCGCCGTCAGCGAGGGCTCGTCGCGCGTGCAGCTGCCCCGCACGTCTCCGGCCGTGCCGCCGGGCCTCTACGCGCTGTGGGACGAGTACAAGATCCAGGGCGTCAAGCCGCCGTACAACACGGTGCTGAACCGCGCGGAGATCGTGCGGGTGGTGTCGTTCGACGCCGACAAGTGGCAGGCGGTGCTCGACGCGCCGGCCGGCCGCGAGTACACGGTCAGCCCCAAGCTCGCGGACGTGCGCGACTCCGTCTGTCGCAACATCGAGGTCTCGGGCTTGCGCCTCGAGGGAGTCGTGGGCGACTCCGCGACGAACGGCATCGTGTCGGCGGGCCTCACCGACGGCCTGGTGCTGGCCGACCTGAAGGTGCGCGGCTATTGGAGCGACGCCGTCACCGTGAACACCGTCCGCAACGCGCGCCTGGAGCGGATCGACATCGAGGGCGCGGTCGCTTCCGGCGCCGGGGCGGGGTACGGCGTCAGCATCTACCGGTCGAGGTTCGTCTCCGTCTCCAACAGCCGGGCGCACAACTTCAACCCGAACTCCGGCTACATCGTGCACAGCGGCTCGACGGACGTCACGATCCGCGACTCCGTGTGCGAGGAGAGCGCCAAGTTCGACACCCACGGCTACGACGACCGCCGCATCGTGTTCGAGAACTGCTCGGGCGGCACGATGGGCATCGGCAACGTCGCGTGGCTCGGAGGGGCGCGCAACGTCCAGTTGCGCAACTGCACCCACGAGAGCATCTGGATCGGACCGAACGTGGTGAACGTGCGGGCGACGGACAGCCGCTTCGGCAGGGTCACGCTGGCCAGCGTCCCGCAGCAGGAGAACGGCAACCCGCGCAGCGGAAAGCCCGACGCGATCGCCTTCGTGAACTGCGACATCGTCGGCTCCGGCACGGCCGTGATCAACGACTGCTCCGAGGGCGGCTGGATCACCTTTCTGAACTGCCGCATCCAGAACACCAAGACCGACTGGGGCTACGTGGCTCTGTTCGACAACTACAGCGGGCTGGTCGCGTTCTACAACTGCGACATCACCACGTCGAACTCCCGCAGCCCGATCGTCCTCAGCAGCCCCAAGACGGGGATGCGCCTGCTGATGCGCTTCTGTCGCATCACCAGCCTTCGGAGCGCCGCGCAGGCGGTGAATCTGGACCCGGCCTACGGCGGAACCTACGAGATCGTGGGCAACCTGTTCCGGTCGTTCGCGCCCCAGAGGTTCCTGAACGAGGAGATGGTCCGGCCCTACAGCTCGGTCCTGAACAACCGGGTCGAGAAGCTGACCCAGTAGCCTCCGCAGCCTCCGCGCCGAAAGCGAGGGGACCCCGCCGGGGTCCCCTCTTGGCCGCCTCCCCTTCCGCCCGCCGGTAGACTGCCCCGATGCGGCTGTTGGTCGTTTTCTTCGGAGGCGGGGTCGGCGGGGACGCCCGCGTGTGCCTGGACCTCGCCGACGCCTGGCGCCGCATGGGCCACGACGTGACGCTCGCCGCGCGCGCCACGAAGGGGTCCGAGGTGATGGCCAGGCGGTCCGAGGCCTGCGGCCTCAGCCTGCTGCGCTACACGGCCCTCGGCGACTTCCTCCGAGCCCAGAGGGCGGCGGGCGAGCGGTACGACGCCGTGCTGCTGCACACCGCCGGCGAGGTCCCGGCCCTGGTCTCCCAGGTGCTGCCCTTCCTCCGAGCCAAGCTCGCCCCGAGGGTCGGCATGACGCTCCACGGCCCCAATCCGCTGAGCTCGCTGCCGTGGACGGCCCTGCGGCGCGCTCTGGTGCGCCTCGCGGTGCACGCACTGGACGCCACCGTGGTTCCCTCGAGGCATAAGGTGGGGGAGTGGCGCGAGGTCTTCGGGCCGGACGTGCCGGTTCGTGCCATCCCCAACCCCGTCCGCCCGATCGAGCCGGGCGACCGGGCCGCCGCCCGGGCCAGGCTCGGGCTGGAGAGCGACCGCCTCTGGACGGCGTTCGTCGGCCTGTTCCGGCCGGAGAAGGGTGCGGCGGACGCGATCCGCGCCGTCGCCAGCCTCGCTCCGCGGGGCGTCGGTCTGGCGCTGGCGGGCGATGGGCCGGAGATGGAGGCGTGCCGCAGCCTCGCCTCCGAGCTGGGCGCCCCCTGCCGCTTCCTCGGCTATCTGGAGGACCCGGCCGACGCCTATCGTGCTGCGCAGGCGTTCGTGTTCCCTTCCCGCTTCGAGAGCTTCGGCCTGACCGTCATGCAGGCTGCCGGCCTCGGCATGCCGATCGCGGCCAGCGATCTCCCGATCGTGCGCGACGAGCTGGACTTCCCCGGCGCCGTGCACCGCTTCCGGCCCGGCGACCCCGAGGACCTCGCCCGCGCCCTGGCCGACGCGCTGGACGCGAGCGACCCTGCGGCGCTCCGCGAAATGCGCGAGTCGGTGCTCGACCTGACGCTGCCCGAGCGCGCGGCCCGGCGGCACCTCGCCGCGATCGGGGCAGAATAGGCCATGACCGCCGAGATCGTCAGCGTCGGAACCGAGATCCTGCTCGGCCAGATCGTCGACACCAACGCGCAGCAGATCGGCCAGCTGCTGCCCCAGTTCGGCATCGCGCACTTCTGGCGGCAGACCGTCGGCGACAACCTCGATCGGCTGACCGAGGCACTGCGCCTGGCGCTCTCCCGCTCGGACATCGTGTTCACCATCGGGGGCCTCGGACCCACGCAGGACGACCTGACCCGCGACGGCATCGCCCGCGCCCTGGACGACGAGCTGGTCCACGACCCGGAAATCGAGGCGCACCTGCGCGACCTGTTCCGGCACAGGCCCGAGGCCTGGGTCGGCTCCCAGCTGAGACAGGCGATGCGGCCGCGCTGCTCCACGCCCCTGCCCAACCCGAACGGCACCGCGCCCGGGCTGATCTGCGAGAAGGGCGGCAAGACGGTGATCGCCCTGCCGGGACCTAAAGGCGAGTTCGGCCCGATGCTCGAGGGCCCGGTGCGGGACTACCTGGCCCGGCGCACGCAGGGCGGCTCGATCGCCTCGAGGGTGCTCCGCGTGTGCGGCATCGGCGAGGCCGCGATCGAGGACCGGATCCGGCACCTCATCGACGGCTCCAACCCGACGGTCGCGCCGTACGCGAAGATCGGCGAGGTGCACCTGCGCGCGACGGCGTTCGCCGCCACCAAGGAGGAGGCCGAGCGGATGCTGGAACCGGTCACGAAGGAGATCCGCGAGGCGTTCGGTCCCGCCGTCTACGCCGAGGGCGCCAAGAGCCTGGAAGAGGTCGTGCTGGACCTGCTGCGCGAGCGGAGAGCCACGCTGGCCGTTGCGGAGAGCTGCACCGGGGGAGGCCTGGGACACCGGATCACGGGCGTGGCGGGCAGTTCGGACGCGTTCGTCGGCGGGCTGGTCACCTACTCGAACGAGGCCAAGGTGCGCCTTCTCGGCGTGCCGGAGAGCGTCCTGAGCCGACACGGGGCCGTGTCGGCCGAATGCGCCGAGGCGATGGCTGCCGGAGCGGCGCGCGCGCTGTCCGCCGACTACGCGGTCTCGATCACCGGCATCGCGGGCCCGTCGGGCGGCACCCACGAGAAGCCGGTCGGGACGGTCTGGATCGGATCCTACGGACCGGGCGGCGCCCGCTCGGCCAGGTTCCTCTTCCGCAACTCGCGGCAGGGCGTGCGGGAGCGGGCCGTCCAGCAGGCGCTGATCCTGCTCCGCGAGCGGCTGCTGGAGGGCGCGGAGCCGGCCTAGGCGGCGAGGGCCGCGACGGCCTGCGCGACCGTCTCGGGGTCGGACGCCCGCAGGCCCTTCGCCTCACGGTCGATGCGCCGCAGGAGGCCCGTCAGGACGTCGCCCGCGCCGCACTCCACGAACGTCCCCGCGCCAAGCGAAAGCATCCGTCGCACGCTCTCGGTCCACCGCACCGGGTTGCGCAGCTGGGCCTCGAGCAGCTCCGGCCAGCGCGACGGGTCCTCGTTGACGTCGGCCTCGACGTTCCCGACCACCTTGGTCCCGTTTCCGACCGAGAACGAGGCCGCCTTCAGGGCCGCGCCCATGCGGCGGGCGGGCTCCTCCATCAGCGGGCTGTGGAACGCGCCGCTGACGTTCAGCGGGATGGCGCGCTTGGCGCCCGCCTGGGTGGCCAGCGCGCAGGCGCGCTCCACGGCCGCCTTGTCCCCGCTCACCACCAGTTGGCCGGGGCAGTTGTCGTTCGCGACCACCACCACCTCGCCGCCGACCGACGCCTCGCGGCAGACCTCCTCCAGACGGTCGCGCTCCAGGCCGAGCACCGCCGCCATGCCGCCGGGGCGCTCCCGGCCGCTCTCGGCCATGACGCGTCCGCGGACCGCCACCAGGCGCGCGCCGTCCGCAACCGACACGATCTCCGCGGCGGCGAGGGCGGCGTACTCGCCGATGCTGTGCCCGGCGGCCAGATCGGCCCGGGGCCCGCCCGCCTCGCGGAACGCGGCATAGGCCGCCACTCCGCAAACGTACAGCGCGATCTGGGCGTTCTGGGTCTGCCGGAGGGCGTCCTCGCCCAGCTCGAAGCACACCTTGCGGACATCGGCGCCGATCGCCTCGGACGCCTCGTCGAAGACCCTTCGGGCCGAGGCGAAGGCGTCGTGCAGCTCGCGCCCCATGCCCGGCTTCTGCGAACCCTGGCCGGGAAACACCACAGCGAACATGGCGGGAATGTAC
>Ga0209018_1000721_pt1 | contig 29268 bp, 21 predicted proteins | sample YNPBryBLVA2012_FD_185814 | JGI IMG/M metagenome (GOLD analysis project Ga0209018, IMG submission 185814) | Anoxygenic and chlorotrophic microbial mat microbial communities from Yellowstone National Park, USA - YNP Bryant BLVA 2012 (SPAdes)... ...
GCATAGGATGCGCCAGCTACGGAGTTGATCGGATGTCCCGATGCCGCCTGCCGGCGCATAGGGACGCTAACCGGCCATCCGTAGGGCGGCATCCCTATGCCGCCCGCTGGCGCATAGGATGCGCCGGCTACGGAGTTGATCGGATGTCCCGATGCCGCCCGCCGGCGCATAGGGACACTAACCGGCCATCCGTAGGGCGGCATCCCTATGTCGCCTGCCGGCGCATAGGATGCGCCGGCTACGGAGTTGCCCGGATAGGCCCTCAGCATACAGGCCTCACAACATCCTGTTCGCCCGGATCCACCGCCCGAAATCGGCCAGGCTACCCTGTCCTGCGGGCAGAGGCTCTCCCTCCGGCGGCTTCTGATCACCGTTGGCGATCCAGTAGGTGTGCATCCCTACGGACATCGCCGGCCGGATGTCCTGCTCCCAATCATCCCCGACCATGATGCATTCTTCCACCTGGCACCCGAGCCGCTGGGCGATCTCCAGGAAATAGGCCGGTTGAGGCTTGGTGGCGTGCATGTGCTCGTAACTGGTGATCAGGTGATAGGGGAAAGCCTCCACCGGCACTCCCGCCCAATCCAGCCGCTGCGCGATGGCGGTAAGTGGGAAGAGCGGGTTCGTGGCAATGGCGATCTGGAAACCCTCCGCAAAGGCCCATTCCAGCAGCGGACGGGCCTCCGGGTTGGGCCGGGTGAGCGGACGCAGCGTGGGAAAATGATTGGTGTAGAAGTCATCGAACAGCGGCTCCATTTCCTCACGCGAGCGCTGAATCAGCGGGAAAAAGACTGCATCAAAGGCCTCCTGGTTGGTGCGCGCGGGATCGCGGTTGAGCAGCATGGCATTTGTGGCGGTCATCAGGTGTTTGATGAAGACCTCCGGAGGGAACCGGTCAGCCATGTACTGGCCGACCGCGGCCATATAGGCTATGATGAAGCGGTCCATCTGGTTTTCCAGGAGCGTGTTGTCGAGGTCGAGAAGCAACGCGTGGATCATCTGTCTTCTTCCTTACTGGGGATGAGTACCGCTGCAGCCGTGGGGTGACAGTGGCCGCAGCCCACGTACGGATCCTTCACCGCTGTTTGCTGCTGGGAGCAGTGGGCAGTCACGACCATTTTGCGCCGGCCTGGCCAGCGCCGCACCAGCCGGGCGTGCAGGTGCATATGAGAGCATCCATTGGCGCGCAGGATGGCCGGCACCGGGCAGATCGCACAGACCCGTTCCTCCCACGGCAGCGAGTCCTCCGCATCTTTCAGGAGACGACACTCCTGGACCCCGCGTCCGCGGTGGAAGTCCTGATAGTAGTAGCGACAGTCAGTGCCGGAAGGGGTCACCATGCTGTTACCGTCATCTGCTCAGACTTCCGATGTCTGTAAGACATCGGAAGTCTGACGAGTCTGGCGAGTTCAAGGCTCTGTGGCTTCTACCAGGGCCTCCAGATCCGCGCCCAGCGCCTCCAGTTCGCGGCCGTAGCAACTCCAATCCCCCTGTCGCAGGCACTCCTGAGCGGCGTTGTAGTGCTCCTGAGCGGAACGGGCCAGCGCGTTGACGTCGCCGGACGGCTCCGCGGGAACCGGCTCCTCGCCAGCAGTAACGGGCGCGCCAATCAGCACCTGCTGAAGCGCAGTCTCCAGGCTCTCGGCCATCGCCACGCGGTTGCCGTAGGCGACCAGGAGCCGGCGCAGTTCTGGCAACTGTCCCTCCTGAGCCTGCAGGTAGAGCGGTTGGATGTAGAGCAGGGTGTCGTCAATGGGGATGACCAGCAGGTTCCCCAGGATGACGTTCGACCCTCGCTGGTCCCACAGGGTCAGTTGCTGCGAGATGATGGGGTCCTGGTTGAAACGCGCGGCGACCTGCGCCGGGCCATAGATCAGTTCCTGCTTGGGGAAGTTGAACACGCCCAGTTGGCCGTAGTCCGAGCCGTCGGAATCGGCATACAGCCAGGCGACCATGTTGCCGCGGCCGTTGGGCACATAGGGGCGCATCAGCAGGAACTCCAGTTCATCCTCCCCCGGCAAGCGCATCACCACGTAGTAAGGGGCCATCTCTCGCGTGGCCCCCTCGTAGGTCTCCATCGGCACAGCCCACAGGTCCTCTTTGTTGTAGAAGACCTGCGGGTCTGTCATGTGGTAGACCGCGTAGGCTTCCGACTGCAGTTCGAAGAGCGTCTCCGGGTACCGCCAGTGGTCGCGCAGGGTCTGCGGCATCTCCTCGAGCGGCGCGAACAGGTCGGGATAGATGGCCTGATAGGTGCGGATGATCGGGTCGGAAGGGTCTACCACGTAGTAGGTGGTCTCACCAGTGTAAGCGTCAATGGCGACCTTGACGCTGTTGCGGACGTAGTTGACGCCGCGGAAGGGCTCGGAGTAGGGGAAGCGGCTGGTCCAGGTGTAGGCGTCATAGAGCCAGATCAGCCGTCCGTCGGCGATGACCAGATAGGGGTCGTCTTCGTACCAGAGGAAGGGGGCCAGAGTGACGACCCGGTCGCTCAACTGGCGGTGGAGGAGGATGCGGCTCTGTGGGTTGATGGCAGTGGAGAAGAGGATCTGCTGGTCGCCCAGGCGTGTGGCGAAGAGCAGACGTCGCCAGAGGCCGCTCAGCGCGACGCCATCAGGACCCTCATAGCGAGTGTAGACGTTCTCGTCGCCGCTGGGGCGGTCGAACTCCTCCACAGAGGTGTTGACGATGGCGTAGTCGCGCGTGGCCTCGCCGAAGTAGATCTCGGGACGGGTTATGGCCAGCGCGACGTTCTCGCTCTGCGGCGGGATGTCACGCACCAGCAGGCGGGGCAACCCCTCGGCGGTCACCTCGTTGACGGCATTGAGGCAGACCCCGTAGCCGTGGGTGAAGACCAGATGACGGTTGACCCACGTCTGGGCCTGACTTGCCAGCAGGGAGTTCTCCAGTTCGCGCGCCGCCAGCATCACCTCCCGCAACTGCCCATCCAGGACGTAACGATCTACATCTACGTCCACAAAGGTGTAGTACAACCGGATCACCTGCAACTGCCGATAGGTGGTCAGCAGCGGGCGCCAGTCCCACAGGCGAATGTTCTCAATCGTCGCCGCGTTGTCCTCCAACACCTGAGGGGTCAACTCTCCAACGGCCGGGAAATCAAGCGCCTGGATGTCCTCCAGGTTGAAAGCGTAGCGGGTGAAGGCGATGTTCTGTTCGATGTAAGGCCGTTCGGCGGCCAGTTCGTTGGGCATGACGACGAACCGTTGCACGATGGCCGGGTAAGTCGGCCCCAGGGCGGCGGTGAGCAACCACAAGGCCAGGACGGCGAGCAGGATACGCCAGGTGCGCAGGAAGATGTTCGCCAGCAGCACCGCTGCCCCTGCCAGGAGGATAATGCTCAACACCTGCATCAACGGCAAACGGGCATGGACATCGGTATAGCCGGCGCCAAAAACGACGCCGCGCGCCGAGTCCAGCAAGGCCAGCCGGTTCAACTGGTACTGAGCGACCACCAGCAGCAGGAAGAGCGCACCGAGCACGGAGAGGTGGATGGTGGCAATCTTCTCGCGCAGGCCACTGCGCAGACTGTAAACCAGCGTCGTTCCCAAAAGCCCGACCACGGCCAACCCGGTCAGCCAACCGACCAGGAAGCGGTAGAAGGGAAGGCGGAAGACGTAGAAGCCCGCGTCCAACCCGAAGACCGGGTCGCGCAGGTCAAAAGAGGCAGCATGGGCGAAGAGCAGCATCTCGTTGCTGTGCCCCGAGGCGACCAGGGCGAACAGCAGAGCGATCAGCAAGCCGCCCACTACCAGCAGGCCGATCAACACGGGCGGCTGTGCCATCACGAACGAGATGCGCCTGACGCGAATGACCTGCGCAGGGGAGCGCAGCAGCCGACGCGGCGCCAGCAGCCAGTTGACGCCCAGGAAGGCCAGCGCCACCAACCCGCCGATGACGAACATGCCGATCTCGGCGAACAGCCGGGTGCGGAAGACGGAGAGGTAGCCCAGGCTATCGAACCACAGCCAATCGGTATAGAGGCTGGCGGTGATCCTCAGCAGGATGGGGACGAACAGCAACCCTACCGCCAGGCCGACGATCAACAGAAAAGTAGCGCGGGCGCGTCGGTTCATGTTCTGCCCGTCACACGCGGGTCACGTAAGCGCCCGTGCGGGTGTCCACCCGGATGACATCGCCCGCCTGGACGAACAGGGGCACCTGGACGGTCAGCCCGGTCTCCAGGGTGGCCTTCTTCGTCACATTGGTGGCCGTGTCCCCGGCCACGGCGACCTCCGTCTCCGTCACGGCCATCTCGACCGCAGTGGGCAACTCCACCTCCAGCGGGTTCCCGTCGTGGACAGCGATGACCAGTTCCAATCCCTCTTTCAAGTAGGGCGCCTCTTCCTCCAGCATCGCCGCCGGCAGGGCCATCTGGTCAAAGGTCTCCGTGTCCATGAAGTAGTACAGGTCGCCATCGGTGTAGAGGTACTGCACCGCCCGGCGCTCGATGCGGATTTCCTCCACCCGTTCGCCGGAGAGGAAGTTGTGCTGGATCGTGGCGCCGGTGCGCAGGTTGCGCAGTTTCGTGCGGATGATGGCGTTGCCCCGTCCGGGCTTGTAGTGCTGGTACTCCAGCACCCGGTACATCTCGCCGTCCATCGTGAAGGTGGTTCCTCGCCGCAATTCGCTGACTTCAATCATATATCCTCCATCGTTGCTCACCCTTACGCTCGCCGGGTGCAACTCTTTTTCTACATCAGCCCTGTCTTTCCATTATACCAGCACTGGGATAACCGGTCAACCTTGGGCTGCACACACACCCTACGGTGACTACCCTGTACACCCAATCTGTGCTATCATGTCCTCGCCAGTCGCACCTGGCCCAACGCAGCGTCAACGATCCCTGGTGAGGTGCGCTATGACCCTGATTTACCTCGTCGTGGCGTGGGTGGCAGGCATCCTGCTCACCCGCGCCCTGGTCATCCCCTGGCAGGTTCTCCTTCTGTCTGGCCTCGCCGGCTTCATCGGCGGGGTGGGTTGGCGGGACTCCCCCCGGCTTCGCCTGGCCGCCGCCTGCGCCGTGGCGCTGGCGCTGGGCGGCGGGCGACTGCTGCTGGCCCTGCCGCACTTCGACCCCCACGCCCTGGCGACCTACAACGACATCGGACGGGTGACCGTCGAAGGGGTGGTGGTGGGCGAACCGGACGTGCGGGAGGACCGGGTTAATCTGCGGTTGCGCGCTGAGCGGCTCATTCTGCCTGACGGTGGGCAGGTGGACGTGCGTGGCCTGGCGCTGGTCAGGACCGCGCGCTACCCCACCTTCGCCTACGGCGACCGGCTACGCGTCAGCGGATGGCTGGAGACCCCACCTGTATGGGAGGATTTCTCCTACCAGGACTATCTGGCCCGTCAGGGAGTTTATTCTCTGCTGCGTGCCGCCCAGGTGGAGCGGCTGGGCAGTGGGGCGGGGAACCCGCTGTACGGACTGCTGCTGGCCGTCAAGCAGCGCGCCCAGGCGGTCATCGCTGCCATCCTGCACGAGCCGGCGGCGGCGCTGCTCACCGGCATCCTCCTGGGCACCGAGTCCGGCATCCCCGCCGACCTGCAGGCCGATTTTGTCACGACCAGCACCAGCCACATCGTCGCCATCAGCGGGTTCAACATCACCATCATCAGCGGCATCTTCGCCGGGCTGGCGCGACGACTGGTGGGGCCGCGCCGCGCGGTGTGGGTAGCCATCGCCGGAGTGGTAACCTACACCGTGCTGGTAGGCGCCGCGGCGGCGGTGGTGCGCGCGGCGATCATGGGCAGCATCTATCTGCTGGGCCGCCACCTGGGCCGGGAGGGCTTCGTCCCCACCTCCCTGGCCGCCGCCGCATGGCTGATGAGCGCGCTCAACCCGCTGGTGTTGTGGGACGTGGGCTTCCAGTTCAGTTTCGCCGCCACGCTGGGACTGGTGCTCTACGCTGACCCGCTGACCCGAGCCACACAGCGACTGCTGGAACGCATCACCACACCCGAACTGGCAAAGCAGGTCACCGGCTGGCTGGGGGACGCCCTGTTGGTCACCATGGCCGCCCAGGTGACCACTCTGCCGCTGACCGTGGCCTATTTCCACCGCCTTTCCCTGGTCACCCTGCTGACCAACCTGATGATCCTGCCGGCCCAGCCAGGGGTGATGATCTGGGGCGGCCTGGCAACCCTGACGGGGCTGGTCTGGCTGCCCGCCGGACGGGCGGTCGGTTGGGTGGCCTGGCTCTTCCTCACCTACACCATCGAGACCGTCCGACTGACGGCGCGTGTCCCCTACGCCTCACTCGGCCTGGGGCGGGTGGAGGGGTGGCAGGTGGGAGCGTTCTACCTCCTGCTGGCCGTCCTGACCGCCTGGGGCTACCTCCCTGGCGAGCACCGCGCACAGTGGCGGACGCGCCTCCGCGCCGGATGGCGTGCTCTCACCGCCCGCCTGAGCGACCAGGTGCTGCTGAGCGTGGCGGCCTTCACCCTTCTCCTCAGCCTCATCACCTGGCGCACCCTCCCCGACGGCCGCCTGCACGTCACCTATCTGGACGCCAACCGGGCCGACGCGGTCTTCGTCCGCACCCCTGCCGGGCGGCAGGTGCTCATCGGCGGCGGGGAGAGCCCTTCGGCGTTGCTGAGCGAACTGGGACGGCGGATCCCGTTCTGGGACCACTCCCTCGACCTGGTGGTGCTCCCCTTCGCCGATGAGGGGCATCTGGCTGCCCTGGTGCCCATCCTGGAGCGCTACCGCGTGGGCGGGGTCATCACCAGCGGCGAGGACTGCGCTACCGCGCTGTGCGCTCGCTGGGCGGAGGTGCTGACGGCCTCCGGAGCGACGGTCTGGCGCGGCCAGGCGGGGCTGCGGCTGTGGCTGGACGAGGGGTTGCTGCTGACGGTGCTCCATCCCGGCCCCGATTTGCCCGCCGACCCGCTGGTCGTGCGCCTGGACTACGGACGGGTCTGCTTCCTGTTCCCTGGCGATGCCGACGCAGCGGTGGAGGCCCGGCTGGTGAGCGAGGAAGCCTGGCTCGATTGTACCTTCCTGCGCGTCGCGCACCACGGCGACAACAGAGCGACATCGCGGTCGTTTCTGGAGGCGGTCACCCCGGAGGTGGCGGTCATCCCGGTGGCGGCGGACGACGGCTTCGGCCATCCCCACCCCGACCTGCTGGCGCGGCTGGACGGACTGCGTCTCTACCGCAGCGACCGGGACGGCACGGTGGAGGTGGTCAGCGATGGGAGGCGGTATTGGGCGCACGCTCAGCGGTAGCCGCCCAGAGCGCCGCCAGCAGCGCCGCCGTCAACGTCAGCAACGCCACGCAGATGGCTGTCAGCGTTGGCGCACTCACCGGCGGCAGGACCGCCAGGCCTGCGCAGGGAGACGTAGCCTAAATCGCTTCTGCTTCGAACACCTTCGACCTCGCACGGGGTTGCCATCAGCGCTCTCTGCGGTACAATCACCCACACCCTGGCGTTTACCGCCCCCGGCTAACCGGCGACGGGAAAGCCTGTGGTGAGTGAGGTGAAAGATGTTGGAGACGAGTGTGCCGCAGATTGACCGGGTGGTGCATGCCATCCTGGATTCTTACGACCGGTTGGGCGGGATCAACCACATCGGCGGTCCCAACCTGCCCTCCCGCCAGAGCATCATAGACATCTTCCACGTGCTGCAATCCCTCATCTTCCCAGGCTACTATGAGCGGGAACCAGTGGATACCGCCGCCCTGTTCTATCTGACCGGCGAACGGGTAGCCTGGGTACGCAAGAGCCTGGCGGACGAGATCTACAAGAGCCTGTGCGACGACTGCCGCCTGCAGGGCCGCTGCGACTGCACCCCTGAATGCACCGAGAAGGCGCAGAGCATCACTGACGAACTCCTCGCGGCATTGCCGGAGATCCGCAGCCGGCTCCACCTGGACGTGCTGGCCGCGCTGGAAGGAGACCCGGCAGCCAGGAGCGAGGCGGAGGTCATCCTGGCCTACCCCGGCCTGACAGCCGTCACCGCCCATCGCATCGCCCATTTCCTCTACCAGAAGGGCGTGCCATTGTTGCCACGCATCATGAGCGAATACGTCCACCATCAGACCGGGATTGACATCCATCCCGGCGCGACGATCGGCGACTGGTTCTTCATTGACCACGGCACGGGGGTGGTGATCGGCGAGACAACCGTCATCGGCGACCACGTCAAGATCTACCAGGGGGTCACGTTGGGCGCGCTGAGCGTCAAGAAGTCGCTGGCACAGCAGAAGCGCCACCCGACCATCGAGCATCACACCACCATCTACGCTGGCGCGACGATCCTGGGCGGGGAGACCGTCATCGGGCATCATTCCATCATCGGCGGCAATGTCTGGCTGACCCGCTCCGTGCCCCCCTTCTCTCGGGTCTACAACCCCATCATCTCAAACGAGATGGTCATCGTCAAAGAGGGACAGGCCGCCGACGGGGAGAAGGTGTAGCGCACCAGGGATTACGCCACCGCCGACCGGTTCATGGCACAGGAGGGGCCAGCGTCACGTCGGCGGCGCGCAGGTGGTGCAACCCGCCATCGGGGGTGCGCAGCAGGAGCGCGCCGTCCTCATCCACCCCCTCGGCCAGGCCAACGAGCCGTTCCGTGCCCGTAGTGGCCTCGACGCGCTGCCCCAAGGTGATCAGTCGGGCGGCCCATTCAGCGTGAGGGTTCTCTCCGGCCTTCAACCGCGCATACCGCTCCTCCACCCTGTCCAGCAGCGTCACCAGCAGCGCCGCCCGGTCTGCCTCTTGTCCCGTCTCCGCCATCAGGCTGGTAGCGTCGGGGGCCAACCCGGCCAGATCCTCCGCCGTCACGTTGACGTTGATGCCGATGCCCACTATGACGAAGTCCAACCGATCGCCGGTGACCCCGCTCTCCGTCAGCAGGCCGGCCAGTTTGCGCCACCGACCGGCGGCTCCTATGACCAGGTCATTAGGCCACTTGAGCGCCGGCCTCACCCCGCTCACGCCCTCCACCGCCTCCGCCGCCGCCAGGGCGCAGAGCATTGTCAGCCGATGGGCATGAGTGGGGAGGAGCCGCGGGCGGAAGAGTAGCGAGCAGAGCAGGCACGCGCCAGGGGGCGCCAACCAGGCCCGTCCGAGCCGCCCACGGCCGGCCGTCTGCTCCTCCGCGACCACCACCGTCCCCTCCTCCGCGCCCTCTGCGGCCATCTCTTTCAGCACGTCATTGGTCGAAGTGACGCGTGGCCACAGGAACAGCGCGCTCCCAAAGACGTGGCCGGTCAACCGCGGACGCAGCATGGACAGGAGAAGCGGTTTCATCATTCCCCCGCAGATTTTACCATCATTCTCAACTACCTGACAGTTCCCCCCAACTTTCCAATTCCCAATTCCCAATTTACCAACTCCCAATTTACCAACTCCCAATGTACCAACTCCCAATGTCCCCCCCACCTTTGACTTTTACCCACAAGTGTGATACCATATTTATACCCAACGATCGTCACCGGCCACAACGGCCTGGTGGCCGCTCTTTATCAAGTGTTACTGCTCAGCCGGGTCCTGATTTCACCACCAAAAGTGGTGAGCAGTCATTATCAGAGAAGTTGTTCTCGGAAGGATTTATTATGCGCATGGATTTCATCTCTCGAATTATCGGCATGATCCTTCTGGCGATCGGGGGCCTGCTTCTGGGCGTGCGACTGGCCGAACTGGGCAACGCCTCGGCATACCTGTACGGGAGCAGTTTCTTCATTGTGGGAGCACTGGCCGGGCTGGTGCTGACCCCCTACCTCACCGTCAGGCCGTTGCGGTCCATTATTCAGGCCCTTCGCCGCATGCCTGTCCAGCAGTTGCTGGCCGGCACGCTGGGCCTGATCGTCGGCCTGATCATCGCCGCGCTGATGGCCTTTCCCTTTTCCCTCCTGCCCCCACCCTTCAGCCAGATTCTGCCCTTCCTCGGGGCGGTTCTCTTCGGCTACCTGGGGGTGGTGGCAATGGCCAGCCGTCAGCAGGAACTCTTCAACCTGTTCCGCAGCCACCGCGCAACCGTCCAGGGGGATGAGGGCTACCGGCCCACGGCTCCGCCAGTGTTGCTCGACACCAGCGTGATCATTGACGGCCGCATCGCCGACATCAGCCGCACCGGTTTCATCAGCGGCGAGATGCTGGTGCCGGCCTTCGTGCTCAGCGAACTCCAACACATCGCCGACTCGTCCGACGTGCTGCGGCGCAACCGCGGCCGGCGCGGCCTGGACACGCTGCGTCGGCTGCGGGAGGACTCCCCCGCCCCGGTGCGCATCATTGACATGGACGTGGAGGGCGTGCGGGACGTGGACGGCAAGCTGGTGCTGCTGGCCAAGCAACTTCACGCCCCCATCCTCACCAACGACTACAACCTCAACCGCGTGGCCGAACTCCAGGGCATCCCGGTCCTCAACATCAACGAACTGGCCAACGCCGTCAAGGCGGTATTCCTGCCAGGAGAGACCTTCTCGGTGCAGATCATCCAGGAGGGCAAGGAGATTGACCAGGGGGTGGGCTACCTGGATGACGGGACGATGGTGGTGGTGGAGAACGGCCGGACGCGCATCGGCTCGCAGTGTGATGTACTGGTCACTAAAGTGTTGCAGACCGCCGCCGGGCGTATGATCTTCGCCCGACCGGTGGAGGAGGAGAAGTAGGAGGACACGGATGGCCCTGCAGGTCTACAACTACCTCAGCCGACAGATGGAACCCTTCGAGCCGCTGACGCCGGGGCAGGTGATGATGTATGTCTGTGGCCCCACGGTCTATGACCACGCCCATATCGGCCACGCCAAACTGTATGTGGCGATGGACGTGATCGTGCGCTACCTGCGCTTCAGCGGTTTCAAGGTCCGCTACGTGCAGAACATCACCGACGTGGGCCACATCCTGGACACCGGCGAGGATCGCATCCTCAAGGGGGCGCGCCGTGAGCGGGTGGAGCCGATGGAGGTGGTGGAGACCTACACCCGTTCCTACTTCGAGGACATGGATGCGCTGGGGGTGGTGCGCCCGAACATCTCCCCGCGCGCCAGCGCCCACATCCCGGAGCAGATCGAGTGGATCAAGACCCTGCTGGAGCGCGGCTACGCCTACGAGGTGGACGGCGATGTCTACTTCTCGGTGGAGCGGTTCCCCGATTACGGCCGGCTCTCCGGCCGGCGATTGGAGGAGCAGGAGGCGGGGGTGCGGGTGACGGTGCGCGAGGAGAAGCGTCACCCGGCGGATTTCGCCCTCTGGAAGAAGGCGGAGCCGGAGCACATCCTGCGCTGGCCCTCCCCCTGGGGTTGGGGCTACCCGGGCTGGCACATCGAGTGCTCGGTGATGGCCACCAAGTACCTGGGGGAGACCTTCGACATTCACGGCGGCGGGCTGGAGAACATCTTCCCGCACAACGAGTGCGAGATCGCTCAGGCCGAGGCGCTCACCGGCAAGCCCTTCGCCCGCTACTGGCTGCTGGCCGGCTCGCTGACGCGGGACGGGGTCAAGATGAGCAAGAGCCTGGGCAACTCCCTGACGATCAAGCAGGCCCTCTCGACCTACAGCCCGCAGGGAATCCGCGCGCTGGTGCTCTCCGTGCACTATCGCGGGCCATTGGACTTCAGCGACGAGGCGATCGGCGCGGCGGAGCGCGGCGTGCAGCGGCTGCACAACACCGTCCGCGCCATCCGCGCGCGCCTGAAGGACGCGCCAGAAGGAGAGGCCGACCCGGCGCTGGCGGCGGAACTGGACTCCTACCGGCAGTCCTTCCTCGCTGCGATGGATGACGACTTCAACACCCCGCAGGCGCTGGCGGCGCTGCACGAGTGCGCGCGAGCGGTCAACCGCATGCTGGACTCCAGCCAGCCGCTCAGCCGGGGAACGCTGGCCGCGGCCGAGCAGATCTTCCGCGACCTGGGCGGGCAGGTGCTGGGCCTCATCCCCGATCAACTGGAGGCGCCGGGGGCAAGCGGAGAACTGGTCAATGGCCTGATGGACATCCTGCTGGCCATCCGCCAGGAGTACCGCGCCGCGAAGGACTGGGCGCACGCCGATGCGCTGCGCCAACGACTGGCCGCGCTGGGCATCGTCGTGGAGGACCGCCCCGAGGGGCCGACCTGGCGGCTTGAGCGGTGAGGGGATGCGCGAGACCCTGTACGGACGGAACGCGGTCTACGAGGCGCTGCGGGCGCGCCGACGGCAGTTCTACCGCCTGATCCTGGCCGACACCGCGCGCGCTGTCGAGGTCATCGGCGACGTGATCGGGCTGGCCGAGGCCGCCGGAGTGCCCGTGGAGCGGGTCCCCCGACGACAATTGGACTGGTTGGGCGAAGCCCACCACCAGGGGGTGGCGCTGGAGGCGAGCGAGTACCCCACCGTCGGTGTGGACGAGATCCTGGCGCTGGCGCAGCAACGCGGGGAGCCGCCTTTCCTCCTGCTGCTCGATCTCCTGCAGGACCCGCAGAACATCGGCAGTCTGCTGCGCACCGCTGAGGCGGTGGGGGTGCATGGCGTGGTGATGCAGCAGCGGCGCGCGGCCGGCGTCACCCCGGCGGTCGTCCACGCCTCGGCGGGGGCGGTCGAGCACATGCTCGTGGCGCAGGTCGCCAGCCTGGTGGACACGATGGCGATGCTGAAGGCCCGCGGTCTGTGGCTGGCCGGGCTGGAAGCCGCGCGCGGCGCCCAGCGGTACGACCGCGCCGACCTGAAGGGGCCGCTGGCCCTGGTCGCCGGGAGCGAGGGGGAGGGATTACGCCGTCTGGTGCGCGAGCGGTGCGACTTCCTGGTCGTCCTGCCGATGGCGGGCCGGGTGACCTCGCTCAACGTCGCCGTGGCCGGCTCGGTGGTGTTGTACGAGGCCTGGCGGCAGCGGTCAACGGAGAGACGGTAGATTGGTGCCGCCAGGTCCCGCCGGTCTGCAGCCGGCCGTGCTTCTCTGCGCACCCTTCACCACCGGAAAGGATTGCCCTTCGTGAAACGTCGCTGGCTCATCCTCCTCATCGGCCTGGTTGTCAGCCTGTTCCTGCTCTGGTACGCTTTCAGGGACCTGCACCTGGGGGAGGTGGCCGCGGCGCTGCGCACCGCTCGCTACGGCTGGCTCGTCCCCGGTGTCATCGTCTACTTCATCTCTGTCTGGTTTCGCGCCTGGCGTTGGGGTTTCCTCCTGCGCGGCAGCAAGGTCGTCTCCGCCAATCGGCTTTTTCCCGTCGTCGTCATCGGCTATATGGGCAACGACATCCTCCCCTTTCGCCTGGGCGAAGCGTTGCGCGCCTACGTCCTCTGGCGGCGAGAGGAGATCAACGTCGGCACTGCCCTGACCACCGCCGTGGTCGAGCGGCTGTTCGACGGGCTGACCATGGTGCTGTTCGTGCTGGTCGGCCTGTTGTTTGTGCCCCTGTCGGCGCTGCTGGCCCGTCTGGTGACGATCGCCAGTGCGGTCTTCTTCGGCGCGCTGGCCGTGTTCCTCTTCCTGGCTGCCCGGCCAGCGCTGCTGCGGCGCATCGGCTGTGGGTTGGTGGAGCGGCTGGTGCCGGAGCGGTTCCGCGCCCCGCTGCTGAGCCTGGTGGAAGGAGTGGTCGGCGGCCTGGAGCGGCTGCGCAGCGGGCGGGACGTGCTGATTCTCTTCGGGATGACCCTGTGGGTGTGGCTGCTGGAGACGCTCAAGTACTGGCTGGTCAGTTTCGCCTTTCCCGAACTGCATCTGCCCTACGTGGGCATCCTGCTGATGGGCGGGGCGGTGAACCTGCTGACCGCGTTGCCCTCCCTTCCCGGCTACATCGGCACCTTCGAGACCGGCATCCAGATCCTGCGTGAGGGGCTGGGGGCGCCAGCGGCCGCCGCGGGCGGCTACGTCCTGGTGCTGCATGCCATCCTGCTGGTGCCGGTGACGCTGCTGGGGCTGCTCTTCATGACGCTGGAGGGGGTGAAGTGGACGGAGGTGTGGCGGGAGGCGGGGGGACGCGGAGACACGGAGACACGGGGAGGATCATGGACATCGGGATCATCGGGGCAGGAGTGACCGGGCTGACGGCGGCCTATGACCTGACACGGGCTGGCCACACCGTCACGATCTACGAAGCGCAGCCTGTCGCCGGCGGGCTGATTTCCGGTTTCCGCGACGAGCGCTGGGAGTGGCCGCTGGAGCGGTTCTACCATCACTGGTTCGCCTCCGACCGGGAGGTGCTGCGGCTGATTGACGAACTGGGGGCCAGCGAACGGGTCTTCTTTCCCCGTCCCACCACCACGGTCTACTATCGAGGGCGGCTGTACCCGCTGGACAGTCCCGTGCCGGCGCTGCGCTTCATCCCGTTTGCCCCGCTGCACCGCGCCCTGCGCGTGTTGGCCTTCACCCCGCTGCCGTTCCTCGACCGGCTGCGCGCCGGGCTGGTCGGTTTCTACCTGACGCTGACGCGCCGCTGGCAGCCGCTGGAGCGGGTGACGGCGGACGAGTGGATGCGCCGCGCGGTGGGCGAGCGGGCCTACGACGTGCTGTGGAAGCCGCTGCTGATCAGCAAGTTCGGCGAGGAGCACTACCGAGAGGTCAACATGGCCTGGATGTGGGCGCGGCTGGCCAAGCGCACCGCCGCGCTGGGCTACTTCGTCGGCGGGTTCCAGGGCTTTGCCGACCTGCTGGTCGAGCGGGTGCGGGCGCAGGGGAGCGTGGTGCGGCTGGCGACCCCCGTGCGGGCGGTGCGGCGGGCGGGGGAGCGGCTGCGGGTGGAACTCCCCGGTGAGGCCGTCGAGCACGACGCGGTCATCGCCACCTGCGCGCCGCAGGCGTTGGCGGAGCTGGCCCCCGAACTGCCCGAGGACTTCGCCGCCCGGCTGCGCGGCCTGCGCTCGATGGGCGCGCTGACGCTGGTGCTGGCCCTGACCCATCGGTTGACCGACGGCCACTACTGGATCAACCTGCCGAAGGGGGAAGAGATCCCGTTCATGGGGCTGGTCGAGCACACCAACTACATCCCCCGCGAGCACTACGGGGGCGACCACCTGGTCTACTGTGGCGACTACCTGCCGGTGGGGCATCCCTATTTTGGCTACAGCAAGGAGCGGCTGCTGGAGGTCTACCTGCCGGGGCTATTGAAGATCAACCCCGACTTTCGCCGCGAGTGGGTGCGGGCGTGCTGGATGTTTGTGGAGGCGTACGCCCAGCCGGTGCCGATGGTGGAGCACTCGCGGAGCATCCCCCCGCTGCGCACGCCGCTGCCGGGGCTGTGGATGGCGAACATGAGCCAGGTCTACCCGTGGGATCGAGGGAGCAACTACGCGGTGGAGTTAGGGAGGAGGGTGGCGAGGGAGGTGGGGGAGATTGCGTTCCACGCCCTGATGTGATAGAATCTCTTTGGGTGGGGTATGTGATCTGCCTCTTCTGTTCGCTGCGCCCCTGTTCTGTAGGAGGCCGCGCGGGGTGGCACAGGAAGGCTCTTCTCTCAGGCTGGAAAAGTGGCTCCAGGCAGTTGGCTTTGCCGGGGGCAACCCATTTGCCACCTGTGAGGCAGATCGTGAGAGTTCTGTCTTGCCGGAGTTTTTTGTTGACACCGGCTATTATGACCTGATATGGGGTGACCCGGAGAAGCCTCAACCCGCTCTGGTCTTCGCTCCCCGCGGTGGTGGCAAGACGGCCTACCGCGTGATGGTCGAGAGACGGTCTCGTCCTGTCACTTCTAACTCGCCGGTGCTGTCTATCTCCTACACGTCTTTTGAGCAAGGCTCGACGGCTCATGTCCGTGCGATTCTTGGGCAAGGGGTTCAGGCTTTCCTGGATGCTCTGTGTCGGGATGACGCGATGGCAAGCCGCTTCCCCGTTCTCCAGCGGAGCCGCCTGTCCTGGTTTTGTGATCAATTCGCCCCAGAAACGTTGACCCCTTTTGCTGTTGCAGACCGAATTCACTCTCTTGATGATCGCTTTTACCTGCCGTGGGAGATGTTTCAGCAGAGCGTCCGGGCGGCGCGCCTACGCGAGGCCCTGAGCCACTCTGGTCTACTCCAGAACCCGGCCATTGCGTTGCTCGCTGACCTTGTAGATGGCGTGCGTGAACCGCTGCCCGGTTCTTACTCCTCTGCTCAGGTCTTTGCCGGTTTTGTCAGGATGGTGCAGAGTTGTGGGCTCTGTGCCGTCTACGTCCTCATTGATCGGCTGGACGAGATGGTCGAGACTGCTGCTGACCCGCCTGCTATCGTCAGTATCCTGGAACCTCTTCTGGCCGACCTGCACCTGATGGAAACTCCAGGAGTGGCTTTTCGGTTGTTCTTGCCTGACTCGACGCTGGAACTGATGCGGGGTTGTCCTGCCATACGGTTTGATCGCCTGAAGGTCTACGAGATCGAGTGGAGGGAAGATCTGCTGGGGGAGATGCTCTGCAAGCGATTGCTGGCTTACAGTGATGGCCGAATTCGCTCACTGGCGCAGGTTTGTAGCGCTCCGCTTTCCGAGACCATTGATCGAGAGATTGTGCAGTGGGCTGATCGCTCGCCGAGACGGTTGGTGCGACTGGGAGAGTTGCTTTTCCGGGCGCACGTTGAGCAGGGGGGCAGCGAGTCGTCTATGCTTACGCTCAGGGATTGGGAGTGGGCACGGAAGGTCTTCTCCAGAGAGCATCGGCGGTTGCTGCGCATTGAGCCGTCCTCAGAACAGGTGTTCGTAGGACAATCGAGAGTTGCGTTGGCACCACTGGAGTATCGGTTCCTGCTTGCCCTGTACTTGGCGAGGGGGTGGTGTGAGAAGGAGAGACTGATCGCACAGGTCTGGGAAGCAGAGGAAGGGGTGACCGATCAAGCAGTCAGCCGACTGGTGCGGCGCATCCGGGAGAAGATTGAGCCAGACCCTGGTGATCCCATCTACCTGATTACAGAGCACAGCCGGGGTTTCCGACTGATGAACGTCGAATGGCCGCAGGAGACGGGATGACTTGTCGATCGAAAGTCACAACTTTGTCAAGTGGCAGTCAACTGCTGCCTTGCCGGAAGTGTTACAATGGAGGGGTATTCTTTCCCCGCGAAAGGAGATGGCTCTGTCAGTGGGATGGAGGGTATATCTTGAGTCGGGGTTCAAGAAGCCATGGCAGAAAGGAGGTGCGTAAGAAAGGCACAGCATCGGTCGTTGGTGTTTGAAGGGCCCGTCACTCGAGCACTTGGGGATGTCGAGTCAAGGGGACGGGCGCCCATTTTCTCTGTTGCCGGGGGCAGAGAACGTCAACTCTGGGGATGGGGAAAGCCCTGCCAGGAAGATCTGTCGCCCGTCTCCTGCTTGCTTCTTGTCACGCTGTCTTGTCTACTCTTGGTGAGCCTGTGGTGTGCCGCATGGATTGGCCGCCAAGACTGTCAAGGTTTGGCGCGCTGCCTTGCAGTTGTTGTCCCTTTCTCAGGCTTTGGATCAGCGACCGTGGCAGTGGAGGCTCCTGAGACTCAAGCAGCGGGTAGCAATCTTGCCTCGTGGCTGAGGGAAGTCGGTTTTTGCGCCGATCCTCAAGCGGGCCACGTGCGTAACCCCTTCGCTTCCCCTCGCGCTGAAGACAGCCCGGATCTGGTGCGGGAGTGCTTTGTCTCGCCATTTGCAGTTGATCCGCTCAACCTGCTGTTGCGCCCCGTGCATATGCTGATCGTGGGGCTTCCAGGGAGTGGCAAATCCGCGTTGGCGATCATGCTTGATGGAGAGATCAAGAGGCGGGGTGAAGCCGACTCAGAACTGTACCGAGACCCGGCTGTGCTGCTCGATGATCTGGACCGAAAGGGACCGTCGGCGCCGAGCAGGAAGCGGTATGTCATCCTGGACGTGGCTGATGGGGCTTCGTTCGACGATCTGATCGTGCGCCATTTGCTGGAGCGGACGATCAACGCAGATCGCGAGGAGATCTTCAGGTTCTTCCTGCCGGCTCGGCTCATCAGGTTTACTGATCAGTACTCGCAGTGGAGAATTGGGCTTGGCGCGAATCCGGTGTTTCTCAGGGAATTCCTGCGGCGGCGGATAGAGTGGGCGAGTAACGGGAGGTTTTCTTACCTTCTCCGGATTCATGCTCCTGTGGCCTTCGACCCGGATGAAAGGTTGACGCAGCGTGTAGCCACGCCGCGCGATTTGCTGCGCGCGGGCTATGAGTTGTTTGTGCGCTGTGCAGAGCGCTGGTCGCGTGTTGAGGGAGGGTCTCCTTTCTTGGATAAGAGCGATTGGGAGCAAAGCGAAATCCAGCCCGCAGTGCCTGTCACAAGCCCATTCCCCCAAGCGCCCTCGCGGCCGCCGCGGGAACGGATCGCGTTCCGCTCTTCCGAAGGCGGGATAAACCTTGTCAGATTGGGGGAGACTCCCGAGCAGGAAGAGGTGGAAGGATTCAAACCGCCTTTCTCAAGGGAAGATTTGCCGTTAGTTCTGAGGGCCTTGTGGAGCGAAGCCCTTCCTTCACGGGCTGCATCTTTCGAGGAAGAGGAATGGGCAAGACTCCGTTCCCTGGGACTGACGAGATCGTCTAAGGTTCTTGAGTCCGACATAGGAAAGAGAGTTGGCAGGGAGTTGTACAATGCCCTGGGCCGTGCCTTTCACGGGACGATGAGGCTTCGGATAGAAGAGGCAGGCCAGGAGCCATTGCCACTGCACTTCTATTTCGAACCAGAGGACACCCTCTTGACCCAGTACCCGTGGGAGCTATTGTATCATGATAACTACGAGGAGCTCGTGCTCAACAGGAAAGTGCTTTTGATTCGCCATATCACGTTCGCTGGCGAGGCCCCTTCGAGGGGGAGACGCGTCCCGCTGCGCGTGCTGTATGTTGCCCCAAGGCCGAAGGATCAGCCCTATTTTGAACGTTGCGAATGGGATCATATTCCTGAGGATGCTCGATGCCAACAAGATCCTGCCCAGTTTGTGTCTTTCGAAGGGTTGCGCGAGAGGTTAGCGGACAGGGGGGATCTAATCAACGTACTGCACTTCGATGGTCACGGGGCGATTGGCCGCCGTTGTAGGCAATGCAAAGCCGTAACCCCCATCAGCAAGGGTTTTTGGTGCTCCTGCGGCGCAAACCTGTCTGAGGTTGATGAGTGCGGCTATCTATATTTCGAGCACAGCCAGATCCAGGACAAGAGCGATCCCGTCTCGGCGGAAGACTTGCGCATGGTTTTGGGCAGGAGAGGGGTGAAGCTGGCCATTCTGAGTGGATGCTGGTCCGCAACTCCCGGCGGTGGCAGTGTGTTCAACAGCGTAGCGCCGGGCCTGCTCATGGCGGGGGTGCCCGCGACGGTAGGGATGCAGTTCGGGGTTACCATTGATGGAGCACAGAAGTTCTTCACCGCTTTCTATGCACAACTGAAGAACGGTCGGTCGGTGGTGGAAGCGACCGCTGAAGGCCGTCAGGCCCTGGCAAGAAGCGCCGAGTGGTACATCCCCGCTTTGTATCTGCGCGGGGAAGATGAAGTGGGGGACTTCTTCAGGGATTGTTGAACAGGAGGCCAGCCTTGTCTGAGGGAATTGGTTTGCATGAGGTCATTGCACAAATAAAGGCGGAGTTGTTTCAGGAGGTACCGGAGTCTCCCAAGGCCTTTTTCGTCGAAGGTGTAGAGATCGAGGTCCATGTAACCGCCAAGCGCACGGCTAAGGGTGGCCTTCAGATCTCGGTGCTCCAGTTCGCTGGCCTGGAGGCTGGTGGTTCCGGCGAGCGCGAGAAAGGGCACAGGGTTACCCTCAGGTTGCGTCCCTTGATGACCTACGAAGAGGTACGCCAGCAGTTGGATGAGCAGATCAGGAACGCCGCCGCGCCGGCTCTTACGAAGAGCGCGCAGTAGACTCCTGTTCACCCAGTTGTGATGGGGAGGAGAAATGAATGATTTTCCCCCGATCCCGCTAGATCTACCCCCGGAACCAGAGCCGTATCAACCTGGTCTTTTTGCCGGCCGCCAGAGTGAATTGGATTGGGTTCAACGCAAAATAAGAGAAGGGTCGTCGGGTCGTCCGATTACACAACCCGTGGTACACGTCTGGGGGCTCCGCGGGATCGGCAAGAGTTGGCTTTTGCGTCGTCTTGAGGAACAGTATCGCTTCCCCGGACCGGCTCCTGCTGAGGGGAAAAGTACGTATTGTGCCCTGGCCGATTTCGCTGTCCTGCGGTTCTCGCATCGGGAGCCACAGACCGTAGCCGACCTTCTCGAGACTCTGGCGCGGCAAGTGCGGGAACAGTTCGATAATCAGTTGCCACAGATTCCTGCTGATTCGGCTCTCCGGGAGGGATTGGAAGCTGTCCGTGCCGGCAAGGACAGCGAAGCGACAGACCTGGCAGGTCGGTTCGCGAACTGGATCGGTGAGTTGAGCGGCCGGTTTGTCTTCCTGTTGTTGCTGGACTCCGTAGAGGTCTTGTCCGGCAGCGATTTCTCCTGGTTGGAGAGCCATCTGATTGAGCCGATCGCCCGCACTGACCGCGCTATCATTGTGGTCGCGGGGCGCAAGGAAATCTTCCGCTGGCGTGAGTTCAGCGTCCGTCAACGGCTGGCAGTCTGGGAACTCAGGCCCTTTTCTGCCGAGGAGACGCAGGATCAGCTAGGAAAGCGCGGCTACGAAAGTCGCGGCCTTCCGGAACTTGTCCACTCCCTGTCCTTTGGCCTTCCCTATGCCAACCAGGTGTTAGGGATGACGATCGGTCCGCTGGTCGGCGCGCCCTCGATAAGAGCAGATTTCGAGGCAATGCATCGCGAGGAGGTGCTCACATGGCTGGGGCAGATCCAGGGAGAACTGCTGCGAGACGTCAGGAATGAAGAGCACCGCCGGATTTTACAGACATTAAGCGTCCTGCGCAGGTTCAACATCGAAGCCGCCCGTTTCACACTTAGCCGTCTCCTGGACGAGAGATATGGCCGACAGGGAGATGCTTTTTTCCTCAGGCTCTTTGAGGAACTGGAGTTCACCAATCTGGTCTGGTGGAGTGTTGAGCAACGTGGCTACGTCATGGCCGCACCTCTGCGGCGAAGCATAGATCTGCGCATTCAAAAGAGCAGACCTGACAGTTTCATCCAGCGGCATAAAGTGGCGCTGGAGATGTACCGGCAATGGATGGGCAGATACCCAGGCGACAGCGGCCCATTCCTGCTCGAGGCCCTCTATCATCTGGCGAATGCTCAATCGTGGTGTGCAGGCCGAGATAGGCGCCGCAAGGAGATTGATGAGCTCCTCAACCTGCCATTGACCCCAGAGAGATTCAACACGGATAGCGCCGAAGCCCTTCTCCAGTCGTTGGATCGAGATGAGGACCTCAAGGCGTCGCCAGCAGCGGAATACGACTATGTGTTAAAGAAAGTGCAGGAGTTCCGAGACAGCCTCTCGAACAGGGCTCCAAGGACGATGCTCAGGGTTGAAACCTACCCGTACCGTCCTGAGGAGTTCGTTGCTCGCGAGAGTGAGATCGAGATGGTGCGAATGCGAGCCGAACAGGCCTGCGCCAGTCAGGTGAAGGACCCCCCGATACTCCATTTCTACGGGACGCCCGGCATCGGCAAGTCCTGGCTGCTGAACCATCTCGCATATCTGTACGGAAAGACATCTGAGCTTGCTGGCGCAATCTGCACTCATATCACGCTCTTCTTTGACTGCAGAGAGATCGCACAGACCGATGATCCCCGGGCTACCCTCTTCCGTTTCGGCGTAGACAAACTCAAGGAGGCTATGGGGGATCGGGTTGAGGTCCCTCAGGATATTTCATCGCTGACAAGGGTCCTTCTTAATGCTCCGGAAGTCAAGATCCTGCTGTTCGACGCAGCCAACGATCTCAAGCCGGATGATTTTGGCTGGTTGGAGGAACACTTCTTGGAACCATTGGCCCGTTCCGGGCGTGCTGTCATCGTAGTTTCCGGGCGCGAGAACACACCGCAGTGGAGGCGTTTCGAGACCCGACGGCGACTGTGCCGCCATGCATTGGGCGGGTTTACGCCCGACGATGTCGCCAAACAGGTTCATCAGGTGGCACCCCAGGTATCCGCTATGACCATCTACCGTTTTAGCGGCGGGCATCCTTATGCTGCGCGATTGCTGGCCACCGCCACCTCCCTGGATGACGCCACTGTGACCAGGCGGCTGCAGCCGGTAGCGGAGCATCTGCTGCGCGACATCCCTGCCGAGTACAAGGGCGTTGTGGAGAAGTTGACAGCGTTGCGTTGCTGTGTCAACATCGCAGCATTGCGCTTCTTCTTCAGCCGTTTTATCGGTAGAGAGTGTGAGCAATACTCTGATGCGTTCTATCTTGCTTTTCTCAACGACAGGCTGGGCAACCGGGATCGGCTTGTCCGAGATCCCCGTGGGCAGTACTATTTCTTGTTGGCTGTGCGTAGTATCTTACAACAATACCTGCGGCTGGCTAGACCGCGTGATTACGTGGAAGGGCACGAGGTCGCGGGAGACCTATACATTCAGCGAATGCGAGAGCTTCCTGCCGATTCTGCCCGGTGGCTGGCTGAATGGCTCTATCACAAGGCACTGACCTCATCTGAAGACCTGGTTACCTTGTATGAACTTTGCCCTATGAAGAGGGAATTATCGGCCGATCAGGCCCGTGAACTTCGAGGGTTTCTACAGGAGGACGAGGAATTGAGAGACCAGAGAGGTGATGATGTCGAAGGCATTGTTCATCACCTTGAGCGACAGGGAGGATAAGCCATGGAAGAGGGACTGGAAAGACCGTTCGCTCCGCGTACCGATCGCGTTGTGGGCCGCCAGGGAGAGATGGAAGCGATCCGACAGGCACTTGATGGTCCAAAGCATCGCTCTTACATTTTATATCTCATCGGTGGTGGCGGCTTCGGCAAGACTCGCCTTCTTGAGGAGGCTGTTCGCTTGGCGACGGAGCGCAGAGTCCCGCTCCACACTGCTGGGATTCTGGATCTGTACCACTCCGACCTGCGGAGCGCGGATGGCCTGGAGGCGGCCATTGCACGTGGTCTGGACTCAGACAATCAGTACTTCCGGGGGTATCTTGAGAAGCGAAGCCGTTTTGAAGAGCATCGCCGGGCTGCTGTCTCTCCTGAAGTGCTGGAAGAGGAGCGAGGGCGACTGCGCGAGGCCTTTCTGGACGACTATAACCAACTTGCCCGTCAACATCGTATCCTGCTCTGTTTCGATACCCTGGAACTGTTGGTCTACGAGCGTGATGCGGTGCAAGAAGCCTGCAGGATTGAACAGGAAGCGTCGGAGGCGCGCGCCTGGTTGCTCGAAGTGCTGCCGCGGCTGGAAAACAGCGTCGTGCTGCTCGCCGGACGCCTCCCTGCTCCTCTGCGAGACGAACTCCAGACCTGTTGTAGCGGGGATGAACACAAGATCTTTCGTCCCTTTGAACTGGGTGGGCTGTCGCTCCAGGAAAGCCTGGCTTATTTCGACGAGATGGCGCGCCGAGAGCCACGCCTGATGCAAGTGCCTGAGGATGTTCGCCAGCGCGTCTGGGAGTATACCGATGGCCGCCCTATCCGCCTCAGTCTGGCAATAGACCTGGTCCTACATGGCCACGACATTGCTGATCTGTTTCCACTGACGGCTGACGAATCGCATGTGCAGATGATGAAAGAGTCCATTGATCAGCGGCTGGTCAACGAACTGATGCTCTTGCCGTCGCCTCCACGCGAGATGCTTCACTTTCTGATTCTGGCCCGTAGAGGGCTGGATGAGGAGCTGTTACACCAGCTAGCGCCGGACTGGAGCGAGGATCAGTGCCGGGAGAATCTGACCAGGATGCGCCGCTTCACGTTCGTCAAGCCGCGCCCAGGCACCGGCCTGCTCTTCCTCCACGATGAGATGTACGAACTGGCCGACCGTTACCTGCAGCCGGCGCCCGAAGATCGCCGACACTCCTACCAGGTTATGGCCGGGTACTATCAGGAGAAATTGGGACAATCCCAGGATCTGGAGGAGCAACGCACGTTCAAGGTCGGTTGTCTCTACTACGAACTTCAACTAGACCCCCGGAAGGCCTTCTGGGGTTCCTATGTACGTTGGGACGAAGAAGCAGTGCGGGCTTATGATATGGAATTGGATGTACGTCTGCGCGGTGAACTGCTTCGATTCACAAAAAGCCCTTATGCAGATGCCAACGCTCTCTCTACTCTTGGGCGTGATGTGATCGAACAGGACGCTGCGGTGCGCTGGGTGCGTCGCTTTCTCAGCCGCGGGCAGCACAAGCGTGCCATTGAGGTCGCACGCTGCATCCGCGGATCTGCCTTGCCTGCCCTGCGCACTGACGACGCACTCTACTGCGCTGCGCTGGATATCGCCGAGGCCGAGGCGGGATTGTACATTGCTCCGCAAGAACCATGGGTGAGCGAGATGATTGAGCGGGCCATCAGCAGGCTTGAGGGCTGGTCGTGTTCTTCGGAGGAAGACCCCCGCCAATGGTGGCAGGCGCGCCTCTTGGGTCGAGCCTATAACAATCGGGGCTTCCTCCATCGGTTGGCCGGACGCAATCGGACGGCGGTCCAGGGTTACAAGAAGGCTGTGTATCTCTTTCGGCAGGCTGACGTGCCTGACGAGATGGCCGACACGCTAACGAACATGGGCTTCGTCTACGCTCGATGGGGCCGCTTCGGTTCAGCGGAGACGGCGTTGTTGGATGCCATTGACTTGCGAAAGAGGTTGGGGCAGGAGTTCGCGCTGGCCCTGAGCTACAATACCCTCGGTTTGACTTACGTCTACGACGATGTTCCGCTGCGGGGTGGCGAGTGGTGTCAGAAGGCGCTCGACACATTCGAACGCCTGGATCAACCGCGCGGTGTTGGTCTGGCGTGCCTGGCTTTGGGACTCGCCCGTCGCAAGCAGGCCGACCAGTGGAAGGTGGGAGCCTACTCCACGGAAAGAGCCGACAGGCTCTTCTCCGAAGCGGTCACTTTTCTACAGGGTGGTACCCTGCAACGCGAAGACGGCTCGGTGACACGCGTCTTAGGGGCAGAACCGGTCTTTCGAAGCAGGGTTGACGAGCCGATGCGCCTGTGGGAGGTCTATAACGAACTGGGTAGTGCTTATTGCGACTGGGGGTGGTTGCTCAAACAGCAGGGCAGGGTTGACGAGATACAGCAGAAGTACGAGGAGGCCGTCAAGTATCTTCTCAAGAGCGTGGAGATCGCCGAACAACGCGGTTTTTCCTTGCAGGCTGTGGACTCGTATGAGGACCTGGCCCAGGTCTACAGCAACTGGGAGGGCCATACTCAAGACGAGGAGGAATGGCTTCATAAGATCGAAGAGACGCTTCCCGAAGAATACCGTCTCATGCCGGGTGGATTCCGCGATGTCGCCGACCCGATCGAAGAGTGGTGGGTTGCCTATGGCAAGCTGCATCTGGGGTACGGCGCACGGAAGGTTGAGCGGGCATTGAAATCAGTTGTCTCTCCTGAGGAGAAAGACAAACTTCTGGATGATGCTGTTGAGGAATACTGCCGGGCGGTCGCGTATTTCGCACAGTATTCGCCCGATACGCGCAGGTTGGCGTTTGCTGCGCAATCTCTCCATCGCCGGCTCAAGACCTTGAACACGAAGCGGTTGGAGCGCCTGCGAGCGCATATCGTTGAGTTCTCCGAGACGTATAATGTGAATATGCAGCCCTTGTTGGACCCGCTCGATGACACCTTGGGGATCGTGCCGGAGGAGGCATAGGGAATGGTCAGGTACTGCATTCGGCAGGCCATACCCGCCGATGCGCCGCGTATTATCCACGCCATCAACGTCGTGGGCGCGGAGGGTGGCTACCTTTACACATCCCGTTACATTCCGACGCCGCAATGGGAGGCCGCGTTGCACTGTCCAGATAGTGTCCCTGACCATCTCTTGCTGATCGCCGAACAGGATGGCGTGTTGATTGGTGTGGCGAGGCTGTTTCCCTGTGATGCTGCTCCTGGGGGTGATACTACCGGCGAGTTGGGTCTCGTGGTCGTGGATCACCTGCGGGGGCGTGGAGTGGGTACCGCCCTCATACGGGAGATCCTTCACCGTGCCCTTACGCTCGGCTACGTTCGTATCGTCCTCTCCGTCCGGCGTGCCAACGAGCGAGCAGTTCGCCTATACCGCAGGTTCGGTTTTGAGGTGGAAAGTGTGCAGTGGCGAGAGTACGCCTTCCTGGGCGAGCAGGAGGAACTGCGAATGGCGCTGACGCTGAACCCAGGCGGCTTTGGAGGAAGACCTATGACGCTTTTGCCTCTCGTTCAACGACAACCAACGTCAGCCGACGAGGAGAGCCTGGAACTGCCCCTGTTCGCTCCGGATGTTGTCACCACACTAGCCGCGGTCGTGGTCAGCCTGGACCAGCACGGACAGACAGGCCCGGCCTGTCTGGAGGGAGGACCAGGGGTTGATTCGGACTGTGCCTGTGAGTAGGGGACAGCGCGATGTTGCGCATTCTCTCCGCTCCTGTCATCTACGCTCTCGAGTTGACGCCAGCCTGCAACAATCATTGCCCTGGTTGTCCTAACCACTTGGCGACTGGGGGGTCAGAACAGCAACCCTTATCCTTCTCAACATGGTGCAGAATTCTGGACCGCCTGGTTCCCCATGCCCGACGGCTCAAACTCACCGGCGGCGAGCCGACGCTTCACCCAGACTTCCTCAGCATTGCTGAGCGGATAGACTCAGTTGGGTTGGACTTCACAGTTTTCACCAACGGTTGCTGGGAGAAGCCGGAAACGTTGGTGGGGACGCTCAGTCGCTTGAATCGGCTCACCGGGCTGCTGGTCTCCCTTCATGGGGCGAGCGCACAGAGCCACGAAGCATTCACGAAGGTCGAGGGCTCCTTCCAGGAGACGCAGGAGAACATCCGACGGGCTGTTGCTGTTGGTCTGCCGATTACGATCAGCACCGTGTTGACAGAACCTAACCTGGATGAGATCAGCGACATCGTCCAATTTGCGGAACAACTGGGAACCACCCACGTTGTCTTTAACCGCTACCTGGGGCCGGATGTAGATGGTCTCACGCCGTCGCCCTCAGAACTGGCCTGCGCCGTTCGGCAGATCGAGACGTTGCGCCGGGAAGGACACGCGGTCAAGTTCGGTAATTGTATCCCGCAGTGCTTCCTTCCGAACGAATCGTCTGGCTGCCTGGCTGGTGTAGCCTACTGTGCGGTGGGACCGTCAGGCGAAGTCCGGCCCTGCACGCATTCCGCCGTGGTTGCCGGTAACCTGCTCGAAGAATCGCTCGACGAGATCTGGTGGTCGGCCCCCATGCAGGCATTCCGAGACTCCATCTCGCCGCTGTGTCACCATTGCCAGGCCTTCTCTGTTTGCCACGGAGGTTGCAAGGCGCTGGCTATGAACCTCGGATTGGAAAGTGACCCGCTTGCCAGGCCAGCACAGGGGGCTGCTTGTCCACCCCCGAAGCTCCTGGTTCTCCATCCATCCCTTCGCCCCGTCGGGCACTTTGATGTGCAGCGAGAGGATTGGGGACTGGCATTGCTGTACGGCAACCGTGTCTGCTCTGTCCGCGTTGAAGCGGCTGGTGTTCTTGCGCTGTTAGATGGCCAGACTTCGCTGGCAGAAATCGAGGCACGTTGTGGTCCTTCAGCACTCTCGCTGGTAGGCACTCTCTATCAGAAAGGGTTTGTGTCGTTGCAAGCATAATCTTCTTGTTCGGGCATGACCGGAGGGGCAAAGGATCTGCCCCTCCGGTTTTTGTTTGTCAATTCATACGAAGAAAAGTCATCAAAATGTACCAAACCTGTCGGTGCTATGACAAGCCCTGACACACGCGGCGTGGTATTATGATGATGGCAAAGAGCCGTCAAAGAGGCGGGAATGAACAAGACGATAAGCTTATACGTGGGCCGTTGAAAGGTCCAAAAGCGAAAGGAGGAAGAACCATGATCACAAGCCTGAGCCTCATCGTAGGGATGATCGGCCTGATCGCCGCTTCCTTCATCTTCCTCCTCGCCCTCGCCTCCATCTTCCAGGGCGACTCCCCTGGCATCTACATCCTGGCGGTGATCTTCTGTCTTACCCTGGCCTGCTTCGTGCTCACCATCGGCCTCGCTCCTTGACACAGGAGACAGGCCAGGAGCCTCAGGAGGTGCAAGATGTACTACGGAAACGGCAACATAGCCGCCGCATTCCGCGGCATCATCCTGACCCTCTTCGCCATCGGCCTGGTCGTCGGCCTGGCGCTGACCGGCTCCGACCTGATCAACCCCATCCGTAGCATCGCCAACTACCAGCGCGACCAGGTGGAAACCCAGCGCCTGGCTGAGCAGAATAGAATCGACCTGCAACACTACGCGGCCCAGGTGGCCGCCCAGACGCAGGCAGAACTGCAGCGCCTGACGGATGAGGGCGCCTATCGCCGACAGGCCTACCGGCAGACGCTGGAACAGGCCCGCCTCGCCGCCAAGCAGGAGCGACAGGCGGCGCAGGAACGGGAGGCCCTGAAACTGCATCTCCTGCGCCTGGCTGGCTACACCGCCATCCTCGTCACAGCCCTCTCCCTGCTGGCGCTCAGCATCGGCGCAGCCGTGCGCATCGCCAAGACGCGACCCGCGCCGGCCCGCCCCACCGCCGACGTCTGGACCCCCGAACGCCGCCGCCAGGCCGTCGCCGCCGCCAAGCAGCGCGAACGAGAGCAACGCGCGTGGGTGCTGCGCCAGCAGGAACTGGCTACCGAACGGCGATTCTACGACCTGTTCCAGGCTCCTGACCGAAGGTGCGACGATCTGGTTCCACAACCTAACTGATGTCCGGTGCACGGCGCGGCACCTGACCGCGCCGTGCACCGAGGCCGCAACCACCAGGGAGGACACGATGATCTTCAGACTGCCACCACTGAAAGCCGCTGTGTTCTGGGACGCCGAAAACCATGCCGACCTGGATCCGAGTCTCCTGTTGGCGCGGCTGCAGAGGGCGTTCGGCATCGCTGTCGCCGAGCGGCACGCTTTCGCCGACTGGAGACGCCCCGAACTGCGCCGCCTCCAATCCGACTTCCGGCACGCAGGCTTCACGTTGCACGACGCCGGAGACGGTCGCCGCCCGCAGCCGCCCAAGAACGCCGCCGACAGGTGTATGGTGCGCGGGGTCGTGGATACCATCTCCAGAGACCCGGCCATCGGGCTTGTGGGGATTGTCAGCGGCGATAGCGACTTCTTCGACGCCGTCTGCTGGCTCCAGGAGCATGGGGTCATAGTCGTGGTGGCCGCCGACCCCCTGCGGGCCAGCGGGGCGCTGCTCCACGCCGCTAACTTCTACATGCCTGTGGGAAACCTGGCTCAGCGCATCCTGGAGATAGATCGTCTGGAACGCTCCTATCCTTACCTGACCTTCGGTTTCGTCCTGCATAAGACCGGCGCTGACCGGACTGACCTGGAGGAGATGATTCACAGGCGCATCCTG
>Ga0209018_1000722_pt1 | contig 29265 bp, 26 predicted proteins | sample YNPBryBLVA2012_FD_185814 | JGI IMG/M metagenome (GOLD analysis project Ga0209018, IMG submission 185814) | Anoxygenic and chlorotrophic microbial mat microbial communities from Yellowstone National Park, USA - YNP Bryant BLVA 2012 (SPAdes)... ...
GCTGGTGAGGCGCACGCGGCGGGCAAGTGATCGGGCGAGCGTTGGGGCGACGGGTCGATGACGACCGACGACGGGGCTGGACCTTTCACCTCTGGAGCGCGGTACCAGGCTCCGCAACCGTATCGCCGCTGGCGTCGATCCAGTAGGGGGTCCAGAAGAGTTGCGTCATGCTTGCTTCGAGGATGCCGTAGATCCCGAAGTGCGACGAGTTGTCGAAGGACGCGCTGTATGCGGTGAGCGACGTCTGGTTGGCGCCGTAGCCATCGGCGCCCGAGCCCGCGCAAACCACGTATACTGTGCCGCCCTGGTTGACGACCTGGGGGGAGTCGACGTCTGCGCCGCCCACGAGCGGATGCGAACGCTCGTAGTCGTGGTCATGCCCGGAGAAGACCATGTCGACATGGTACTTGTCCCAGATGGGGACGAAGAAATCGCGACCACGCAGCACGCCGGCGTCCTTGCCGTGGAGCGACGACGAGTATGACGGATGGTGATGCATGGCGACGATCCATGGGCGTTCCGCGCGATTGGCATCGGCTGCGGCGAGATCCTTCTCGAGCCAAGCCTTCAGGACGGGACCGTAATTCTGGTCGGTGGATGGGGAGACGATGCTGAAGTCGTCCACGACGACGATGTGTAGCGGTCCCAGGTCCAAGGAGTAGAAGTACTCCGGGTACTCGGGATACTTGTCCGGCGACTGGGGTAGTACGATATTGCCGAAATACAAGGGCGTGTGGTTCTCGTGGTTGCCGTGGGTGGCGAGCATGAGAATCTGGCCGAGCGCGGAGGGATTGCCGTTTTCGTCTTTCCACGCGCTGTCGAGCCAGCTCTCCCACTGGGCCTGGCTTGGTGCCAGATCGACCATGTCGCCGGAGAAAAGCTGGGCGGTCACCCCGAGGTTCAGCAGACGACGCTCCAGGATCTGCCAGGCATTGTTGTGCTCACCGCGTGAATCCCCGGTGATCGCAAGACGCACGTCCTGCCCGGTTCCGGGGGCCGTGGTGAAGGAGTAGACGTCGCTCTTCTCCGCGCCAGCCAGTATCTGGTAGTAGTAGGTCGTGGCCGGGGTGAGTCCGCAGATGTACGTCTCGTGCATGCGTTGATCGCCATTGGGAGCGATCTGCCCCCTCGGGGTGAGCCATGTGATGCCCGTTGCCTTGTTGGCCTCGGGCCACGTCGACGGATCCTGGGTGGTGCCCCAACGTACTTCGGTGCCGAGATTGCCGTCATCGGTTTGCCAGGCGATGGCGACGGACGTCGATGGATCGGCGTAGCCGGGGCCCTTCTCCACGCTCCCTCCGAGGCCGAGGCGGACGCGCCGGATGTTGGCCGTACCGCTGCCCGTAGCCGGACCGTCCACGGACCAATCCATGTACTCGTCGCGCGCGGTGACCGTAAAAGCACATCCGGCGGGCGTGAACTTGCCGTCCGCTCCGGCGTCCTGGCCGCCCTGCGGTTGCGGCTGGGCGGGGTTGGACGTGTCCTGGCAGGCGGCCGAACCCGTTGCCAGAGCGAGAAGCCACGCCATCCCTGAGACGCGTGTCCACCCGACGTTGCAATGCCTCATCTTGCGTTCTCCTCAGAATCCGCCCGTCGCCGTGACGAGAAAGACATTGTTGTTGATGTATCCCGTGCAGTAGGGTTCCACCTGTCCTGCCATGCACTTCTTCGTTTCGTTTCGGAACTCGTAGCTCGCCTGGATCTTCGCATTGTGGGCAGCGCCCTGGCGGGGCGCATCGGGACGCAACCCCGCGATGTACCAGCTTACGCCGAATTCGAAGCTGCGAAACCCCTGGGTGGGATTCGTCGCATCGATGTCGAAGCCATCGGGCTGGGCGACTTTGGTGTTGGGGTCGATGAACTGGTGTCGCGCCACGAGTTCGATGTGCTGGTCGAGGAAACGCAGCGGGGGGAACGCGCCGAGCTGCACGTTGTAGCCCTGGGCATGTACGACGTCGATGCCCATGGCGTTCGGGTCGTCGCCGGGCTTGGCGCGGCGACGGCAGATGCCGAGCAAGCTGTCCCCGGACAGGCCGGTCACCGGGGCGCGGGCCTCGAGCGTTCGGTCCCTGCGGTCGTACAGCTCCGCGTAGAGGCTGGCGCCGTACCAGAACGCAGCCAGGTCAACGCCCAGGTAGGTTCGGCTCAGGTCATCGCTCTGCACGCAGTTGTTCATGGCGCCGCCTCCCACGCCGACAAGAGGCTTGCTGCGATCTCCGGGCCTGCGCACGTCGCTCTCGAAGTTGGGCAACTTGCCGAGCGGGGCGAGCTCGATCCGGCCTGCAATCAAGAAGTACGGATCGATGTTCGACGGTGTCCCGGCGCCGGCTCCGTTGAAGACAGCAGCGTAGTACGCAACTCGTCCCTCGAAGAACTCTCCCCACAACATGGCGCCCTGGTCGCGCTCGACCATGAAGCGCGGCGTGACGAAGAACGCCGGGTCCGGCATCTGCCTGGTGCGAGAGGAGACGAGGTTCTGTCGGCTGAAGGGTACCCGGAATTGGCCCATCTCCACCTGCAGCTCCGGCAACGGCGCGTAGTTGACGTACGCGTCGACCGTCCGCGTCTGGTCTCCGGAAAGGTCCAGTTCGAACACGGCATCGACGCCGTGCGCGACCGAAACCTGGGCGCCAAGGCGGGCCCGTCGGATGCGCAAGCCGGGGTTGGGTTCCCACTTGTACGTGTTGTCCCGAGTGTCGTGCCCCTCCACCACGAACTGGGGCTGCACGAAGCCGAACAGGGACAGCGAACGGATCGGGATGTCGTCGTCGGCCGCGTCCTCGGGCTTTTCCCACACGCTCACCTGGGCGAGCGCTGCGCTGGTCCAGAGCAGCCAGGTTGCGCCCACGAGGGCGGCGAACGATCGTGCTTTTCCGTCGGTCATCGAGCGTGTCTCGGCGTGGTTGCAAGCTGGGGTGGAAGGACCGCCACGATAGGGAGAACCGGTGACAGGCGTGGCGAACTTGGGTGACATGTTCATGAACCGCAAGACCTTTCACGCGACCGACTGAAAAAAGTCACAAGGATGCGACGAGGCTGCGACACACGCAGCAGACAATCCGCTCTCCATGGCACTCGTGCTTCTCATCGCATCACACGCCGAGCAGCGGCGCGCGCTGCTGCCCATGCTTCAGTCTGCCGGCCATCTGGTCGTCGTCGCCGAGCGTGCCGAGTCGGGGGCCCGCATCGCCAAGGAGCAAGCCCCGGACCTCATCGTGGTCGGGGCGGACAGCCCTGGGCGGGAAGGGCTGCATGCGTTGGTGCTCCTGCAAGGACAGGAGCCCCCGGTGAGGCTGCCTGTCGTGGTCGTGACGCCGTTCGTAGGGGAAGACGACCGCATTCTGACCTACGAGCTTGGGGCCTGCGACGTGGTCCCGTACCCTGTATCCGAGCGAGAGCTTGCTCTCCGGGTGGATGTGGTGGCTGGTCGGCACGGTGCAAGTTCGGCGCTGCCCTCGACGCTGACGTTCGACGAACTCCGGGTCGACACGGATGCACGGCGGGTCTGGGTGGGAGCGGACGAGAAATCCCTCACGGCGCTCGAATTCGACTTGCTGGCGGCCATTCTGCGGTCCAGCGGGCGCGTGCTCAGCCGTCGCGAGCTGCTTGTTCAGGTCTGGAAAGGGCGCGTGGGCGGGGAGACACGGACGGTGGATACGCACGTCAAGCGGTTGCGCAAGAAGCTCGGTCGTGCCGCGGCGTACGTGGAAACCGTGCGCGGAGTCGGATATCGCTTGTCAGGCACGGCCAGCAATGCGGTGCCATCGGCGGCCCCCAAGCGGCAGATGAGCGCCTTGATGGGGCGTCGTGGTCGCGGCACGAACCTGACGGTCTTGCCGTAGGTTGCCTGTTCCGGCACGGGGAAGAGGCTGAACCGGCGGGTCCGCGACGCTTGCGCGTCGCCAGGACGGGGAACGCGCGACCATTGTGGAGCGGTTTGGAGGGCACCCCTGCGACTTGGTCGCGGCCAGCGTGACAGGCCGGTGTCCGGATGTTGCACCCATTCAAGTGTGCCATTAGACTGCCGTTTCCTCTCAGGACGACGGTGATGTCATGAAGGCGATGGACGAGACGATTCCACGCTGGCGGGCCATGGCGCTGCCGGTGGCTGCGGCCGCGTTCGTATGGGCCATGGCTCAGCCGGCGGAGGCCGGATACAAGATCGGAGACGACGAAGCCAACCTCAAGCTGGGTGCATTGCTGCAGGCGTGGGGAGCCACGACGAGCGAAGCGGCACCCGACGGCGGGATGGAAACCGAGATGTATCTGCGCCGGATGAGGATTGTCCTGAGTGGTCAGACGAACGACACGGTGAACTTCTTTTTCGAAACGGATAGTCCGAACTTCGGGAAGGCAGGCAGCTACGACGTCAACATGTTCATGCAGGACGCGTGGGTGGAGCTGAACGTGGACCCCGCGCTGCAGGTCGACGCCGGGCTGCTGCTGGTTCCCTTTTCGCACCACGGCATGCAGGGGGCGACATCGCTGCTCACGGTGGACTACCACACGGCTTTGCTACGCTACCCGCTCGGGAGCAACAAGGTATGGCGCGACGCCGGCTTCATGGCGAGGGGGATGATCCTGCACGATATCATCGAGTACCGCCTCGGTTTGTTCAACGGCGTACATGGCAAGCCGGAGCCGGTGAAGGTGACGAACGATGCGGGGGTGAGTTGGACGCAGCAGGCCGATCCACGCAACCCATCGGATTGGCCCAGGGTAGCGGCGCGGATCACGTTCAACGGGTTCGACGCCGAAGGCGGTCCTGGCGCCGGCGGCTTCTTCTACGATGGATTGTATCTCAAGAGCGAAGACGGCCATGTGACGTCGCCCAAGAAGGTGCTCGCGTTTGGGGTTTCGGTGGACTGGCAGAAGGATCTGGCTCCCGACTGGGGGCCCTTGCCTGCGACGAGTGGAACACCCGAACGACCCATCGATGAGGTCACGGACTACTACGCCGCCGCGGCCGACGTGTTCTGGGACCTTCCGCTGGACGGTGAACGGAGCATGGCGATCAACGGGCAGGTGAATGCCTACTACTACAACTACGGGGACCGCCGGAACCCCGGATCATGGCTCAACGAGAAGTCCGTGGACGCGGGCGGCGCAAAGGGCATGTTCACGGGCTATGGTGTGCTTGCCGAGGCGGGCTTCCGCTATCGATCCGTCGAGCCCGTGGTGGCGTTCGACTGGTTCGATTCGACCAAGGCGCCGGGCGATCTGGGCGATTACATCGCAGCCTATGGTGGATTCTGTTACTGGCTCTACGGCCACGAGACGTCGGTCAAGGTGCAGGCCGGGGCCTCCAAGACCAACGGCGTCAAGTGGATACCCTCCGAGATTGTGCAGATCCAACTCATGTTCTGATTCGGACGCAGCCGCCTTCCGGACGAGTGGTCCGCGGTGCCTTGGTCGTGCTCGCGGGCCGGTGGCCTGCGCCCGGCTGGGGGCCTGCCGCGGCCGGCCATGAGGCTTGCAAGATGTCGTCCCGCGAGGAACAATCGGCACGACCATGGCCAGAAAGCTCCGCCTGATCGTGTCAGGCCCGGACGGCAAGCGGCCGTTTCTGCGCGGCATCCTTGCCCACTCCCTGCTTCAGCGTGGCTTGACCTTCAAGGAGGCGATCGCCGTCGCGAACTTGACACGAGGCCGTCTGGAAGAGGAAGCCCGGCTGAGCAAGTCAGGGCTCGAGGTGACGACCGCCCAGCTTCGTGCGCTCGTCTGGCAGCTCGTCGAGGAGACGTGCGGCGAGCAGCGGCGTGTCGAGCTCACCTCGGCGCCGGCGCAATCCGAGCCGCTCATCGTTCAGCCGGAAGGCGTCGTGCCGTTTTCCAGGGGGTTGCTCGCCCAGCACCTGGCAGGCACGGGCCTGGACCCTCGATTCGCGTACGAGGTTGCGCAGGAGGTCTTCGGGCAGGTGCGGCTTCGCCCCGGAGGTCGCATCGACGAGCGCGATCTGCACCAGCTCGTGCGGGACACGCTCGTCGAACGCCATGGCAAGGCATTCGGCGAGCGTTACGACGCAATCGACATCGTGGCGCGTTCGCGTCGTCCGATCATCGTGTTGCTAGGTGGCGCCACGGGTTGCGGCAAGTCCACGTTGGCCACGGAGATCGCCTATCGCCTCGGCATCCGGAAGGTCGCCTCGACGGACATGGTCCGCGAGGTCATGCGAATGCTGCTTTCGCCTGACATTCTGCCATCGATCCATGTCTCGTCGTTCAAGGCGCCTTGCAGCCCCGGTCAGAAGAATCCCCTGCTGGGCGGCTTCATCGAGCAGGTGATGCGTGTCGAGGTGGGCATCACCGCCAGCATTCGCCGCGCCGTGCTCGAACACTTCCACCTGATTGTCGAAGGCATCCACGTCGTGCCACCCATGGCCTGTGCAGCCGTGTTCCGCAAGCGCGCCATCCTGGTTCCGGTCGTCGTCGCCACCCACGACCGCGCGGTCCTTGCCTCTCGCTTCGCGCGGCGCGGCAAGGAGCGGCACGGCGATCGGGCCAAACGCTATCTCCACTCTCTCGACGACATCCTCGCCATCCAGGACTACATCATTGAGCGCGCAAGGAAGCACAAGGTGCCTGTGGTCGACAACGTGAGCTTCGACCAGGCGTCCAACGACCTGCTGACCGTCATCACCGATCGGATTCACGCGGCTATCCGAAGGAGATCCGCATGACCGCCGGTGGTGGACGCAAGATCCTGTACGTGGTACTCGACGGTCTGGGCGACGAGCCGTGCACGGTTCTGGGGGGGCGGACACCGCTGCAAGCGGCGAGCACGCCCACCTTCGACGCGCTTGCGAGGCAGGGGGCAACGTTTCGTCTGGACATGCGGGATGGCCGGGGCCAGGTGTCGACCAACTACGGACAGTTCTCGCTATTGGGCTATGGCGACGATGCAGCGCTTCCTCAGCGTGGTCCGGTCGAGGCGGCGGGTGTCGGGCTCGAGCTTCGGCCCGGTGACGTCGCATTCCGGGCCAACTACGCCACCATCGACGCTGCCGGGCGAATCGTGGACCGCCGCGCGGGTAGGATCCGGGAAGGGGCCGAGGAGCTGAGCCAGGCTCTCGACGGCATGGATCTGGGCCACGGGGTGACCACCCTCGTGCGTAGCGGCACCGAGCACAGGGTCGCGCTGGTGCTGCGAGGATCCGGCCTCGGCGCAGGGGTCACCGATTCCGATCCGGTGCATACGATACGAGGTCCGACCGCACCGTTGCCCATTCGTCCAGTCGACCCCGGCGACCGCGCTGCAGCCAAGACCGCCGCAGCGCTCGACGTGTTCCAACGTCGAATCGGCCCCCTGCTCGCGGCCCACCCGGTCAACCGGAGCCGCGCCGCCCGGTCTCTGCCGGTCGCCAACGCCCTCATTCTTCGTCGCGCCGGCAATCATCTGCCCGTCCCGAGCTTGCAGGACCGGTTCGGACTTCGCTGCCTCGCAGTGGCTGGAGGGTCCACCGTGCGCGGTGTCATGCGCCTGCTTGGTTGCACGGTGCTCCACGAGCACCGCTACACCGGTAATGCCGATACCGATGTAGCGAGCAAGCTCGGGCGAGCCATGACAGGGCTTCGAAGCGGTTACGACCTTGCGGTGGCTCACATCAAGGCGGTGGACATTCTATCTCACGACCGGCGGCCGGCCGATGCGGCTGCTTTCCTCGAACGGGTGGACGCTGCGCTGGGGGCGGTGTTGGAAGGCGCGGAGAGCGACCTTGTCGTCGCGGTCGCAGCCGATCACTCGACGTCATCGGAAACGGGGGACCACACCGACGATCCGCCGCCCGCTCTGATCTTCGGGGAGGGGATACGGCCGGACGCTGCCCGTGCATTCCATGAAGCGGAACTGGCGCAGACCGGCGCCCCTGTCTTGTGCGGGTCGGCGTTTTTTAGAACCGTGCTCGAGAGCGCGGGATGGGCTCGGCCCGGGCAAGCGACGCAGGGCTGCTGACCCACCCAGGCGTGCCGCCGCCGCACCGACCGCGACCCCTCGGTTGCCGGGCGGACCGCGTGAGCCGTGGGGCAGACGCATCGTCGAGCATGCAAACCAGTGCGTCGGGGGGACCCTCGGAATGCAGCCCCGGCAACCGCCATGTGCTGCGTCCGGGGCGGTACGCTGTCAGCCGTAGCGCCCTTCGATGTAGTCCGCGGTTCGCTGGTCCGCCGGTGTGACAAACAGGTCGGCGGTTGCGCGGTGCTCGATCATCTTGCCTACGAGCATGAACGCGCACTCGTCGCTGGCGCGGCGCGCCTGCGCCATGTTGTGGGTCACGATGAGGATCGTGTACTCGCCGCGCAGGGTCCACATCAGCTCTTCGATGGCCTCGGTACCCTTCGGGTCGAGCGCGGAGCATGGTTCGTCCATCAGGAGCAGCTTCGGTTTGACCGGCAACAGCCGTGCGATGCACAACTTCTGTTGTGCTTCCAACGACAGCTCGGTGGCCTTGCGGTCGAGCTTGTCCTTGACGTCGTCCCACAGCAGCACGTCGCGCAGTGCTTGCTCCACGATCTCGTCCATGCGCTTGCGAGGGGCTCGGCTGCCTTCGGGCTGGTGGATCCGATAGCCGAACAGTACGTTGTCGCGAATCGACAGGGGAAGCACGTTGGGTCGCTGGAAGACCATGCCCACCTGCTTGCGGAGCTGGACCAACTCAGTCTGCGGAGCGTACACATCATGCCCGAAGATCATGACGCGCCCTTGCGTGCGTACGTATCCGAGCCGCTCGTTGATCCGGTTGCAACACCGCAGGAGCGTGGACTTGCCGCACCCCGAGGGGCCAATGAGGGAGGTGACAAGGCCCGCCTTGACCTTGAAAACCACGTCGATGAGCGCCTGAAAGTCGCCGTACCAGAGGCATAGCCGCTCGGTCTCGACGGCCCATTGCTGTTCCGACCCGCCGGATGTCATTTCGTCAGCCAAAGCGTCCCTCCACATAGTCCACCGTCCGCTGGTCCTTGGCCTTGCCCGAGAACAGATTTTCGGTCGGGCCGACCTCCACGCACTCGCCCATCAGGAAGAACGCGGTCCTGTCCGCCAGCCGCCTGGCCTGCTGCACCAGATTGGTCACCAGCACGACCGTCATCTCCTCGCGAAGCGTCCGGAGCACGTCCTCGATTCGCATCGTGGTGACCGGGTCGACAGCGATGGAGAACTCGTCGAGCAGCAGGAGTTTCGGGTCCTGAGACAGTGCCCGCGCGATGGTCAGGCGCTGCTGCTGCCCGCCGGACAGCAGGCTGCCGAGGGCATCGAGGCGGTCCTTGACCTCATCCCAGAGCGCGGCCCGTCGCAGGCAGCGTTCCACCATGGCGTCGAGTTCCGCCTTGTTTCGGACTCCGCGCAGCCTGGGCGCCAGCGCCACGTTGTCGTAGACCGACAGAGGCAGGCCGACGGGCAGGGGGAAGACCATCCCGATGCGACGCCGCAGCGCGTATAGATTGCGCCAACCCCTCACGTCGTGGCCCCCGATGCTCACCTCGCCGTCGAAGGACATGCCTGGGGTAAACGTGTCCATGCGATTGAGCACGCGCAGAAACGAGGTTTTCCCGCTGTTGGCTGGTCCGATGATCCCGAAAATCTCGTGTTCGTGGATGCTCAGGGTCACGTCACGAAGCACGGCCTTCCCCCCGTAGCGGATGGTCAGACCGCGGACGGAAACCTCCTCGCGGCGGGGCTGCTCGTCGGCTACCACTTCTTCCTCCTGCGCAGGCTCATGCGGAAGGCGATCGATGCGGCGTTCATGGTCAGTACCAGAACCACGAGGACCAGCGCCACGCCGTAGGGCATGCCCTCCGGTACGCCCGGCACCTGGGTCGAGATCACGAACAAGTGCAACGACAACGCCATGGTCTGGTCGAACACGCTTTGCGGCAGGAACGGCAGGAAGAACGCGGCGCCGGTGAACATGATGGGGGCCGTTTCTCCTGCCGTTCTCGATACTTCCAAGATCACGCCCGTCAGGATTCCGCTGATGGAGTTCGGCAACACGACGTGCCGGGTCGTTTGCCAGCGCGTGGCGCCCATGTTCCAGCATGCCTCGCGAAACGCCCTGGGAACGGCCTGGAGCGACTCGCGCGTGGACACGATGACCACCGGGAGGGTCATGATTGCCAACGTGAAGCTCGCAGCCAGGATGCTGGTGCCGAACTTGAAGAAGAGAACGAACGCTCCCAGCCCGAACAGGGCGTGGACGATCGACGGCACACCGGCCAGGTTGATGATGGCGAGATTGATCGATCGGGTGAGCCAGTTGTCAGGCGCGTACTCGCTCAGATAGACGGCCGCCGCAACCCCCACGGGAACGCTCGCGAGAAGCGCCACAGATACGAGCCACACGGTGCCGACCAGAGCAGGCAGGATGCCGCCTGCGGTCATGCCGTTGGTCGGCTCCGTCAGCAGGAAGTCGAGCGTGATGGCCGGGCCACCTTTGACCACCATGATCGCGAGGATGGCGAGGACTGGGAGGATGAGCAGTACCGTCATCACCAGCAGCAGGAGCCTGACCAGCGACTGCATGCGGCGGTTTCGTTCGTTGAGCTGGGTTGCCTCGAACATGGTAGGAGCCCGCTGGACTAGGCCTTGCGGCGCACACCGCGAACCATCACGTCCGCGGCGAGGTTGATGCCGAAGGTGACGACGAACAGTAGAATGCCGAGCGTGAACAGGGCACGGTAGTGCTCCGAGCCCACGGCGGTTTCGCCGAGTTCGGCGGCGATGGTCGCGGTCAGGGCGCGCACGGAGTCGAAGGGGCTGGTGGGCAGGTTGATGGCATGGCCGCTGGCCATCAGCACGGCCATGGTTTCGCCGAACCCGCGGCCGACACCGAGCAGCACCGCGGCGACCAGACCATTCTTGGCGGCCGGCAGAACCACCCGTGTGGCAATTTGCCACCGCGTGGCGCCCAGCGCCTCAGCGGCCTCGCGATAAGCGTCCGGCACGGCCTTGAGCGCATCCTCCGCGAGCGTGGTCATGATCGGCGCAGCCATCAGCCCGAGAATCACTCCGGCGTTCAGCACGCACAGGCCGACCGGCACATCGAACACGCGAATGATGAGGGGATTCGTGACCGATAGGCCAATGAAGCCCCACACGACGGAGGGAATCGCTGCAAGGAGCTCGACCAAGATCTTGAGGATTTCGGCCACACGCCCGCGCGAGAACTCCGATATGTACAGCGCGGCGCCAAGCGAGAACGGCACCGAGACGAGCATGGCAAGGCCGGTCACGCTCGCCGTGCCCACGATCAATGCCAGCGCACCGTAGCTGGGATGCGCATTGGACGTGGGACGCCACGCCGTGGAGCCGAAGAACTCGGCCAGACTCAGGCGTGAGGTGATGAACCCCAGGCCCTCCCGGGTGACGAAGACGAAGATGCCGATGATGAACAAGATCGCCGAAACTCCGCCAAGGAACACGAGGACAGCGACAATCTTGTCGACATACCAGTGCCGATCGCGCCGGTCGATGTCCGTCGATGCATCGCGTCCCCCTGGGCCCGTCCGGGCCAGGACCCCGTCAGGGGTTGCTCGTGTTTGCAAATCAGGCTGCATCTTCACCGCGCATCGTTGTCATCAGGTCGCGCAGCTCGGCCGCGATCCGTCGAGCTGCCGCGTCCAGGTCGGCATCGGCCGCCGGTCCGGTCGGTGCGAGATCCCAGTGCAAGAACACCGTGTGAAAGGGAATGGGGTGCAGCTTGTCGCGCACCTCCGGGGTGAGACCCACGATGACGTGGTAATCGGCGAGGGACTCGGGGTCGGCACCGATCGCCTTGGGACGCACACCCGACACGTCGAGCCCCAGCCGATCAGCAACGTGCGCCAGCGCCGGCGATACCTCGGGTGCCGGGGACAGCCCCGCGGTGTCGAACTTGCCGCTCTGCGGGAACGACTTGCGTCCGATGGCTGTCGCCAGAGGCCCAAGAAGCGTGTTGTCGTCATCCACGAACAGCACCCGATAGACTTTGGGAGGTTTTGTCTCGCCCGTCAGCTCGAACAGCGCCTCTTCACACATGTTCTTGGCCTGGTCACTGACCCGCTCGATGCGCTCGAACACGGCCATGATCGCGAGCAACTCGGTGGGCGGTTGCGACGAGCCCTCTTCGACCAGCCTGCGGAATACGCGATAGTAGCCTCGGTGCACTGCGGCTGACAGGGGTTTCGTCTCGCGCGCCAGGTCCGCATCGCGATCCGCATAGGCCCGGGTCGCGCGGCGGAGCATCTCGACGGACCTGTCCGCCAGCTCCCGGATCAGGTCCGCCAACGGTGCGGGAGGCGGCGCCGAAAGCTGCACCGCCTCCCTCGCGATTGTTACGGCATAGTCGCCCACGCGCTCGATGGCCACCGTCATCCGCAACGTCGACGATACGAAACGCAGGTGACCGGCCGAAGGCAGGTGACGCGCCACGAAAGCATGGCACCGGGCGTCGATGGCGCGAATCTCCCGGTTGATCGGCAGGTCGCAGAGGATGATCCGGTAACACCCGTCGCGGTCGCCCCGGAGCAGGCCGTCGACCGCGCCGAGCACGGCCCTGGATACCTGCTCTGCGACGCGCGCGACGCGCCCGCGAATCTCGGTCTTGTCCGCCTCCAGGCGGTGTTCGTAGTGTCCCATCCTCCGCTCCGCCTGCTATTTGCAGCTCACCTGGCGAACAGGCGAGTAGCCCTTGGCGAAAATGATGCACTGCCCTGCGTCGCTCAGGATCCAGTCGAGATAGGCTTTTACCTGTCCGGTGGGCTCGCCGTTGGTGTACATGAAAAGCGGGCGCGAAATCGGATAGGTGTGGTTCAGAGCCGTCTCGAAACTAGGCTGGATGCACGGTTCGCCCGCGGCCTTCGAGATGCACGGCATCTTGGTCCCCGCCTCCGCGTACGCCAGCCCGCTGTAGCCGATCGCGCACGGCGTGTGCGCGACCAGGTCCACGACGTCCTTCGACCCATGCATATCGCGGGATCCGAGCTTGTACTCGCCCTTCTCGCCCAGCACGGCCTCGCGGAAGTATTCGTAGGTTCCCGAGTTGTTCTGGCGGCTGACGCGGACGATCTCGCCCGAGTCGCACCCAGGCACGGTCACCCCCAGATCGCTCCACTTCGTGACCTTGCCGCCCTCGCCGTAGATATCGGCGAGCTGCGCGATCGTGAAGCTGCCGACGGGGTTGTCCTTGTGCACGAACACCGCGAGCGCGTCGTAGCCCACGATGTGCTCCTTCGGCGTGATGCCCTTGGCTTTGGCCTGGGCAACCTCCGAGTCTTTCATCGTACGGCTCGCGTTCGCGATGTCGACCGTGCCGTTGATGAGCGCCGAGATGCCCGTTCCGGATCCACCGCCGGTTACGGCCACTGCCACGTTCGGATTGACCTTCTTGTACTCCTCGGCCCAGGTCTGCGCGACGTTGACCAGTGTATCGGAACCCTTGTTCTGAATCACCTTGCGCTGGCCGCCGCTGCCGCCGCGCGAGCAGCCGGAGACAGCAATCACAAGGCTGGCCGCCATTGCGCATACTGCTATCGATCTCATCATTGGGCAGACTCCAGTCTAGATAGGTTCGAATGGGGGACCAGTTGTCCGGGCTCGCCTATAGCCGCTTCGTTCAGGCACAGAGGCATCGTTTCCGCAACACTTCGATGGCGTTTGTGTGACAAACGCGGTACCCGCTGCCTCTGCCCGCATGCACGTCCCTCGCACCGCGGCCCGGGGGGAGGAGGTGACAACGCATCTCGCGGGCAGGCAACGCTAGCCACACGAATCGTGGACGCACGCGCTGCGATCGCACCCAAAGCGTCGACTCCAGCTTGCGGACAGCCTGGACCGACGCGCCCGGTCGTGCGCCCCCCACCAGGCGCCATGCCGCTACGGTTCCGCCGGGTGGTCCGTCGGCCGCTCTTCATCGGGCGAATCGGCGTGCTGTTCCAGCCAGGCGTCCGCCTCGAGCACGCGAATGCGTACCCGGCCTTCGATCTGGAAATGCGGCATCCCTTTCTTGATCCAGGCATGCACTTTCCGCACGCTGACGCGAAGGCGGTCGGCGTACTCTCCGGGCTTCATGACCTCCCGCTCCACCAGCGGTGCTCGGGGTTCCGCGCCGCCCACCAGCATCCGCTCGAGTTCGTCGACTGCGAGACGCAGGTGTTGAATGAGCGCGCGTGCCGCTGCGGATGCTTCATCCCCGCGGACCATCTTCCGCTGACTGCCTGGTATCTTGCCCATGTTGACCTCGTACCGCATCGGACCTTTCCACGATGCATCGCAGGGATCAAGACCGGACGGTTCGACAGGTCGGCTTGCGACCACGATGTTGCGTCGCTGTCACGCAGTTGTCACCTGACCGGTCTAGCACGCAGCGCTGCGCGATGGAGGACCGGTGACGTCTGGATGGATGAGACCCCGTTGGGCGGCGATGATTTCGGCCGCCGCCCCGGCCGTGCGCGGCCAGCAGCCCCGTCTGGTGGCATGGAGACCAGACCAATGAGCAGGCCCGGCGTCGTCGCAAGCGCGCACCGTTGCACAGCCGGACGACGCCTGCCTGGCACGTCTGGACGACCACATCGCCGGCTGGACGCCTTGCTGAGGGGAGCGGCATGGACCGCCGCGACGGTGGCCTTGCTCGTCACCGCGGCGCTGGGAATCACGCTGACCCGTGGGGCTGCCACCGTGCTGTCCGGATTGGGCACCGGGGTCTTCCTGAACGATCGATGGGATCCCGCCGCCCAGCAGTTCGGTGTGCTGAATCCCATCCTGGGAACCGCCGTGTCGGCCGCGCTCGCCTTGGCCATCGCCGTTCCCTTGTCCGTCGGGATTGCCGTGTTCATCACGGAGTTCGCACCGCGCTGGCTCTCGCGTCTCGCCGCCGGGGCCATCGAGGTGCTGGCCTCCATACCATCCATCGTTTACGGCATGTGGGGCCTGTTCGCGATCGGGCCTGTGCTGGGGAGCCACGTCCAACCCTGGCTATCGAGCCACACTGCCTTCTTCCAGGGGGCGCTCGCCGACCACGGAATGCTCAGCGCCTCGCTCGTGTTGGGGATCATGATCGCGCCTTACGTCTCCATGGTCGCCCGCGACCTGCTTGCAAGGGTCCCCGAAACGGTCAAGGAGGCTGCGGCGGCCTTGGGCGCGACCCGTTGGGAGGTAGTGCGGACCGTGGTCCTGCCTCATATCCGGTACGGCCTGGTCGGCGCCGTCATCCTCGGGTTGGGTCGCGCCGTGGGCGAAACCATGGCCGTGATTTTCCTGATCGGTAATCCCTTGGACCCGGGTTCGTCGCGCTACGCACCCTCGAACACCATCGCAACAGCGATTGCCAAGGAACTTGCCGGCGCCACGACCGACATCCACCTTTCTGTCCTCATGGCGCTCGCTCTCTGTCTTTTCGTATTGACCTCCGGCATCCTTGCCCTCGGCCGTGCGCTCGTCATGAGGACCGCCCGGAAGGTGCCCGCATGAACCTCGTCGTGATACGTCGCAAGGCGGCCAACGCCGTGGTCGCCGGGCTGGCCGCCATGGCCGCCGCGATCATGCTGGCCTGCCTCGCCTGGATCTTCCACGCCCTTCTCGCCCGTGGCATTGACGGCCTCGATGTCGCCTTCTTCAGTCGGTTGCCGCAACCATCCGAAACCCCGGGCGGCGGGATCGCCGATGCGCTTGCCGGGACCGCCCTGCTCACGGGAATGGCCGCGGCAATCGGTGTCCCGGTCGGATTGCTCGCCGGCATTCACCTGGCCGAGTACGGACGCGACTGCGCCGTTGCGCGCTCCGTTCGGTTCGTGTCCGACGTTCTGAACGGAACCCCGTCCATCGTCGTGGGGGTTTTCCTGTACGGTCTACTCGTCCGACCCACGGGTAGGTTCAGCGGGATCGCAGGAGCGGCCGCCTTGGGGGTGATCATGCTCCCCATCGTGACGCGCACGACCGAGGAGATGCTCGCAATGGTGCCCGGGCCGCTGCGCGAGGCCGCGTTCGCCCTCGGCGCGCCAGCATGGACAGTCACCTTCCGGGTGTCGCTGCGGGCCGCCTTCCCCGGCATCATGACCGGCGTGTTGCTCGCTTTCGCGCGTGTGACCGGTGAGACCGCGGCGCTGCTGCTCACGACGTTCGATGGGTCGCGCACGGCGATTCGGCCCACCGGGCCGACGGCCTCCCTTGCCGTCACGACGTTCACTCATGCCATGAGCCCCCACCACGACCGTCAGCAACTCGCGTGGACAGCCGCACTCGTGCTGACTGCGGCCGTCCTGCTGCTCAGTATCGTGGGGCGGATGCTGCGTGCAAAGGTGCGGTGGCCGTCATGGCGTTGACCGACTCGGATCGGGCCAAGATACGCGTGGAAAACCTGTCATTCTACTACGGCAAGAACCGCGTACTGAAAGACAACAACATCGACATCGCCGAAAACCGGGTCACCGCCATCATCGGGCCGTCGGGGTCCGGCAAGTCCACGCACATCCGGGTCTACAACAGGATGTTCGAGTTGTACGCGGGGCAACGGGCGACCGGCCGCGTGCTGCTCGACGGGGCCGACGTGCTGGACCGTCGCCGCATCGACGGGATGGAACTCCGCAGCAGGGTCGGGATGGTGTTCGGGAAGCCGACGCCTTTCCCCATGTCGGTTCGGGACAACGTCGCGTTCGGGCTGCGCTTGCAGGGGATTCGAGGGGCCGAGCTGGAGGGACGAATCATGCGCGCGTTGCAGGATGCGGCGCTCTGGGACGAGCTCAAGGACCACCTCGAAGTCCTCGCAACGAGCTTGCCCGCCGGCCAGCAGCAGCGCCTGTGCATCGCCCGGGCGCTCGCCGTCGAGCCCGATGTCTTGCTTTTGGACGACCCCGCTTCCCAGCTCGATCCAAGCGCAACTGCCCAGATCGAAGACCTCATTCGCCACATGCGCGGGCGACTCACCGTGGTGATGGTGACGCACAACCTGCAGCAAGCTGCAAGGGTCAGCGACTACACCGCCTTCTTCTACCTGGGCGAGGTCGTCGAGCATGCGCCCACCAACGTGCTGTTCACGCGCCCCGCTGAGCGCAGAACAGAAGACTACATCACTGGCAAGTTCGGATGAATCTCGACCATGAGCGACCACCTGGACAGGGACTACGAGCACGATCTGGTGACGCTGCGCGACAAGCTCCTGCTGATGGCGGGGCGGGTCGAGGTGATGATTGCCGACGCCATGCGCGCGCTCATCGGTCGCGACGCGCATCTGGCGCGCAAGACCCTGGAGGTGGACCACAAGGTCAACACGCTCGAGGTCGAAATCGACGAGCTTTGCATGCTCATCCTGGTAAAGCGCCATCCCATGGCCCGCGACCTGCGCTTCGTGGTGTCCGCCCTCAAGATGGTGACCGACCTCGAGCGCATGGGCGACCTGGCGGTCAACATCTGCGAACGTTGCATCGACCTCGCTTCCCTGGCCGAGACGCCGCCCTACGATGATATCCCGCGTATGGCGACCATCGTGCAGCAGATGGTTCGGGATGCCATGGACGCCTTTGTCGCGTGGGATCTCGATGGCGCCCAACGAGTGCTGCTGTCCGACGACGAGGTGGATGAGCTGTATCACACCATCTTCCGTGATCTGCTCGAAGTCATGATCCGGGACCGCGCCAGCGTGACGTCCTGTTCGCAGCTCCAGTCGGTGGCCAAGTACCTCGAGCGGATCGGCGACCATGCCACGAACCTGGCGGAGGAGGTCGTATTCATGGTCCAGGCAAGAGACGTCCGGCACCATGGTAAGCGGTGAGAGATGACGTCGCCTTGGACCACGTCACAGCGAGCCGGTCACCACGATGTCGGAGTCGATACCTTGTCTTCGATGTCGCAGCGAGCCCGGCCGCCCGTGATCCCATGAAAACAGCCTGAGATAGCCTGCACGACGGACGTTGTGCGAGAAGCCGCTCCGGCATCTGGAGCAGGAGAGACGAGAATGTACAAGCGTATGCAAAGGGGTAGTTGTGCGCTGTTGAGTGTCATGATGGTGTCGGGAACGGTACGGGCGCAGGTCGATGAGACTGCGCCGGCCCCTGCGGGGTCTGCCGCTACCTCGGATTCGGTGGCCTCCGAGCCTGCACCGTCGCCGCTGCCGCTTCCTGCCCCAACAGCCCTTGCAGCGCTTCCGCAGGCCGCGCCGCCGTCCCCCACGCCGCCGTCTCCGCCCGATCCTCCGCATCACGTCGCGCCGCCTCTCCGGACACCGCACGATGACGTCACGTTGAGCACGCTCCTGTATCTACACGGCGCCCAGGGAAGCGTGGGGGGAAAGGACTACAGCCGTTTCTACATCGGACGCGCCTACTTTACGGGCAAGTTCAAGCCGGTTGCGTGGTTCCACGCGCGGGTCACGCTCGACGCGCACCAGGAGAAGCTCGATGGCGAAAATCTCAGGTACGACGAAGGAGACTGGTCGATGCGCCTGAAGTACGCATACGGTCAGGTCATGGCTCCAGACCTCGGTCATGTCATCACGGGTAGCTACGCAGAGTTGGGTATGGTGCATACGCCGTGGCTCGACTTCGAGGAGCACATCAACCGGTACCGCATGCAAGGCACGATGTTCATGGAGCGAAACGGCCTTTTCAACTCGGCGGACCTGGGCGTGACCGTTGGCGGAAACCTTGGACCCAGGCTTGGCGACGACGCCTTGAAGAAGGTAAGCAAAGCGAACCCCGGCAGCTTTGGCAGCTTCGCGTTCGGCGTCTACAACGGCGGCGGGTACGCCGCCCACGAGGCCAACGAGAACAAGGTCGTCGAGGGACGGCTCTCGGCGCGCCCGCTGGGCCCCCTGTTCCCGTACGCGCAGCTATCGTACTTCGGCATCTTCGGCAAGGGCAACACCCCCGCAGCGCCTGCGTGGCGGCTGCACGCGGGCATGCTGTCCGTCGAGCGCGAGTATTTCGTGGTGACCGGTACCTGTGCGGTTGGGCGTGGCAATCAGAAAGGTAGCCAGCTCAGCGGCGGCGACGGGCGGGAATTCGTGGGTTACTCCGCCTTCGCTGAGCTCAAGGCGCCATGGTTCGATGCGAGCCTGTTCGGGCGTTTCGACCGCTTCGAGTGGGGCAAGGGCGACGGACAGCCGAGCGATCGCGTCATCCTCGGGGTGGCGTATTGGTTCCTGAAGCACAATGCCGTCGTGGCCGACTGGGATTGGCTCAACGAGCACGACGCCGCCAAGGCAGACCAGAAGGAGCTGAAGGTCACGCTGCAGGTGGAGCTTCCCTGACGGACGTTGTGTCAGAATTGCAAATCATTGCGCCTCAGGTGGAATCTCTGGCGGGATCGGCTGCCAGTTTCGACCTGGCGCGTGTCGCTGTGCATTGCCAGGGCACCTGCGCTGGGCTAGACAGCCTCGCTCGGAGGTGTCACGTGCGCCCTACTCTGCACCAGTCCGTGTGGATCTTCATTATCACAAGCGCCGGGCTTGCCGCCTGTGCACATGGCGAGTCCGACCCGATCTTCGGTCCAGGCACCGGCCCGGTGGGCGGAGCTGCCGGAAGCGTGGTCGACGATGCTGGCGGTTCGGCCAACACGCCTGCCCCTGGCGTTGGTGGTTATGCACAGGGCGGTACGGACGAGTACGGGAACGGATCGCCCGCGGGGTCGGGAGGCGGCACGTCCGGTGGTTACGGCGGCGGCGTATCGGGCGGTTATGGTGGAGGCAGCACCGGCGGCTACGGCGGCGGCGTATCGGGCGGTTACGGTGGAGGCAGCACCGGCGGCTACGGGGGCAGCGGCGGTTATGGTGGAACAGGCGGCGGATCGCCAGTTCCCCCGGGTTGGACTTGCGTTGCGTCGTACTACAATGAGGGAACGCCCGCCTCGTGCGATTGCGGCTGCGGCGTCGCCGACCCCGATTGCTCCGGCGGCTGTACCTCTCCCGGCTGTACGGCGCAGGGATGCGACTACTGCTACGACCAGAGCGGCGCGTCGGCGGCATGCTCCGGGGACAGCGGAGGTTGGACGTGCGACCCCGCATACTACGGCGACGGGTACTGCGATTGCGGCTGTGGGGTCGCCGACACGGATTGCTCCGGCGGCGGCTGCACCACGCCGAACTGCACGGACCCTGCTTGCGAGTACTGTAGTGACGGTAATGGCAGCAGCTTTCCATGCGGTGGGAGTCCCGGAGGATGCGACGATTCCTGCAGTTGGGCGGCGGACGGCATGTGCGACGACGGGGGGCCCGGCTCCGAGACGTCCGCCTGCGCCTACGGCACGGATTGCACCGATTGCGGTCCACGCTAGCGCGCCACGGTTCCGATATCCCCTATCCAACATCACCGGGCCGAGTTTACGACGGCGCTCCGTGGCGTCAGTGTACCGGGCCATCCGCGCATCCACCGGACACCCCGACGCGTGACCTGTCCGGCGGGTGCCGGTGACGTTTGCTGGCTCGACCCATGGTGCGTGCGGGAGCCGACGACCGCCGCAACCCGGTAGCACGCATCTCTCCTGGGGGGCTGTCGTGCGGGGCCACGTGCGGAAGCGGTCATCCAGGTGTGATCCGTTCGATCGCGCGGTTCGGATCCGTGCGATCGCGCAGGCGCACCAAGCCATCTCCGAGGCCCAGCGCCCATCCACGATGCGACCATTGCGCGCGGTAGCAAGCCACTGGCTCGAGAAATGCACCGAATGCCTCGGGAGGAGGAACAGTATGAGCAAGCCGACCAAGATTGCCGCCCTCGTCGCCCTGACGATGCCATGTGCGGGCTGCGGAACAGCCGCCGATTCCTCTGCCCTGGGCGTGCCGTCCACGTTTGACGCAGGCGCGGACCGCGACGGCCCTGATTCGGAAGCCGAGGTCGACATGCCTGACGCCGCTGATGCGTTCGACGTGCGCCCAAACGACGGAACGACAGTCGACCAGGCAGTTGCCGACACCACAGGATGTCCACCAGGGTTGGAGGTCTGCGGCGCCGAGTGCGTCGACGTTGCGATGGATGGCCGAAACTGCGGCACATGCGGCCTGGCGTGCGGAGACGGGGAGCGGTGCTGCCACGGGTCGTGTGCCGGCGTGGTGCGCGGGGCTGCACCTCCGCTGGCACGCCTCGATGATTGTGGGTTCCTTTCGTACGGAACCTACGCGAACCACGGCGAATCCAACGCGGACAACATCTTGCCAGACTTCTCCTTTGCTGGCTACGAGCGTGGCGGGATTCCGATACCGGACGTCAGCGTGGTGCGGACGGTGCAACCGGGGCCGGGCGACGACCTTGCTCGCATCCAGCAAGCCATCGACGAGACCTCCGCCATGCCGCTCGACGGGTCGGGATTTCGCGGTGCCGTGCTGCTGTCGGCCGGCCACTACGAGATTGCCGACTCCATCGTGATCGAGGCGGATGGCGTCGTGTTGCGGGGAGCGGGGCAGGGGCTGGACGGAACCGTCATCGAGCTTCGCGGCAAGGGCCAGAAAACAGCGATCCGTGTGGAGGGGGCGGGCAGCGGCCTCGGCGAGGTTGCTGGCACGCGGAGGCGGGTGACGACGGCTTACGTGGCAGTAGGCGCACGAGCGTTCGATGTCGAGTCGGTGTCCGGCCTGGCCGTAGGCGACGATGTCGCCGTGCTTCGGACCCCGAACCAGGCCTGGATCGACGCCTTGAAGATGGCCCCCTACGGTTGGACGCCCGAAAGCTTTGCGATTGCGCACGAGCGCAGGATCGTTGCGCTCGATGGTCAACGCGTGACTGTCGACATCCCCCTCGTGGACACCGTGGAAGACCGCTTCGGCGGCGGCGTGCTGTTCAAGACGCGCGTCAAGGGGAGGATCCGGCATTGCGGCGTCGAGGATCTGCGGCTGGAGTCGACCTGGGCAGACGAGACGGACGAGGACCATGGGTGGACGGCGGTGAGGCTGTCGCGGGTGACGGACTCTTGGGTGCGGCGCGTGACCGCGCGATTTTTCGGCTACAGCGCGGTGCTTATCGAGAATGCGTCGAACTTCAATACGGTCGAGGAGACCGCCATGCTGGACCCGAAGTCGAAGATCACGGGGGGAAGGCGCTATCCGTTCCATGTCGCAGGGGGCATGGGGAACCTTTTCCAGCGGTGCTATGCGCGAGGCGGCCGGCACAACTTCGTGAGCGGATCCAGGGTGACCGGTCCCAACGTGTGGCTGGATTGCGCCGCGGATGAAAACCACGCCGATGACGGGCCGCATCATCGATGGGCGACTGGCCTGCTGTTCGACAACACGAGCTCCAGCGAGCTGCACGTGCAGAATCGCAAGGACGCCGGCTCAGGGCATGGCTGGGCTGGTGCGCAGGTGCTGTTCTGGAACGCCGACGCATCGGAGCTCATCTGCGACGCCCCCACGGGGGCGATGAACTATGCCGTAGGTTGCGTGGGGGCCAGGACGCAGGGGTCGTGGGCGCCCGAAGAGCCGTTCGGGATCTGGGAATCCCTGGGAGCGAACGTGCAGCCGCGCAGCCTTTACTTGCAGCAGCTCCAGGACCGCCTCGGTCCGGCAGCGGTGATGGCGGTGACCGTACCGGCGCAGCGCACAGGCGAGATATTCGACGCTCTGCGAAGCTGGGCAGGCGAGGGACGACTTGCCGACCACCTGTGACCGAAGCCGTGCTTACTGGAGTAGCAGGATCGTGACGACGGCGAGCGCAGCCAGGGCGCCGAGAACGGCGGCGGCCAGCAGGGTGACCTTTGCGTAGGCAAGCTTCTCGCGTGCGGCGTCGATGTCGCCGCTCCGGGCGAGGTTCTTCGCTCGATCGAGGAAGTACAGGGCCACGACGGCTCCAGGCTGGCAGCAGGTGACCATGAGCACGATAGCGACCGCGAGATAGGGGCGAGTATCGAGTCCCTCTGGCGCTACGCTGGTGCGCTGAACATCGGTGGGCAGCGGCTGGGCAGGGGCGCGGAACGGATCCCGGTCATGTGCCGGAGTGCGACGAAGCGGTGCCTGCGCGCCTCCGGGCACACCCTCGCCATCTGCATGACGCGTGTCGGTTTGCCCGCAGGCAGGGCAGCGCGCATGGGGCGGCCCGAACATGGAGTTGAACGGGCGCTGGCAGCGATTGCAGAAAAGGCGCATGTCACGTCCTGAGGGACAGCCTCTCGAGGCTGGCAGGGACGACCGGGATTCCCGCGGCCAGCAGCACGGTCACGGGCGATTGCAGGCCGCTTCGAGCCGCGGTCAATGCCATGATCATGTCGAAGCTCACATCGGCACATCGCGTGGAAGACCGTGCGATCCTCGCGACGACCGAAACGAGCAGGATGGCCGGGAACACGCCGCTCACCAGGACGCCGACAGCCGTGGCCTGGCGCCTGGCGAACGCGGCGCTGACGATGCCGGGTTGGATGACCACTCCTGCCACAAACCGGGAATGGTAGATGGCCGCGAAGACGCCTCGCGTCGCGTCAGCCATACCGCTGCAACGGTCGCCGCCGTCACGAGCAGCAGCGAGACGACCGTGTCGAACAGGTCCGAGGCGTCGAGCCCAATCTCCATGGTGAGCTCAGTGTAACGGTGAACCCGACAACCCCACAAGGGGCGCGGATGCCACCTGCGCAAGTGTCTTGCCCATTGAGCCGACGCCCGGGGTTCCCTTCTGCACCCCGGCGCGGTATGGCAAGGTCGTGATACCCCCCTGGAAGCAGCACGCCGATTCCCTTCGCCTCCGTGACCTGGCCGACCTGTTCGGAACGGCGCAACCCATCATCGGGATGGTCCACTGCTGGCCGATGCCTGGCGCGCCCGGCTACACTGGCTACGGGATGGACCCCATCATCGACCACGCCGTGCGCGACGCTCGCGCCCTCGCGGCCGGTGGATGCGATGCCGTGATCGTCGAGAACATGTGGGACATCCCGTTTCGGGCAGGACCCCACGTGCAGCCCGAGAGCATCGCAGCCCACGCGGTCGTGGCGCGCGCTGTCAGGAGTGCAGTCGACATTCCAATCGGCATCAACCTCGTGCACAACGGCGGAGTCGCCTTGCTCGCCATCGCGATCGCTTCCGGCGCCAGCTTCGTTCGTGTGTGCATGTTCACCGGCGCTGGTGTCTGGGACAACGGCACCATCGACGAGGGATGCGCGGCGGACCTGATGCGGAGACGCAAGGAACTCCACGCCGAGCACATCAAGATCTTCGCCGACGTCGACAAGAAGCACTCGGTGCGGTTTCCCGGCATCGACCTGGCCACGCACATCCAGTGGACCACGTTCTTCGGAGCAGACGCGCTGATCATCTCCGGGCGGATGACCGGGGAGGCCCCGGCGCTCGACAAGGTCCGCGAGGCGCGCCGTCTGGCCGGAACGTGCCCCATCCTGCTCGGAAGCGGCACCGATGTCGGCAACATCGAGGCGTTCATGCAGGTGGCCGACGGCGTCATCGTCGGCAGCAGCGTCAAGGAAGAGGGCGATATCGCCCGGCCGGTCGACCCGGCGCGTGTCCGCGCGTTCGTCGATGCCGCCCGACGCGCAACCCCGCGCCCATAACGCTACTGGCCGGTGACCTCCGCGTCGAACTCGAGCGGGTAGGTGATGAGGACCATGCCGTTCTCCGGCTTCGGAAACTGCATCAGTCCGAAGAGCTTGCCCACGCAGTCGACGACGTCACGCTTCTTCATCGTGCTGTCCGACATGTCCACCGAGGAGACCGAGCCATCCTCGTTGATCATGAATCGGGCCACGACCTTGCCGCGCAGGCTCTGGTTGTCCCGGAACGCGCGCTCGTAACATCCCTTGATTTCAGGATACCAAGACCGGATCACCGCACGGACCGAATCCTTGTCGAGCGGGTCGGGCGGCGCCTCCTGACCTCCCGCCGCGCTCGCCGACCCGGCAGGCTCTGTCGCCGATGCCTGCTCGGGCGGCGCTGGCGTAGCGGAGGGACGGGGGAGCGATGGCCGCGAGGCTTCTGCCGGCTTGTCCGGCGGAGGCGCGGGCGGGCCCGCCTGCGCGCCGGCGCAGCTCGACAGCCACATGAGCAGAACGACACGCTTCATGACCGCAGATACAGCACCGCCAGCGGGAACTCGCAAGGGGATATCGACGCGCGCAATTGGCGAGCATGGTTGCACAGATCGCGCGAGGAGCGGCTCACCCGGCCTCCCACGCGTCTGCAATTGCCGGCACGGATCCAGGGCACGCTCCTTGCTCCAACGCTGGGCCCGGCGTCGAAACCAACGGGCTCTCGTCCAGAAGGAGCGACTCTGCCATGTCGTCTGCCCAACACCGCATCCGTCTACCCGGCCCCGTGTTCTGCATCGCAGCCGTCGCGGCTTGCTCTCCCGCTGCCCCTGATGAAGATGCCGTCCCCTCCAGCGCAGAATACGACCGCGCCGCGTCCTCGGATGCCCCAATCGTCACTGGATCCGATGCGCTATCGGTGTACCCGGAGTCCGTGCTGGTGGGCAACGGGTGCTCGGGCGTCATCATCGCTCCGCACGTCGTGCTCACCGCTGCACTATGCATAGCCGGACGTGCGAGCGTGCCAGTCCGCGCCCCCGCTGTCGATGCCTCCAAGGTGTGGGATGGTCGCGTGTCGCTTCCCCCGGGCAACGTCGGATATGGCTCGCCCGATGGGGTGGACCTGGGGTTGGTCTTCGTGGACGATATCCTGCCGCTGGCAGTGTATCCCGTCGTCGCAAACGAGAAGGTGCCGCCGGGCACCCTCGCCGTGGCGGTCGGGCGGCGTGGCCCGGGCGACGGGACGAGCAGCGGGGCCGTGCTGTACGCGAGCAAACCTGTCGCCCTCGACGACGGCGCACAGCGCGGGTATCCCAACACCTACCGCTCCGACCAGATTCTTCAGCATGGCGACGCGGGCGGACCCGTGTTGCTCGCCGGGGTCAGCCCCCACACCATCGTCGCCGTGAGCTCGGCCATCCTCGATGTTTCGCTGTTTGCCAGGGTCGACGTCGCCTTCGATTGGATCGAGAAAGGCATCCTCGACCACGGAGGTCACGGCAATCACGACCCCGTGGTTCCCCCGCCGGACCCAGGCGGGTGTGTCGGGACGCCCGAGAGAGGGCCCAACGATGCGTGGTCCAATCCCGAGCCTGGCGCACAGGCGATCTGCGGCAGAATCGAGTCCGCGACCGACGAGGATTGGTACTTCTGGAGCACCGCTGCGGCCGGCCTGCAATATGACATCCAAGTATCTGGGCAAGATGTCCAGATCGCCATGTGGAAAAAGGTGCAGGGACAATACTACCCGGTTCAGAACCAGACGCCGGTTCGGATAGCCAACAAGTCGAACGGCCCTGGCAACTACTACGTCGTTGTGCGGTCACCGACGGGCACGCCTCAGCCGTACCGGCTGACGATGGAAGGCCCCTTCGGCGGCGGCTCCGGCGGCAGCGCGGGCAGCGGTGGGGCGGGAGGCGGCGGCGCGGGCGGCGGCGGCGCGGGCGGCGCCTGGACGTGTGTCGGCGTAGACGAGAATGAGCCCAACGACACCAAGATGCAGTGCCAGGCCGTCACCGACCCCGTCTGCGGCAGGATCGGCGGACCAGGAGACCACGACTGGTACTCGTGGGCAGCCTGCGCGGCAGGGGAGACCTACCGCGTGGAGGTCACCGGCGGCGATGCACGCATCTTGATGTACCGAACCACGTCCGGTGTCGACGACCCAGTGGCCAATCAAACGCCCACGCTGCTACAGGGCGTGACCACCGCACCGGGGCTCTACAAGATTGACGTGTTCTCCGCGTCGAACCAGGCGACCGACTACCGATTGGATGTCGCGCTGTCCGGTGGCTGCGCTGGTGGCGGTGGCTCGGGTGGCGGCGGCGGCTCGGGTGGCGGCGGCGGCTCGGGTGGTAGTTGTATCTATCCCGCCGGACCCTACGGAACCAGGCAAGGCGATGTCGTCGCACCGAACCTCTCCTGGCAGGGGTATGCGCCAGGCAGCACCCTGCTCGCCACCGTCAAAATGTCCGATCTGTTCGATTGCGACGGCACTCGTGGCATCCACGCCATTCTTGTGGTCGACTCCGCGCAGTGGTGCGGTGCATGCCAGCAAGAGGCATCGGGCATGGACCAGAAGGTTCTGAACTCCTGGGGGCCCGCCGGCGTGGTCGTGATGGAAATGCTCGTGGAGAACTCGTCCGGAAGCCCGGCCACCACCAGCACGGCCAAGGCGTGGAAGGACTACTTCGGTCTCTCGCGCGAGTACGTGCTGGCCGACCCGAACTGGCTGCTGCGAAGCCCTGCGCTCAACGCCTATCCGTCCAAGGTGCTCATCAACCCCCGCAACATGGTCGTGGTCAAAGCTTATACGGGTGATACCTACGACTCCCAGGTCCTCTCCCTCGCCAACGCCAATCACTGACCGGAATCGGCTCCGCCATCTGGCGCGACCATCTCCTCGTAGTGGTGAATCCGCACACCCGGTTCCCCGGTACGCACGGCCCGCACCATCGACCCGGCCACATCGGACGCCGGAATCGGCCGGTATCGCTTCCAGGGCCCGACCATGGCCCGTGCAAGGGCGCTGGTTACCGCGATGCCCACCGCCTCGGCCCGGCGCTCTTCCCGTCGCCGCCCCACGAGCAGGCTCGGCCGGAATACATCCACGCTGCGGTAGCCAATCGCGTACAAGTCTCGCTCCGTCTCTCCTTTGACCCGCAAATAGAAGCTCCACGCGTCGGGCGACGCCCCCACCGACGACACGAGCCCCACGCTCGACGCACCCTTGTCGTGGGCCCTCTGCGCCACGTCGATCGTATAGTCGTGGTCCACCTTCCTGAACTGTTCCCGTGTCCCTGCCGCCGCGATCGTTGTCCCCAAGCAAAGATACACGTCGCTCGATGGCTCCAGAGGCGCGTCCGACAGTCGTTCGAAGTCGACGATGTGCTCGACGAGCCGGTCCGCGCGGCGACCGATGAGCCGCCGCGACAGCACCGTCACGGATTCATAAGCAGGGTCAGCCAGGAGCCGGTCCAGAACGAGGCCGCCTACCAGCCCCGTGGCGCCGACGAGCAATGCGCTGCGATGCGTAGTCATGGTCCGGCCGATGGTAGCGCAGGCGCTCTGCCGTGCGACCACAAACGCGGATTCTTGCCACGTTGCCGATGCTTCGCCGTTCCGCCCCGTCGACGTCATGCCGAGGCATCAGGATCGGAGGCGTGGTGACGAGGTCGTGCTCGGCATCGACTGCCATGATCCGGATACCGGCAACGGTCGTCTCGAGGCCCATGCATGGGGCCCCGGCGACCGTTGCGGCGGCCAACGGAACACCCAAGAAGCACCGTTGGGAGGGGATTCTGTGGAAGGACTCGGGTGGTCGGCGGCCCGGGTGCCTTCGGGAGGGGTGGCTCGCGCCGACCGCAGGAGCCGGTTTGACCGCACCGCCGAATGGTCGTGCGAAGTCTGTGGGCGGCAGCGCCAGGGGGGACCGGACGCAGCGGACACTCGAGGGGTAAATCATCGAGGGCTTTGCAGCATCGCAAGCGGGTGCACCGTGCGCCCAGGACGCTGTTTGCGGCCATGACTCCCCGAGGGGCTGTTGGCCGCGCGCAACCGACACCGCTGGAGCGCATGGCCTGGGTGCATCATGGCGCAGACTCGGTGAGCGCCGATGAGGACATGTCCGGCAGAAATGGTTCACAGAATCCCTGGAATCGCCAGGTTCCAGAAGACCGACTCATGCATTGCTCCTGCGGCACCGCCCTACCGCATGGGGCTCCGGCGGGCGTCGCTCCCTGGGCTGGGCGCCATCGCGGCGCCCTTGCCGGCGCGGGACGCAACCATGCAGTCACGCGGGGATTGGTGGTAGGCGGTGCGACGACCGGTGCAGCGACCCGATCCCAGCAATGGCACTGGACGGCAGGAATTCCAAGCGACCCAGACCGCTCCAGACGATCCATGCCTGCGGTCGTTGGTGGCGATATTCGGCCGGCTCCAATTCCGAACGAGCCGAAGCTGGTCAGGGGCTGAGAGATCCCCTGGTTTGCTTTTTTTGCACGGGAATCCATGGGCAGCGTGAGTTGTTCGACGGAGCATGGCAACGATCGAGGTCGTCAGGAAGAGTGAGCGTAGGCGTGGGAAGAGCGAGGACCGTGCGATGAAACGTCGGAAGCAAGGTCCGGCGCGAGTGCAACAGATGCTCCAGGAGCTGTTCAGCGGCGATATGCACGCCACCCGCGTGCGGTCGATAGCGAACACCGTCGCTGCCGTCATGGTGGCGGCGTCGGTGGCGATTCATGCCATCGGGCAGGCTTTGGCGAAGGTCACCGGCATCACGCCCAAGAGCGCAATCCAGCAAGTCGACCGCCTGCTGACTGAGCAACACCGGATTCACGATGGACGCCTTCTTCAAGC
>Ga0209018_1000724_pt1 | contig 29215 bp, 23 predicted proteins | sample YNPBryBLVA2012_FD_185814 | JGI IMG/M metagenome (GOLD analysis project Ga0209018, IMG submission 185814) | Anoxygenic and chlorotrophic microbial mat microbial communities from Yellowstone National Park, USA - YNP Bryant BLVA 2012 (SPAdes)... ...
CATGCCCGTCAGGATCACCGAGACCGCCGCCCCTCCGTAGATCTCTTCGACCGAACGGAACAACACGTCCACCGAAGGGCGGCAGGAGTTTTCCGGCGGTCCCTGATCCAGCCTCACCACCACCTGGGAGTCCCTGCGCGCCAGCCGCATGTGGTAATCCCCGGGCGCCACCAGCGCTTTGCCCGGCTCCAGGGGGCTGCCCTCGGCGGCCTCCTCGACCCGCAGCCGGCCGAGGGAGCTGAGCCGCTCGGCCAGGAAGCGCGTGAACAGGGGCGGCATGTGCTGCACGATCAGAATGGGAAGGGGGAAATCCCCTGGCAGCATCGGCATCAGAACCGAGAGCGCGTTGGGGCCTCCGGTCGAGACCCCGATCGCCAGCACCCGCGGCTTGCCCACGTGGCGCGCCGCGGCGGCCGGGACGGGTTTCACCGGCCGGGGCGCGGCGCCGGGCGCAGCCGCGGCGGCCGCAGGGGCCGGCGGCTCTCCCGGCAACAGGAAGAACTGCTTGATCTTGGGGATCAGCTCGCTCCGCAGGCTGGCCATCGAGACGTCGAGCGAGCCCACGTTGGCGGCCTTGGTGACGTAATCGTTGGCCCCCAGCATGAGTGCGTCCAGGGTGGCCGTGGCGCCCCGCTCGGTGAGCGTGCTGAACATGATCACACACAGCTCCGGGTATTGCCGGCGGATGTGCCGGAGCGCCTCCAAGCCGTCCATCTCGGGCATCTGGATGTCCAGCGTCACCACGTCGGGATTGAGCTGCGGGATGCGTGCCAGCGCGATCGCACCGTTGGCCGCCGAGCCGACCACCTCGAAGGCCGGATCCTCGCTGAGGGCATGGCTGACCAGACGGCGGATGACGACCGAATCGTCCACCACCAGCACCCGAATCCGGCTGCCGGGCTTGATGAGCTTTCGTTTGGCGGCTCCCAGCACAGGCGGCCTCAGCCGGCGTTTTCCTCAAGCCCCGGCATGCTCATGGAATGACCCCCAGCAGGCGCAGCTTGTCGGTGATCACCTCCTCGGTGAAGGGCTTCATGACGTACTCGTTGGCGCCCGCCGCCAGGGCCCGCACCATCTGCTCGATCTCGGTCTCGGTGGTCACCATCATCAGCACCATGCGCGCCCGGTCCGGATCGGCCCGCACGGCGCGGACCAGCTCCAGCCCGTTCATCTCGGGCATGTTCCAGTCCACCAGCATCAGCCCGATCTGCGGTTCCTTTTCGAGCACCGTCAGGGCTTCTTTGCCGTGCTGGGCCTCGAAGACCTGGTAGCCGAATTTCTCCAGCGTCCGGCGGAGAATCAAGCGGACCGCCCGGGAGTCGTCCACGACCATCGCCTTAGACATGCCGCTTCCTTCAGGGCCCCCACTGGGCTTTATCGGACAGCCCGCCCGGCAGCTTTACTGGGAACCCCGCCGCCGCTCACCAGCAATGCGCCGCCGCAAAGGCGTCAATCTGGCGCACCAACTGCTCCGCCGACCCGCTGCCGTAAATGGGGTACACTTCCCAGGCGGAGGAAACCACCACCAGGGCCGTACGCGCTTTCAACTGGAGCACCTTCTCCAGTTTCACCGAGGCTAAACCCGCCATCTCGCGCCGCACCCGCTCCAGGGAGTCCAGCCGCTCGGCCAGAACCACGAAGGCCGGCCCGCTCCAGCGGAACAACTGCGCTCCGGCCGCCAAACCCTGGGCCAGGTGTACGCTGAAAAACAGGATCACCTCCTCGGCTGCGGTGAAGCCGTAGCGCTGCACCAACGTCTTGAAGTGGTCTATGACGAACACGGCGGCGAAGGCCCGGCTCCCCTGCCGGTGAGCCTGGGCGATGGCCCGCTCGGCCTCCGCACGCCCCGGCAGGCCGGTTTGCGGATCTATGGCCGGCGCTGCCGCCGCCGGCTCAGGCACGGCCGCCGGAGCCGGGGGCGCCGCGCGGCAGGTCGTCTCGCTCCGCTCCCGGAACACCAGGGCCGCCCCGTTGAGCGCCCCGGCCTCGTCCACCATCGGCAGGATGGCCTCCGCCGTATACGCCGGCCCCTCACGTTTGTCGAGACGCACCGCCTCGCCGCCCACCTCGACCGGCGCCTTTTCCCGGATCGCCCGCCGCAGCCCTTCTTTGAGCCGGCCCACCGCCCCGGCATCGAAGCCCGCTAACAGCTCCTCGAAACGCAAGCCGCGCGCCTCCTCCCCCCGCCAGCCGGTCATTCGCTCCGCCGCCCGGTTCATTGCGCTCAACCGCCCGGTCACGTCGGTCAGCAGCACCGGCTCGCGCAGCGTGTCCAGAATGGCGTAGTGCCAGAGTTCGCGCTCTCGCAGCCGCTTCTCGATGGCGGCGCGCCGCAGGGCCATCTCCAAGGTGGCTCGCAGCTCCCGCTCGCGAAACGGCTTCACCAAGTAGCCGAGCGGCTCGGCCTTCTTGGCCCGCTCGAGGATCTCCTCGTCGGCATAGGCGGTCAGAAAGATCGAAGGGATTCCCAGACGCCGCAACTCGACAGCCGTCTGAATGCCGTCCAGATCCCCTGCCAGCCGGATATCCATCAGAGCCAGATGGGGCGCCGCACGGCAGGCCAGCTCGAGCGCCTCCTCTCCGCTCGAAGCGCACCGCACGCCGTAGCCGAAGCCCTTCAGGCAGGCCTCCAGGTGGCTGGCCACCAGCGCCTCATCCTCGACCACCAGCACCGTCGTCGGCGTCATCCGCCCTCCTCGCGGCTTGTTTGTGCGGGAATACGATGGCGATTTCGGCGCCCTGCCCGCGGCGGACCCGGACCTCCGCCCGGAGCTGGCGCGCGAAGGCGCGGACCAACTCCAGACCCAGCGTCGCGGGCGCCTCCAAGTCCACCGCATCGGGCAGGCCCACGCCGTCGTCGCTCACCGTCAGCTCGACGCAGCCGTTTCGGGCGGCCAAACTGACCGTGATCGTGCCCGGCCGGCCCTCGGGAAAGGCATGGCGCAGCGCATTCGACACCAGCTCGCTCAGAATCAATCCGCAGGGCATGGCGGCGTCCAGATCCAGGTGAACCTCCTCGATCCGGAGGTCAAAGCGGACCGCGCCGCCAGTCTCGTAGGCCGAGGCCAGTTGCCGCACCAGCGCCCGCGCGTAGGCCGCCAGATCCACCCGGACCAGATCTTGCGAGCGGTAGAGCGTTTCGTGCAGCAGGGCGATCGAGCGCACTCGCTCCAGGCAGTCCTCGAAACGCTCCAGCGCCTGCGGGTCGGAGATCCGGCGCGCCTGAAGATGCAGGATGCTCGAGATGATTTGCAGATTGTTCTTCACCCGGTGGTGGATCTCCCTGAGCAGGACTTCCTTTTCCCGCAGTGAGGCTCGGATCTGCTCCTCGATCCGCCGGCGCTCGGTGACGTCGCGGATGATCGCCATAAAACGCCCTCCGCTCAAAGCCCGGCCGCCGATCTCCACCGCCAGCCGGCCGCCGTCCTTCCTTCTCCCGGCGCACTCGCGCATGGCTGTCCCCGACCCGTGCAGCGCCGCACAAAGGCAAACTGCGTCCTCCCGCACGATCAAATCGCCCAGATTCATCTCGGCCAGTTCCGCCGGCCCATAACCGAAGATCTCCGCCGCCCGGCGGTTGGCCCACAGCAGCGCCCCGCCGGTCTCTCCCAGCACGATGCCGTCGGAAGCCGATTCCACCAGCAGCCGGTAGCGCTCCTCGGTATGGCGCACCTGCCGCCGCACCCGGTCCGCCAGCTTGACGGCGGCCAGGCCGGCCAGCACATAGCCCGCCAGCTCGAGCCGCCTCGGCGGCGCCCGCCAACCCTCGAAACCCAGAATCATCGCCAGGGACAGCCCCACCATCCCCAGCGCCGCCTGCCAGCAAAACAGGCAAGCCGTCAGGGCCGCTCCGGCCGTCAGCGAGACCAGCAGGCAGGCAGGAAGGCCGCCGCACGGCGCGACGCTCGTGCCGAGCAATCCGATCGCCGCCAGGTACAGGGCGGCGAAGGCCGCTCCGGCCGCCATCCGCCAGCGGTCGAGCCTCACGGGCTACCTCCGGCTGCCAGGCGGGGCCGCGCGGGGCCTGCTTTCCAGCCGCCGCGCAACCCCCCGCCAGCCCAGGCCCCTGGCAAGGTCTCCGTCAGATCCTGAACTTGCCCACCAGGGCTTGAAGCTGCCCGGCCATCTCGCTCAGCGAGCGCGCCGCATTCTGGGTGTCGGCCGCCCCTTGCGAGGTATTTTGCGCCGCCGTGGCCACCCCCGTGATGTTGCGCGCGATCTCGTTGACCCCCTTGGAGGCCTCCGTCAGGTTGCGCCCCATCTCGTTGGTGGTCGCGGTCTGCTCCTCGACCGCCGAAGCGATGGTGTTCGAGATGTCGTTGATCTGGGCGATGATCGAGCTGATCTCCCCGATCGCCTTCACCGCTCCCTTGGTGTCGGCCTGGATGGCTTCGATCTTCTGCGAGATCTCTTCGGTCGCCTTGGCGGTCTCCTTGGCCAGCTCTTTGACCTCGTTGGCCACCACCGCAAAACCCTTGCCCGCTTCCCCGGCGCGCGCCGCCTCGATGGTGGCGTTGAGGGCCAGCAGGTTGGTTTGCTGGGCGATCGAAGTGATGACCTTGATCACCTTACCGATCTCCAGGCTGGACTCGCCCAGCTTGGCCACCGTCTGGTTGGTCGAGTCGGCCACCGCCACGGCGTTCTTGGCGATGCGGGCGGCCTCGCTGGAGTTTTTCGAGATCTCCCGGATCGAGGCCAGCATCTCCTCGCTGCCGGTAGCCACCACGGAGACGTTCTTGGAGACCTGTTCGCTTGCCGCCGAGACCACGTTGACCTGGGTGGCGGTCTCCTCGGCGTTGCCCGCCATCTGCTGGCTGACGGCGGTGAGTTCCTCGGCCGAGGTGGCCAGGGTCGAAGTGGTGTCCGCGATCTGGCGCACCGTCTTGCGCAGCATTTCCGCCGTGGCTCCCAGCGCCTGATTGAGCTTCGTGAAGTTTTCCGCTGCGTCGCGCGCCTCGTCGTCAGCCTGCGCCACTCCGACCTGGATGTCGAGATCGCCTTCCGCCAACTTTCCAAGATTGACGATGAGCTTGTTGACCTCCGCCGCCTGGTAATCAGCGAGCTTCTGCATCTTACGTGCGGCGGCCTTGATGGCGGTCAAGTCCGTGATGATTTCCAACCCGCCGATGATCTTGCCTTCGGCGTCTCGAACGGGCACGCCGGTGTAGGAGATCTCGTAACGCTTTCCTTGCGGAAAGGCCTCGGTCTCTGCGGTAACCTGCTGCCCTCGCACCATGCACTGCCCGGTGGCGCACTTCTCGGTCTGGCAGTGCGGGGTCTTGAAATGTTCGTAACAGCGTGTGCCGACGATCGCCTCCTGGGTGAAGCCCGTCAGACCGGCTGCCGCGCGGTTCATATAACGGATTGTGAAGTCCCGCCCGACGATGAAGGCCGGAGCGGGCATGGAGTCCAGATGCCCTACCAGAGCATCCAGGGTAGTGTTGACGCCTTGCACGACCTTTGCGTAATCCCCCCGATGGCGCCTGACGTCGGCACGGGTTTGGAGGCGGCCTTCGACGGCCGCCGCGGCCAGCATCGCAGCGTCCTCCACCAGAGCGGTGATGTTGCCAATGCAGTTGTTCAGGTTGTTCTTGATCTCGTTGAAGTCCCCCCGCCACTGCTCGGTGATCTTGGGCGGCAGATCCCCCTTCGAGATCCGGTCCACATACTCGGCGGCCACGTTCAGCGGCTTGATGAGCGAGTCCAACAGGGCATTGATTCCCTCGACCAGCTCGCGGTAATTGCCCTCGAATTGATCCGCCCGGCCGCGTTCCGCCAGCCGCCCCTCGCGGGCCGCCTCTACCAGCCGCATGATTTCCTTCGACACCCGGATTTCTTCGGAAGCGTCGTAGATGAATTCCACCACTCCCACCACTTGGCGGTCGGGCCCGAAGCGGGGCGCCGCGATGACGCGCACCGGCAGTTCCTTACCCTGGACCACCGGGCGGGCTTCACCGGCGCAGGCCGTCGCCGTCTTCACCGCCCGCATCGCCGCACACGTTCCGGCCCGGCAACCGGGATTGTCAAACAAATCCCAGAACTTGGCGCCCAGGGAACCCTCGACCGTCCGGCCGGCGGCCTGGGCTGCCACGCGGTTGAGATAGAGAATGGTGTGGTCGCGGTCCATCGCCACCACGGGAAGCGGCAACAGATCCAGCAGCTCCGCCTTTTGATCCGGGCGGATCAAGTAAGGCGTCTCCCCTTCCGTCCGTGCCGGACGGTGACCTTCCCACGGTTCAAGCACTGCCGTGCTCGCGCTCGCAGCGCGTCTCTTGGTTTGCATTTGCTCTCCCTCCTTCGCTTAGCAGAACTTCTTACTCCCCGGAACTGCGCCTCGCCGTCCGCCCAATGCGGTTTTCCCCGCTCTTCAGCCCGCCTCCCCCCGCCCGTGGCCCACCTCGACCGTGCGCTCGGTGTCCAGCACCAGCAGCAGGCGGTCCTTGAGCTTGTAGACGCCGCGAATCAGCTCCCGCGCCACGCCCTCCAGATTCTCCGGCGGGCGCTCGAAGCTTTCGGCCTGGACCTCGACCACGTCGCCGATCTCATCCACCAGCAGGCTGACCGCCCCGTCGGCGGTGCGCACCACCATGCTCATGGGCATCAGCTCCTGGGGCCGGGCACGCAGCTTGAAGCGCCGCCGCATGTCCAGAGCGGTCACGATCTGGCCGCGCAGGTTGATCAGGCCCTCGACCACCTCGGGCGCCAGCGGCACCCGCGTCATCTCCTGATAGCGCAGCACCTCCTGCACCTGGAGCACCTCGACCCCGAAGAACAGCCCGTCCACGAAGAACGTGGCGTACTGGCGAACGCCGCCGGCCCCCTCGGCCTCGATTATGACGTTCTCGTCCACCGGCATCGAATCCCGCCTCCTTGCCCTCGCCTCCTCAGGTCCGCGCCGCGACCGGCTCCCCAGTCCCCAGGGCCGCAGCCAGCCGCTCGATCGAGCTCAGCATCGCCTCGTGATCGAACTTGGCCTGGCAGTCGGCGAAGACCTCCAGGCCCGCCGGCGGCGCCCCGGCCGCGCCCGTCAAAGCCAACACCGGGATGTCAGCCAGCGCGGGCTGCCGGCGCATCTCGGCGGCAAGCTGGGCGCCTCCGCCGGGCAGATCCAAAGCCGCCGCCACCACATCCACTCTTCGCCGCTTCAGCTTCTCCAGGGCCTCCTCGGCGCTGGCCGCCTCGACGACCCGGTGGCCCGCCATCTCCAACCGGCAGCGCGCCATGCCCCGCCAGAACGCAGAGGGCTCGGCCAGCAGCACGCTAAGCGCCCCTCGCCGGCCGCGGCCCTCGGCTCGGAACCAGCCCTGGCCGGCTTGTTCCAGCACCGCGCGCAGGTCCAGAATGTCGGTCACTTTCTGGCCGATCACGGCCGAGCCCAGCAGGCCTGGCCGCCCCGCCTGCTGGGTGACCTGGACCGCCTCCTCGACGATGTCCAGGATTTGATCCACCAGCACCCCCACGTTGCGCTCGCCGTCGCTGAAGACGATCACCTGGGCGGGGTCCTGGCGGCCGGCGGCGTCCTCCGCCCCCGGTTCGAGCACTTCGCCCAGCGGCACCAGGGGCAGGATCCGCCCCCGATACTGGACCACTCGCCGCCCGCCGGCCCGCTCGATCTTGGCCTGGGGGAATTCCTCCAGCCGGGCCACCAGAGCCAGAGGCACGCCCAGGCGCTGGAAGGATCCGGCCCGGAACAGCAGGAAGGTCTGCCGCTCCTCGAGACCCGCCTCGGCCCGCTCGGACTCGGCCAGGGCCTGCTCGCGCGCCTCGGTGATGACGCCGGCCAACTGGCCGATGCCCAGCACGTCCAGAATCAGCGCCACCCGGCCGTCGCCCATGATGGTGGCCCCCGCGTAGCAGTTCAGCCCCTTCAGTTGCTTGCCCAGCGGCTTGACCACGATCTCCTGGGTGTCGCTGATGGAATCCACCACCAGGCCGAACTGCCGGTCCTCGGCCTGGAGCACCACGATGTTGACGGCCTCGGTGGCCTGGCCGGAATCCAGACCGAGGACCCGGTTCAAGTAGGCGATGGGCAGCAGGCTGCCGCGCCGGCGGTACACCGGGGTGCCGTGAATCCATTCGATCTGCTTGCCGGCCGCCTCCCCTTCCAGCCGGATCAGCTCGAGCAGGCTGACCTGGGGGATCACGAAGCGCTCGCCGCCCGAGGTGACGACCAGGCCCGGGATGATCGCCAGCGTGAGGGGAATCTTGATGCGGACCGTGGTGCCCTCGCCCACGCGGCTGCTCAGGTCCACCACGCCGCCGATCTTCTCGATGTTGGTCTTGACCACGTCCAGGCCGACGCCCCGGCCGGAAATGTTCGTGACCCGTTCGGCGGTCGAGAAACCCGGCAGGAACAGCAGATTCACCAGCTCGCGCTCGCTCATGCGCTCGGCTTGCTCGGGGCGCACCAGGCCCTTCTGAATGGCCTTGGTCTTTACGCGCTCGGGATCCACGCCCCGGCCGTCGTCGCTGATCTCGATATTGACCTGCCCGCCCTCGTGGTAAGCGCGCAGCGACAGCCGGCCCTGGGGCGGTTTGCCGGCGCGTAGGCGTTCCTCCGGGCTCTCGATGCCGTGGTCGCAGCAGTTGCGCACGATGTGAGTGAGAGGATCCTTGATGGCTTCGATGATGGAGCGGTCCAGCTCGGTGTCGGCGCCTTCCATCTCCAGCTCGATTTGCTTGCCGCAGCCGGCCGCCAGGTCGCGCACCATGCGGGGCAGTTTGTTCCACACCGTGCGGATGGGCTGCATGCGGGTCTTCATCACGCCTTCCTGAAGCTGGGTGGTGATCAGATTCAGGCGCTGGGAGGTGGCGTTGAAGGCGGCGTCCTCCTGGCGGGCGCCGTACTGGAGGATCTGGTTGCGGGCCAGCACCAGCTCCCCCACCAGATTCATGAGCTTGTCGAGCAGGCCCACGTCCACACGGATGGTGGAATCGGCCACCGAGGGCCCTCGCTGGGCGGCCTCGACTTCCGCGGCCGCCGCCTCGGCAGCCTCCTCCGCGCCGGCTTGAGAAGCGATCTCCTCCGGCCGAGCGGGCGGCGCCTCAGAGGCCGGCGGCCCGGCGGCGGGCGGGGCGGGGGCCGGCGGCGCGGGGGCCGGCGAGGCGCCGCGCCAGGCGGCCTCCAGGCGCCCGCGCAGATCCTGGTAGGTCTCGGCGCCTTCTCCGCCGGTATGCTCGATCCGCTCGAGGATCTGCTTGACGGCGTCCACCGCCTCCAGGATGAGCGAGACCAGCTCGGGGGTCAGCGCGCGCTCGCCGCTGCGCAACTGGTTGAGGATGTTTTCCGCCAGGTGGGTGACGGCCTCCAGGGTCCCGAAGCCCAGAAAGCCGCAGGTGCCCTTGATGGTGTGAATGGTGCGGAAGATGGAGCCCAGCAGGGCGGCGTCCTGGGGGCGCTTTTCCAGCTCGACCATCTCCTGGTCCAGGCGGGCCAGATTCTCGTGACTTTCGATCAAGAATTCGCGAATGATTTCCTGGTCATCCATGTCGGCTCACCGAGGGCGGGTGCTCCGGAGAGGGGATCGGCGGAATAGCTCCGCCCCAATAGGGGTCCGGCCTCGGGTCTATCGCTTAGCCCGGGGCCCTCATCCCAAAGCCACATATTCCGGCGCCTGAAAGCCGTGGCGCAGCGGCGCCGCCTCGCGCGCCGGCGCCAGGCAGAGGCGGACTTCCAGCCGCTCGCCCGAGCAGTCGAAGGGCGTCACGATCCACTCGCCCTGCGCCACGCTGCGGGTGGTGAAATTGCGCCCGAAAATCACGGTCGGGATGCTCATGCCCATCGGCCCCAGCTCCTCCTCCAGCAGGTTCTTCACATTGCCGATGACCATGTTGGCGATCTCGGCCACCGCATCGAGCACGTCTTCGCTGACTGCTTCACCCTCCGGGTAGTCGGCCATCAGAAGCTGGGAGGCCAGCTTGCAGGCCAGCCCCGGCGAGCAGGAGAGCATGCCGGCCCCGGTCCACTTGCCGGCCAGGCCGATGAAGGCCACCACCCCGTCGCTGACGTTGGGGATCCGCTCGGCGTAGGGCGCCTGCTGGCGGGCCTCGGCCGCCAGCATGGTCGAGAAAACCTCCTGGGTCGCCGCCGCGACCGCCTTGACGATCAACGCTTGATCCATGAGTTCGCCTCCGAACTGGCGCGGCTGCGCTCCGCCTGGCAGGCGCCGCGCGCGGCGCTTCAAAACAGACTGGAAACCTTGTCCTTGATTTGCTCGGCGGAGAACGGCTTGCGGATGTAGCCGGCCGCTCCCAGTTGCACCGCTTCCATCACCTTGCTCTGGCTGCCTTCGGTGGTCACCATGATGACCGGCAACTGCTGCCATTCGGCGGTGGATTTCAAGTGGGCCAGAAGCTGCATGCCGTTCATGTTGGGCATGTTGACGTCGGCCAGCACCAGGTGGACCTTGTGTTTCTTCAAGGTCTCCAGGGCCTCCAAACCGTCGCTGGCCTCGTAGACCTCCCGCACGCCCACCTCGGCTTGTCGCAACACGCGCTGGAGAATCTTGCGGATGGCCGCCGAGTCGTCCACAATCAGAACATCCAGGGGCATCGAGCCTCCTTGCGAGGTTTCGAGTAGCTTATCGTCCCCGGCGGAAGGGCTTTTAGCCGACGCGCCGGCCGGGCGTCCGGCCGTTAAAGCCGGGCCAGCACGGCTTCGGCCATCTCGGCGGTCGAGGCCGAGCCGCCCAGATCCGCCGTGCGCACGCGGCCCTCGGCCAGCACCGCTCGGACCGCCCCCGTGATCGCGCCCGCGGCCCCGCCCTCGCCCAGATGTTCCAGCATCATGGCCCCCGAAAGAATGGCCCCGATCGGGTTGGCCACGCCCTTGCCCGCGATGTCGGGCGCCGAACCGTGCACCGGCTCGAACATCGAAGGGAAACGCCGGCCGGGATCCAGATTGGCGCTGGGCGCCAGACCGATCGAGCCGGTCAGGATCGCCGCCAGATCGCTCAGGATGTCGCCGAAGAGGTTGGAGGCCACCACTACGTCGAAGCTCTCCGGGCGGCGCACGAAATTCATGGCCGCCGCATCCACCAGCAGCGATTCGGTCTCCACCTGCGGATACTCGCGGGCCACGGCTTGAAAGACGCGATCCCAGAGCACCATGCCGTAGCCTTGCGCGTTGGACTTGGTGATCGAGGCCACGCGCCGCCGCCGCTGGAGGGCGAGCTGGAAGGCGAAGCGCACCACGCGCTCGATGCCCCGGCGGGTGAAGATCGCAGCCTGCACGGCGATCTCCTCGGGCTGCTGGTGGTAGAGGAAGCCGCCTACGGGCGCGTACTCGCCCTCGGTGTTCTCGCGCACGATCGCCAGGTCCACGTCGCCCGCGCGCCGGCCCGCCAGCGGCGACTCGACCCCTTCGTAAAGCACCGCCGGGCGGAGGTTCACGTAGAGGTCGAAACCCCGCCGGATGGGCAGCAGCAGGCCGTTGAGGGTGACGTGATCGGGGATGTCCGGGTGGCCGACCGCTCCCAGGTAGATCGCGTCGTGGACTTCGAGCAGTTCGAGCGCGCCGGGCGGCATCATGCGCCCGTGCCGGAAGTAGTACTCCGAACCCCAAGGGAACTCCTCGAAGATCAACTGGAAGCCGAACCTCCCGGCCGCAGCCTCCAGAACGCGCCTGCCCGCAGCGACCACCTCAGGCCCCACGCCGTCGCCGGCGATCACCGCGATCGAGAGTTTTCGCATCGAGTCTCGCTCCGCCTTCCGTTTTTTATACAATTTCTGTGGTTCCACCGGCCATGACATTCTCCACCCTCTCCCGCAGGTCGTTTCTGGGCGCGCTGGGCCTGCCCGCTGTGCGCCCTACCGCTGGCGCGCGAGCGGCCGTGCTGATTCGCCTGGACGGCGGGTTGAGCCACCTGGACAGCTTCGATCCCAAGCCCGAGGCGCCGCGGGAGATCCGGGGCGAGTTCCGCGCCGTTCCCACCGCCGTGCCGGGCCTGCGCCTTTGCGAGCACCTGCCGCGATTGGCGCGACGGGCGCGGCGGCTCACCCTGCTGCGTTCGCTCTGCTCGCGCGAGACGCACCACGAGCGGGCGGCGGGCCTGCTCAAGATCGGCGGGGCCGCGCCGGGCCTGGAGCGGATCGCCGCCCGGCGGAGCCCCTTGTCGGCGGCCCAGGCCTGCGAGCGTTACGGGCGCACGCCGCTGGGAGCGGCCTGCCTGGCGGCCCGCCGCCGCCTGGAGGCGGGAGCGCGGCTGGTTCTGATCGAGCCCGGGCGGCCGGTTTACGACACCCACGCCGCCTGCTTCGCGCTGCTCAAGGACCGGCTGCTGCCTGAGCTGGACTGGGCCCTGTCGGCCTTGCTCGACGAGCTGGCCGAGCGCGGCCTGCTGGAGACGACGCTGGTGGTGGCGGCGGGAGAGTTCGGGCGCACGCCCCGGATCAATCCGGCCGGCGGGCGCGATCACCACGCAGCGGCCTGGTCGGCCTTGCTGGCCGGCGGCGGCTTGGAGGGCGGGCGCGCGCTGGGGGCCACGGACCGCTACGGGGCCGAGGTGCGCGATCTGCCGGTGCGCCCGGAGGATCTGGGGCGCACGATCCTGGCCTTGCTCGGCCGGGACCCGCGCCCCGAGGAGCCCGCCGCGCGCGGGCGGATCATCGCCGAGGTGCTCGCGTCGTGAGCGGGGCGGGCTGGTTTTCCCTGGCCGGTCGGACGGCGCTGGTGGCAGGCGCCAGTCGGGGCATCGGACTGGCGGTGGCGCGGGAGCTGGCCCGGGCGGGCGCGCGCACGATCCTGGCCGCGCGCTCGCTCGGCGCGCTGGAGCAGGAGGCGCAAGGCCTGCGGGCCGAGGGCCTGGAGGCGGAAGCCCTGCGCCTGGACGTGGCCGATGCCGCCTCGCTCGAAGAGGCGGCGGCGGCAGCGCCCGAGACCGACGTGCTGGTGAACGTGGCGGGGATCAACCTGCGCAAGCGCTTTCTGGATTACACGCCGGAGGAATACGAGGCCGTGCTGCGCACCAATCTGCACGGCCCGCTCGAGTTGACCCGCCGGGTGGGCCGGCGCATGATCGAGCGCGGGCGGGGCGGCAAGATCATCTTCGTCGGCAGCATGATGACCATTCTGGGCCTGCCCTATATGGTTCCCTACGCCGTGGCCAAGAGCGCCCTGGGCGGACTGACGCGCGCTCTGGCGGCCGAATGGGCGCAGCACAACATCCAGGTGAACGCGATCCTGCCGGGGTTCATCCTCACCGATCTGACCCGCCCGGTCTGGCGGCGGCCCGAGATGCGCGCCTGGCTGGAGAGCGTGCTGCCGGCGGGCCGGCTGGGCGCGCCCGAGGACGTGGCGCCCCTGGCGGTCTTTCTGGCCGGCCCGGGCTCGGATTACATCACCGGGCAGTTGATCGCGGTGGACGGCGGATACTCGACCGCCGCCGTCTGGCCCCTGGAGCCGGCCTGAGGCGACCGGGGCCGCGCCCTGTCAAGTTTTCCCGCGTTCCGTCCGATGCCGGAAGGGATGGGCATCGCGGGGATTCTGCTGTGTCTGACCGCCGCCCAGGCCGGGCAGGACCCTTACCAGAAGGCCCGGCAGGCAATGGAGGAGGCCGCGGCCCGCCAGCGGGCGGCCGTCCAGGCGATGGAGGCGGCGCTGGAGAAGCAGCGGGCTTCCGTCAGGGCGCAGATCGAGGCCGCCGGCGGAGAGGGCGCGTCGTTCTTCCTGACGAGCTGGAGCGATCCCCTGCCCCCGGCCGCGGTCCCCGCAGAGCCTTGCGAGCCCGTACCGCCCGAGCAGATCGGCCCGCTGGTCGAGCAGATCGCTCAGCGCGAGGGCCTGACGCCCGACCTGCTGCGGGCCGTGATTGAGAAGGAATCCTCCCGGTTGCCCTGCGCGGTTTCGCCCAAGGGCGCGCAAGGCCTGATGCAACTGATGCCCGAGACCGCGCGGCAGCTCGGCGTGCGCGAGCCCTTCGACCCGGCCGAGAACGTTTCCGCCGGGGCGCGCCTGCTGCGGGGCCTGCTGAGCCGCTACGGCGGCGACCTGGCCCTCGCGCTGGGCGCCTACAACGCCGGCCCGGCTTACATTGACGCCTTCGGAACGCTGCCGCCCTTCCGCGAGACCCTGGACTACGTTTCGGGAATCCTGGGCACGCTGCGCGAGCCGGCTTCCTCCCGGGCGGATGGGGCGCCTCGTCAGCCGCCGGCCGGGCCATAGCAGGCGGAAGAGGAAGCGCCGGCCCCCGCGGCGGACGGCGCCTACAATGGGAGTGAGTCCGCCATGAGGAATCTCGCCCGCTTTGCCCTGCTGCTGGCGTTGGCTTCGCCGGCCCTGGCCCAGTTCGAGCGGCAGGAGCCGGAATTCAAGCTCCCCAGCGGCAAGTCCCAGAAAGAGGAAATACTCAAAGCCGACTACGAGCAATCGCTGCGCGACGCCGAGCGGCTCGTCAGGCTCTCCGAGGAGTTCAAGGCCGAGCTGGAGAAGCAAGGCCGGCACGTGCTGTCGGTGGGTTCGCTGCGCAAGATCGAGGAGATCGAGCGGCTGGCGCGCCGGATCCGTTCGCGCCTGCGCCGTTTCTAAGCGAGGAGAGCGGGCGTGGCGGCCTGGGCCGTGGTGAGCCTTTTCAGCCTGGGGCTGTGCCGGCCGGCGGGCGGCGAGTGGGCGGGACGCCCGGCGGCCGCCGAGCAGGCGGCTACGGTGGTGTTGGCGCCGGACTCGGCCGGGGCTGCGCAAGAGGCTCTCGAGCGATGGCGCGCGGCGGCGACTGCGCGCGGCTGGCGGCTGGTTTCGGCGGCAAGCGACGGGGCGCTCGAGCCCGGAGACGAGGCCGTCCGGCTGCTGGAGGCGAGGACGCGGCAGGCGGGGGCGGATCCCGTGCGGACCTATCTGATCGGAGAAGGACGGAGCGCCTCGGTCGCCTTCTACGCGGCGTCACGCCGGCCCGACTTGTGGGCGGCGGCCGCGGCGATCGGCGGCAGCCCGCGGCCGGCGGTGGAGACCAACCGCCTGTTCGCCGCCAACACGCAGTGGGTTCCGGTGCTGTGGATCCCGCACCCAGAGGACGCCACGGCGGACCAGTGGCGGCAGCGCCTGCGCCAGGCGGGCTACAACCTCGCGGCGCCGGCGGCGCAGAACCCCTCGCCTGAGCAAGTGCTGGCGTGGCTGGAGGCCCGGCGGCGCGACGCCTTCCCCGCCCAGGTGGATTGCGAGACGGGCCGGCCGGAGTTCGCCCGCTGCTATTGGATCGAGCTGACCAGGCTGGATTTCACCCGGCGCAACGACGTGCTGGCCGGCTCGCGCGTCTCACCCGGCACGGGCGCGACGCTCGATCTGGGCGACTTCGCCTTCGATGCGGCGGCGCCCGGCCCGGGCCTGCTGGTGAGCCGGCTGCCGGAGGGCTACCGGGGGCCGCTGCGGCCGGGCGATCGGCTGGTGGCGGTAGGGGGCAAGGAACTGGCGGACGCCCGGGCCTACCTGGAATTCCTGAAGCAGGAGAAACAGGAGCGGCGCGTGGCGGTCATGGTGCTGCGGGGGCGCGAGCGCCTGCGCCTGGAGACCCGGATCGTGGCGCCCCGGCGCGAGGAGATCGAGACCGCCCGGGTGCAGGCCGAGCGGCTGCCGGAATCCGGCGAGATCGAGATCATCAGCCGGGGCGCAGCGGCCCTGCGGCTGCGCTTGCCGCCGGCCTGGGCGCCGGCGCGCCTGCGGTGGAACGGGCTGGAAGCGGGCGTGGCGGATCAGGCCGGCTGCTGGGAGTTGAGCGAGGGTTCCAGGGCGGCGCCCTGCGCGCCCTGAAGCGGCGGGCGGCTGTGATACCCTGTCCATCGGACCGCTAGTCGTCATGACCGCCCCGCGCGAGAAAGCCCAACTGATGAGCGCCTCGGAGATCGAGCGCACCCTGGTTCGCCTGGCGCACGAAATTCTGGAGAAGACCGACGACCTGGACCGGCTGGCCTTCGTGGGCATCCGCCGGCGCGGCGTGCCCATCGCCCAGCGGCTGGCCGAGAAGATCAAGGAGCTGGAGAACCGGGCCGTGCCGGTCGGAGTGCTGGACATCACGCTCTACCGGGACGATCTCTCGGCGGTAGCCACCCAGCCGGTGCTCAACGCCACCGAGATCTCCTTCCCGGTGACCGGCAAGGACATCATCCTCACCGACGACGTGCTCTACACCGGGCGGACCGTGCGAGCGGCGCTGGACGCCCTGTTCGACCACGGCCGCCCGGCGCGCGTGCAGCTTCTGGTGCTGATTGACCGGGGCCACCGCGAGCTGCCCATCGAGGCGCGCTTCGTGGGCCGCACCGTCACGACCACTCCCGAGGAGATGGTCGAGGTGAAATTCAAGGAGATTGACCAGGCCGAGAAGGTGGTGCTGGTGGAGCGCGCGGCCTGAGCCGCGCGCCGGCCCGGCGAGGAGGCGCCCATGCCGAGGGGACTGCTGGGAATCGAAGAACTGGAGCGCGCCGAGATCGAAGCCATCCTGGAGCGGGCCAAGGCGTTTCAGCCCGGCCACAACCAGCCCTTCGCCAAGCTGGACACGCTGCGCGGCCGGCTGATCGTGAATTTGTTTTTCGAAGCCTCGACCCGCACGCGCACCAGCTTCGAGATCGCCGCCAAGCGGCTGGGGGCGGACGCGGTCTCGATCACGGCCGCCGGCTCGAGCCTGGCGAAAGGGGAGTCCCTGGTGGACACCTTGAACACGCTGGCCGCCATGCGCCCGGACGCCATCGTGATCCGGCATGCCGCCTCGGGGGCGCCGCACTTTCTGGCCCGGCATCTGCCCATTCCCATCATCAATGCGGGCGACGGGACGCACGAGCATCCCACCCAGGCCCTGCTGGACGCGCGCACCATCCTGGACCACCGGCCCACCCTGGAAGGCCTGCGGGTGGCCATCATCGGCGACATCGCCCACAGCCGGGTGGCCCGCTCGAACATCTTCCTGCTGTCGAAGTTCCAGGCCGACATCGTGCTCTGCGGCCCGGCGCCCCTGGCGCCGCCCGAGCTGGCATCAATCGCTCCCGGCGTGCGCATCACCTATGACATGCGGGAGGCCATCCGGGAGGCGGACGTGATCATGATGCTGCGCGTGCAACTGGAGCGGCAACAGGAGGCGGCCTTCCCGGCCGGGGAGTACTTTCAGTTCTACGGCCTGCGCCTGGAGCATCTGGAGCTGGCGCGGCCGGACGCCATCGTGATGCATCCGGGGCCGATCAACCGCGGGCGGGAGATCTCCTCGGAAGTGGCCGATTCGCAGCGCTCGGTGATCCTGAACCAGGTCGAGAACGGGGTGGCCGTGCGCATGGCCGTGCTGGAGAGAATCCTGGGATCGTCATGCCGAAGCTCCTCATCCGCAACGGTCGCGTGATGGATCCGGCCAGCGGCTACGACGCCGTGGCCGACGTGTTGATCAAGAGCGGCCTGATCGTGCGCATCGGGCCGAACCTGCACGCCACCGGGGCGGTGGCCTTCGACGCCTCGGGGCTGGTGGTGGCGCCGGGCTTCCTGGACCTGCACACGCACCTGCGCGAGCCCGGCTTCGAGCACGCCGAAACCATCGAGAGCGGCACGCGGGCCGCGGCCGCGGGCGGCTTCACCGCCGTCTGCGCCATGCCCAACACCAACCCGGTGAACGACGACGCGGCCCTGACCCGCTACATCCTGGAGCAGGCCGAGCGCTTCGCCGTAACGCAAGTCTTCCCGGTGGGCGCCATCACCGAGAACAGCGAGGGCGAGAGGCTGGCCGCCATCGGTTCGATGAAGGCGGCCGGGGCGGTGGCCGTCTCCGACGACGGGCGGCCGGTGATGAACGCGCGCCTCATGCGCCGGGCCATGGAGTTCGCCCGGGCTTTCGATCTGCCCGTGATCGAGCACTGCGAGGACCTGAACCTCTCGGCCGGCGGCGACATGCACGAGGGCGAAACCTCCGCCCGGCTGGGACTGCGCGGCATCCCCTCGGCGGCCGAGGACGTCATGGTGGCGCGGGACCTGCTGCTGGCCGAGAGCACCGGCGCCCGCCTGCACATCGCCCACGTCTCCTCGGCCCGCTCGCTGGCCATGATCGCCCAGGCCAAGGCGCGCGGCCTGCCGGTCACCTGCGAGGTGACCCCCCATCACCTAGCGCTGTGCGACGCGGACCTGGCGGGCTACGACAGCCACCGCAAGATGAAGCCGCCCCTGCGCTCTTCGGCCGACCGCGAGGCCCTCTCGGAAGGCATCGCGGCGGGCGTGGTGGACGCCATCGCCACCGATCACGCCCCGCATCCGGGCAGCGAAAAGATGCAAGAGTTCGAGAAGTGTCCCTTCGGGGTGATCGGCCTGGAGACCGCGCTGGCAGTGGCCCTGAGGGTCCTGGTGCACTCCGGCCGCATCTCGCTGATGCGGCTCATCGAGCTGTTCACCACCGGCCCGGCCCGCGTGCTGGGCCTGAATCGCGGGCGGCTGGAGCCCGGCGCGGCGGCCGACCTGACGCTGTTCGATCCCGAGCTGGTCTGGACCTACGACGTCAACCGCTCGCTGTCGAAGAGCAAGAACTCGCCCTTCGACGGCTGGACCTTCCGGGGCGCCGCCGTGGCCACGGTGGTCAAGGGCCGGATCGTCTGGCGTCGCAGCGCGGAAAGGGGGTAGCATGGCGGATTTCGATTTTCCCGAGCCCGGCAGGAGCCTGCCGGCGCCGCGGCCGCGCTGGGGCCTGACGGCCATCTTGATCGCGGCGGCGGTCGTGCTGTTGGGCGCGCGGGCCCTGGCCTCGTTCTTTCTCGAGTACCAGTGGTGGAAGGAACTCGACCAGGTGCCCACCTGGATTGACCTGCTGATCTACAGCGCCACTCCGGTCGTGCTGGGAGCGCTGGCGGCCTTCGCCGCCTTGTACGCGGCTCACGCCCGGGGCATGCGCTTCGCGGGCGCGCGCTTGCGGCGCCACCCGGGCTACGGCCGCCTGATCGCGCTGATTCTGGCCGCGGTCTCCCTGATGGTGGCTTCCGGCAGCGTGGACACCTGGGCGGTGGTACGCTTCTTCGGCGGGCGGGGCCTGCCGGCGGAGGCGGCCGCCTGGCGCGACCCGATCTTCGGCCAGCCGCTGGGCTTCTACCTTTTCGATCTGCCCTTCTACGGCATCCTGTGGAAGTACCTGCTGACGCTGGCGGTGGTCGCCATCCTGATCTACTGGCTGACCGCCCGGGGCTGGCAGATCCGCGACCGGTTGCCGGAATTGCGCGAGATGCAGGAGCTGGACCTGCGTTTCCTGCGGCTGGAGGGAGCGCTGGAATCGCGCTTCCTGCGCCTGGCGGCGGTGGTGGGGCTGGCGGCGCTGGCCTTGCGCTTTTTCCTGGGCCGCTACGAAATGCTGGTCAACGACCACGGCTTCATGGTGGGCATCAATTGGGTGGATCACCGGATCGCCCTGCCGCTGCAGTGGCTGGTGATCGCGGCCTGCCTGGCGGCGGCGGCGCTGGTGTGGGCGGGGCGCTGGGGCTGGGCGGCCCTGATGGCGGGGGCGCTGGCGCTGCGGCTGGCGGCGCCGGCGATCGTAGGGGCGGTCTACGTGCGGCCCAACGAGATCTCGCTCGAGCGGCCTTATATCGAGAAACACATCCGGGCCACTCGTTCGGCCTTCGGCCTGGACCGGCGCTCGCGCGAGTTCGAGTTCTCGGCCAAGCTGGAGGCGCGCGTGAATCTGGCCGAGCACCAATCGCTGCTGGACAACGTCCGGCTCTGGGACTGGCGCGCCTTCCATGACACGGTTTCGCAGATCCAGGCCCTGCGGCCCTATTACCGTTTCGCCGATTCCGACGTGGACCGTTACGTGATTGACGGCCGGCTGCGCCAGGTGCTGCTGACGCCGCGCGAGCTGGACATCCGGCAGTTGCCTGAGGCGCGCACCCGCTGGATCGTGCCCCACTTCATGTACACCCACGGCTACGGCCTGGTGATGGCGGAGGCCAACCGCATCACGCCCGACGGCCTGCCCGTGCTGCTGATCCAGGACGCGCCGCCCGCCGTCAAGACTGCCAGCCTCAAGCTGGTCCGGCCCGAGCTGTACTACGGCGAGTCCACCCACGAGCCGGTTTTCGTCAACACCGGCCAGCCCGAGTTCAGCTATCCCTCGGGCGCCGAGAACGTCTTCACGCGCTATCAGGGACGGGGCGGCTTCCCGGTGGACTCCTGGGGGGTGCGCCTGGCGGCTGCGCTGGCGCGCGCCGACGTCAACATCCTGCTGACCGGTTTCTTCACGCCCGGCAGCCGCATGATGATCCGGCGCAACGTGCGCGAGCGCGTCCAGCGGCTGGCCGGCTTTATCGCCTGGGACCCCGATCCCTACCTGGTGCTGACCGACGGCGGGCGCCTGGTCTGGACCATTGACGGCTACACCACCTCACGCGCCCACCCGTACGCCCGCGGGATCAACCTGAGCGGGATCGGCCTGGTCAACTACATGCGCAACGCGGTCAAGGCCACCGTTGACGCCTATGACGGCACGACCACCATCTACATCTTCGACCCGGCCGATCCCATCATCCGCGCCTACCAGCGCCTGTTCCCGCGCCTGCTCAAGCCGGCCTCGGAAATGCCCCCCAGCCTGCGCTTCCACGCCCGCTACCCGGAGACTTTCTTCCGCGCCCAGGCCGAGGTCTACCGGATCTACCACATGCTCGATCCCCAGGCCTTCTACAACAAAGAGGACGTCTGGGACATCGGGCGCAACATTCAAGGCCAGGGCGGGCAGCCGCAGGCGGTCGAGCCCGCCTACGTCGTGGCCACCCTGCCCGGCGAACAGCAGGCGGAGTTCCTGCTGATCCTGCCTTTCACCCCGCGCAACAAGGACAACATGATCGGCCTGATGGCGGCGCGCTGCGACGGCGAGCATCTTGGCGAGCTGCTGTTCCTTCTGCTTTCCAAACAGGAGCTGATCTACGGGCCCATGCAGATCGAGGCGCGCGTCAACCAGGACCAGATCATCTCCAAAGACCTGACGCTGTGGAACCAGCAAGGCTCCCAGGTCCTGCGCGGCCAGATGCTGGTCCTGCCCATGGGCGAAACCTTCCTCTATGTCGAGCCGCTCTACATTCAGGCTTCCGAAGCTCGCATGCCCCAACTGAGGAAGGTCGTGATGGCGATGGGCAATCACCTCATCTACACAGACACCTATGAGCAGGCGGTGGCCGAGCTGGGGGACATCATGAAGGGCGCGCCTGCGCAGGCGGCGCGCGCCGCACAGGCGACGGGCCCGCCGGCGGGCGAGGTCGCAGCGCCCCCTTCAGATCCCCGCCTGGAGGCCGTCCGCAACCATCTGCGGCGCTACCGCGAGCTGGCCGGCCAAGGCCGCTGGGCCGAGGCGGGCCGGGAACTGGAGGCCATCGAAGCCGAACTCAACAAGCGTTAGGGCAAGCCCCACGCCCCATCGGGCCCGGGACGGGCTGGCCCAAGCCGGCCGAGACCGGCAACAGGCGCGGGGCTGCCGGCGCGCCGCGAGGTCATCTGGCTTTAGGCTTTAGGAGCGCGATGCCGGGCGGGTCTGAGCGGCGGGAGGAGGCAGGCCGCGGCGCCGCCGCCCGCGAGGCTCTGCTATACTCCGTTTCTTCATGCGCACTGAACCCTCGCTCGTCAGCCGGCGCGCGCTGCTGGCGGCGCCCGGCCTGATCGCAGGGCGCTTGCCGGCCTCGAGCGCTTACAAACCGCAACTGGCGGCCGCCTTCTATGTCTGGACTCAACAGTTCCGCACCCAGAACAAGAGTCTGGCCGACGGCATTCCGGAAGCCCTGGCGGCCACCCGGCGGGCCGGCTACCGGGCGGTCGAGCTGATGGCCCAGTGCTTCGCGCCCGAGCTGGCCCCCGTCACCCTGAAGGCCTTGCGCGACTGCCGGCTCGATCTGCCCAGCGTGTACAACGGCGGCGCCATGCACACGGCGGCGGAAGCCGAGCAGACCATCGCGGAGACCCTGCGCGTGGCGGCGGCCGCCAAATCGGCCGGGGCGCGGTGGCTCAACTTCAACCCCAGCCCCAAGCCCGGCAAGGAACGCAAGAGCGACGAGGAGCTGGAGGCGCAGGCGCGCTACGTCAACGCCCTGGGGGAGAAACTGCGCCTCCAGGGCTTTCGCCTGCACTTGCATCACCACGACCCGGAAATGGCCGAGAACGCGCGCGAGTGGCGCCACCTGCTGCGCAACACCGACCCCAAACTGGTGGGCTTCTGCCTGGATCTCGATTGGGTGCGCCAGGGCGGCCAGCAGCCCCTGGCTCTGCTGAAGGAGGCCGGGACGCGCCTGCTCAGCCTGCACCTGCGCAACTCGCGCGACGGCGTTTGGACGGAAGACTTCGGCGAGGGAGACATTGACTACCATGCCGTGGCCGAACACCTGCGGCAGATCGGCTTCCAGGGTCTGCTGATCGTCGAGCTGGCCTATCGCAAAGAGACCCGCATCACGCGTTCGCTCGAGGAGAACCTGCGGGTGAGCCGCCAGTTCGCCGAGAAGGTTTTCGGTTTGCGCTGAGCCATCCCGGGGCTCAGGCGTCCCCGGTTTCGCCCAGCAGTTCGCGGACCCACGCCAGACTGCGTTCCAGCATCGGGCCGCCCTGGCCCTCGCACTCCAGGCTGAAGACGCCTTGGAAGCCCGCCTGCCGGAGCATGCGCACCACGCTGCGGATGTTCTCGGCGTTGACGCCCTCGCCGATGGCGCAGTGGCTCACCGCGATGCCGGTCAGCTCCCCGCGCAAGGCGCGCGCCAGGTCCGGGCTGACGTCCTTGATGTGCACGTGGTCCACCTTGTCCAGGAAGCGCGCCAGGAAGGCGGCCGGATCCTGGCCCGCGATGTAGGTGTTGCCGGTGTCCATGTTCAGGCGCAGGTAAGGGGAGTCGCTGAAAGCCAGCATCTCGGCCAGGAACTCCGGCTTGGTGGTGTAGTAGCCGTGCGGCTCGATGTTGACCGTGATGCGGTAGGCCTCCGCCACGGGCAGGATCTGGCGATAAATGCGGCGCAGGTGCGCCAGGACCTCGCGGTCCTCGGCGCCGGGCGGCGGCCGGCGGTCGTCGGTGGTGTCCACGCGCGGGCAGCCCGCCAGTTTCGCCCAGCGGATGGTGTGCAGCACGTACTCGACGCCCAGGGTGGCGCCTTCGGGCCGCGAGAGGGGGAAGGCGGCGTCGAGCTGGGAGAACTCGACGCCGTAGCCCTCCATCTGCCGGCGCAACAGCAGGGGGTCCTCCCAGAGGGCCACGTGCGGCTGGTAGCCCAACCCGTGGATCCAGCTCACGCCGTCAATGGCGCCGCACTCGATGTAGCGCACCTGGTGGCGCTGAGCCCATTCCAAGCACTGCTGGAAGCTCCAGTAGCTGGAGTTGAAGGCGTCGGTGTGGAAGCCCAAGCCCGGCATCCGCCCGCCTCCGCCGGCGCAGATCAGGCCGCTCGCGCGCCCACCAGGCGGCGGGCCAGGCTCACCGCCACGGAGGCGTTCTCGCCGTAGCCGTCGGCGCCGATCTCATCGGCGTAGCGCTGGGTGAGCGGCGCCCCACCCACCATCACCTTGACCCGATCGCGCACCCCGGCCGCTTTGAGAGCTTCGATGGTCGTCCTCATGGCGGGCATGGTCACGGTGAGCAGCGCAGAGAGGGCCACGATGTCCGCCTGGCGGGCCCTGACCGCCTCGACGAACTTCTCCGGCGCCACGTCGGCCCCCAGGTCAATCACCTCGAAGCCGCCGCCCTCCAGCATCGAGGCCACCAGGTTCTTGCCGATGTCATGCAGGTCGCCCTTCACCGTGCCGATGACCACCCGGCCCACGGGTTGGGCCCCGCGCGCGGCCAGCAGCGGCCGGATCAGTTCCATAGCCCTCTTCATGGCCCGGGCCGACAACAGCAACTCGGGCACGAAGTACTCCTCGCACTCGAAACGCCGCCCCACTTCGTCCATGGCGGGGATCATGTAGCGCGTGACCAGCTCCATGGCGTCCGCGTTCTCCGCCAGCGCTTCCCTGGTCACGGCGGCCGCCGTCTTGGCGTCGCCGGCCAGGATGGCGTCATACAGTTTCGCAAGCTCAGCCATAGGTTCCTCTGTCGAACACCCGAGCGTCCTATTGTAATCCGGGCGGGCGTCTCCCGGCAGCTTCAGCGCAGCCCGGCCAGGTAGTGCGCCAGCCGGGTCAGGTTCCGCGCGAAGTCGCTCGAGCGGATGATCTGCTCGGGCGGCCGCTGCGGGCCCAGGAAGATCTCCACCGTGTCGTCCTCGCGCAGCGGGATGATCTGGCTGCGGGCTTCAGGCTCGCCTGCCGCTGAGCCGTCGCTGCGGCCGCGCCCGATGCGTAGCACCATGTCGCGCGCCGCGTAGGCGAACACCAGGCGATCGGCTCGGCCGATGACGCCCGGGCGCACCCAGGCGCCGCGCTCGTCCAGGGAAGCAAGCAAGGCGCGGACCTCCTCGGCCGCGGGCGCCGGCTCGGCCGGCTGCCCGGGCCGCTGAGACCAGGGAGACAGGCCGCGGAGCTTTTCCGGGCGGCGCAAGGCAGCCGGATCGGCCGCCGCCAACCGGCGGTAGTCCTCTTCGATCGCCGCCAGCTCGCGGCCGCTCACCAGCACCCCGTAGTGGGTGATCACCGACTCCGGCGAATAGCTGATCTGGTAACCGTCCACGATGCGACTGCCCAGCCCGGCGGCCTGGAGCCGCGTGCCCTTGGTGATGTACAGCGGCCGGTTAGTCTTCAATTCGTAAAAGCGCGCCAGCACCGGGCCCGGCGGGACGCGGCGGAACACTTCCTGCGGCCCGCGCGGCACCTCGGAGCGCTTGAAGTACTCCAGAGCGCGGGGGATCGGCGCGAGGTACTTCCGGTCCCCGGTCTCGCGGTACAGGGTGAGCAGCAGCCGCAGGATTCCCTGCGATTCACCTCCCGTGACGGACGGCGGCTCGAAGACTCGCGCCCAGGCCGGGTGCATGTCGGCGTCATACTGTTGCGCCCAGGCCGGCTGCGGGTCGGGCATCTGGGCCAGCAGAATGAACTGGCCGCCCTTCTCGGCCGCCGCCCGGTAGCGCGGCTCATGGTAAATGCGGGCCGCCTCGAGCAGCATGTCAATGACGTCGCAAATGGTGTTGTCGTTGAAGGTGTAGTGGCCCTGGTAATCCGGCCCCGGCCAGGTGCGCGACCAGGACTCCGGGTAGCTGGCCCGCTTGACGGGATAGCGGGAAAAATCCGGCGGGCGCCGGAAGCGCTGCGGCCAGGCGCCGATGGGATACTGGGCGGCCAGCAGCTTCTCCAGCGCGTAGAGCGCGCCCTGGTGGATGGCGGCGTCGGCGAAGCCCAGGGCGCGGTCCACCCGCATCAGCACGCGGAGCGCTCCCTGGGTTACATTGTCATCTAGGTTCGTTACGCCCCGTTTGTCTTCGCCGCAATTGTTGTCCGCACGGTACTGGTAGGCCCGACGCTTTTCCGGATCGAACTCGATCAGGTAGTCCCAGCCGCCGCTGCAAAGCTGGCCGCGCAGCAGGGCATGGGCGGCGTCGCGGGCGTACTGGAGAAACGTGCGGTCGCCGCTGGCCTCGTAAGCCTCCAGGTAGGCCAGGGCGACGATCGGGGTGGCCTCGCGCTGCACCTCGACCTGCGTGGGGCCTTCGGCCGCCTCCGAGCGGCCGTAACTGAGATCGGCCGTGTAGTAGTAGTGGTAGCCCCCTTCCCGGGAGACCTGCCGGCGGTAAAAATCCGCCGCCTTGCGCATGGCGCGCAAGACTTCCTCCCGCGAGGGCGCCTGCGCCGCCAGCGCCAGCGGCGCGATCAGCCAGACGATCCAGCGATGCATCCCGTCCAGACTACCACTCCAGACGCAGTCCGGTGCGGAAGGAGCGCGGACCGCCGGCGTCCAGATTCTGCTCCCCGCCGGCCCCCGTGATCACGCCCGCCCCGGCCACTGACGTGATGTTGACGCCCGGGTTGTTCCAGTTCGAGTGGTTGAAGAAGTTGGTGGCGGTGATCTCCCAGCGCAGCCGGGCTCGTTCGCCGAACAGGAAGTGCTTGGCCAGGCCGGCGTTGAACACCTTCGATCCCGGCCCCTTGATCACGCCTTTGGCCGAGGTGCCGAACTGGCCGGGCTGGGGCGGGGCGAAGGCCGAGACGTCGAACCAGCGCGCCGTCGAGCGCTGGTCCTCGGGCAAATTGGCGTTGCGCAGATGATCCGGCCGAATGGTGACCTGGGCCGGGGTGCGCGAGGAGGTGTAGGCGGTCCCGGTGGGATCGGGCCCGGTCCACTGCGGGGTCAAGAACTCGCCGGAAAACAGACTGTAGACGGCGGTGAGCTCCCAGCCGTCCAGCACAGCTCGCCTGGCGCCTCGCGCCCCCTTGCCGAAGGGGAACTCGTAGATCAAGTTGCCGGTGACGCGATGAGTGGGGATGTCCAGCCACACGGCGCGCTCCCGCCGCCGGTCGTAAGCGTTCTCGGGCGACTCGCCGCGTTCCAGGTCGCCGATGTCGCGCGCCCAGACCCAGGAGAACTGGTAGCCCAGCCCCCGCGCCAGGCGGCGCTCGACCTCCACGGTCAGCGAGTTATATTGATGGCCGGCGCCGTTGGAGATGTAAGTGATCCCGGGATAGCGGGGAAACATCCGCGGTTTGTCCACATAGAGCCGATTGTCGGGAAGGGGTTGATTGATGTTATAACCCCATTCGCCCTGCCGGGTGTTGGTTCCGATGTAAGAGAGGCGAAAGCCGGTATCCCAGCGCTGGTGCTCGATGGTGAAGTTATACTGCATCGAGTAAGGCGCCCGCAGGTCCTTGCGCACGGCGCCGGGCAGCGAGATGGTGGAGGGACCGGCCACCGAGGTGGGAAAGACCACGGGCAGGACGATGGCGGGCAAGGGAGTCGGATTGGTGTAAGTCGGCTCATTGATGACGAAGGGAGCGCCCCCGGCGGAAACCGCGCGGGGGATCAGGTCGTAGAAGATGCCCCAGCCGGTGCGCAGGACGGTGTCGGGCCCGAAGGGGCGCCAGGCCAGCCCGATCCGCGGCGCCAGGTTGTTGTACTCGTTCGAAACCAGCCGCCCGGGGTGAAATCCCGCGGCCGAAGCTTCGACCACTTCGACGTAGGCCGCCGGCAGCAGTGGGCTGACCTTGCGCAGAGCGCCGTCGGGAACCACGATCTTTCCCGAGCCGACATCGAAGAGGGCTTGGGCCCCCGAGGCTTCGCGCCAGCTCGGATGCACCTCGTAGCGCAAGCCCAGGTTCAGGGTGAGGTTCGAGCGCACCTTCCACTCGTCAGTGACGAAGAAGTCCCAGTTCCAGCGCAGGCGGTCAATAAACAAGCTGGGGGCGGCGCGGGAGGAGGAGGTCGGGATGCCCAGCAGGAAATCGGCGTAGGGATGGCCCGTGAAGCGGTTCGAGAAGGTGGCGGCGCCGAACAGGTTGCTGGGCATCTGCCAGTCCTGGAATTGCGTGCGGCCCACGATCACGCCGCTCTTCAGGCTGTGCCGGCCGCGGTACCAGTTCAGGTGCTCCTGGAATTGCTGGGCGAAATTCTTGAAGCCGGGATGCCGCCATTGGGTCTGCGAGATCCCGGTCAGGCCCAGGCCCGAGAAGGAGACCTGGAAGACGCCGTTGACGTCCGGCAGGTCGGGGACCAGGCCGGTCAGCCCCAGGTCGCGCACCACTTCCAGGCCCTTGAGCGGGCCGTGCCGCGGATTGTCGTTCCAGGCGTAGCCCCAGCGGAATTCGTTGACCAGGTTCAGGCGCAGGGTGGCGGTGTAGGAAGCCTGGATGGCCCGGGTGTCCCGCGTCTGCCAGCGCCGTCCGATGGCGGGCAGCGCGCTGTCGTAAACGCGCGAGTGCGAGCGGTTCCAGGTGTAGCGCCCGAAAACGAAGTGCTTCTCGCTGAAGCGATGATCCAGGCGCATGGTCCAGTAAGTGTTCGGGTCGAAGGGACGCAGGAGCTGCAAGCGATGATTCAAGGCGCGGAAGCTGTCCGGATCGGGCTGGTTGGGCAGCGGGTAGAAGCGCTCCTGGATCTTGCGAGCGACGGGGTTGAGGCGCGAGGCGGGGATGCGCCGCTCGGGAAAGGGCGCGTTGCCGGCGAAGGGATCGCGGATGGCGGTCGCCTCGCGGCTGAAGTCGCCCGCCCGCCAGGAGGGGATGGGCACGGTGGCGTTCAGGTTGGAGAGCACCTGCGAGCCGCGCGTGGTCTCGAAGGTGTAGAAGAAGAAGCTGCGATTGCGGCCGTCGTAAATCTTGGGCAGCAGGATGGGGCCGCCGGCCGAGCCGCCCGGATTGTGGCGCACCCCGGTGCTGCGCTGAGCGGCGAAGGGATTGCGCGCGCGGAACCAGGGCGTCACGTAGTAATCGAAAAGCGAGCCGTGCAGCTCGTTGGACCCGCTCTTGGAAATGATCGTTACCTGGCCGATGCCCCCGTACTCGGCGGTGTTGTTGGCCATATCCACGCGCACCTCGGCGAAGGACTCGATGGCCGAGACCAGGGGCGAGATCTGCGTGCCGTCGTAGCCGTTCGAGTGCGTGATGCCGTCAATCGAGGAGTCCGACTGGTTGGCGCGCGAGCCCGCGAAGCGCCGCGTCGCCGAGCCGGCCCCGGCCTGCACCACGCCGGGCGACAGCCCGATGAAGTCCCAGAGCGAACGCGTGTTCAGCGGCAGGCTGGCGAGCTGGCGGGCGGATTTCGAGTCGGCGATGCGCGCCGTCTCGGTTTCGATCAGCGTGGCGCCCGCGGTGACCTCGATGCGCGTGTCCACCGTGCCCACCTCCAGGCGCACGTCCAGGCGGCGCACGTCCAGCGCCACCAGCTCCAGCGCCGAGGCCACGAACTCCTTGAAGCCGGGAGCGCTCACCCGCAGCGTGTAAACGCCTTCGCGCAGTTGGGCCAGCGTATAGGCGCCGATAGCGTTGGTTTGCGTGGCGTAGCGGTAGTTGCTGGCCTGGTGCACGGCCTCGACGGAAGCCCCCGGCACGGCGGCGCCGGTGGCGTCGGTGACCGTCCCGGTGATGGAAGCGAAAGTGGTCTGAGCGGCGCAGGGCAGCGCCGTCGCCGCCCACAGAAAGACCCAACCCGTCCACCTGGCGGAACGCAACATGATAACCCCCCCAGCCGGGGCCGATCCCCCACCGGGCGCCCGGCTCAACCATCCGTATATCACCGGCGCATTCCCGCACGCAAGCCGCCGGCCGGCCGCGCTGGCTCAGCCGCCGGCGCGCTACAATAGTAATTGTTTACCGGGTCCGGACGGGCAGTCAAGAACTTTTTTTTGAGCAGGGGGCTGGACAAACGCGCGGTTTTCGGCTAACGTAGGGGTGGATGAC
>Ga0209018_1000725_pt1 | contig 29166 bp, 27 predicted proteins | sample YNPBryBLVA2012_FD_185814 | JGI IMG/M metagenome (GOLD analysis project Ga0209018, IMG submission 185814) | Anoxygenic and chlorotrophic microbial mat microbial communities from Yellowstone National Park, USA - YNP Bryant BLVA 2012 (SPAdes)... ...
GTGGGGAGCATTGGTTTTCTCCTGGTTGGAATGTTTGTTTGCTAACCCTATCCTACCAGATATTACCAGTGCTCACTTCAATTTTGGCGAAAGTCCAGTTACCAGATTATTTGTTAAATTTCATCCAGCCGACTTTCATGTGCTGAGGCAGATACCCCCGTTTTAGTCTGATTAAGACAAGCCAACATGGCTGAATAGATACCACAGGGGTATAATTCGCCGCGGCGCAATACCAGGAGGTCGCGATGAGGCGCGTTTCTGTCGTTCGAATTCTCGATGCCGAGTGCCACGGGGCTACCTTGCCTTGGGCGCATCATTGCTTGCAGGATGATTCCGCCGAAGGGTTGAGCGCAGCCAACACTTGGCGCCCTCAACGGTGTCTCTTTGCCACGCTGATTGTCTTTGGGCGGGTAACGAAATGACGGCAGCTCGGCTTTTTTGCCAATTGTGTGGTCGAAGTGGGCGCACGAAAGGCCGCCGTTTGCGCCATTTTGCCTGGCCAGAGGGCCGCTATCTTTACGTGTGTGAGACCTGCTATCGCCACAAGCCGCGTTGCCGCGTTTGCGCTCTGCCGCTGGGGGTGGAGTCGCCCACAGGGGCGTGTCCCACCTGCCTGGCGCTGGCGCCGCGCTGTTTGCAGTGCGGGCGGCCAATCATTGGCCGTTATCGCCGCATTGACGGGCAGGGGCCGTATTGCCCAACCTGCCGCCCGCATGAGCCGCTCTGCGATGTATGCGCCTCTCCGCTCGGAGGCGAACGCTGGCTGCTCTCGGACGGACGCGTCTCTTGCGCCGCGTGCCATGCCACGGCCATTGATGAACCGACCCAGGCACGTCGCCTTTACGATGAAGCTTTGCAGGCCTTTCGGCAGGTGCTTGGCCTCAATCTCAACATCCCTACCGCTCTGGTGCTGGTGGACCGCCGTCAATTGCTCGCCATCATCCAGAAACACAACTCTCCCACCGTCCCCGATCCTGATCATACCCTGGCTGTGTACACACGCCGCGGCCTGCGTCGGGGGATTTACATCCAAACCGGTTTGCCGCGCCTGCTCTTTTTGCAGGCGACGATCCATGAATTGGCACACGCCTGGCAGGGCGAGCACTGCCCGTTTTTGGAGGATGTGCTGGTGCGAGAGGGTTTTGCCGAGTGGGCGGCCTATAAGGTCTTACAGGCGCAGGGTTACCAGGCGCAGACGGCGCTCATGCGTCAACGCAGCGATGTGTATGGCCAGGGCCTGGCCTGGGCGCTCGATTTCGAAACTCGCAGCGGCATGCAAGCTTTGATAGAATATTGTCGTCGAGCTGGTTGATACCCTATGGCTGCGCCGCTCACCCTCACTGCCACCCTTAGCTCACCGGTCATCCCCGTTACCGGTCAGATTCGCCTCGTTTACCTGTTGTTGGAGGTCAGCGGCGGCTTGGCAGCAGATACGATGCCGCTCAATCTCAATCTGGTGTTGGATGTGAGCGATTCGATGCGCATTCATATCATCTCGGATGATCTGTTTCGCCAGGTGGCCCGCCAGGGCAAGCTCCTCGAAACCATGACTGATGGCGTGCCCGCTTATCGAATCGCTGACCTGCCTGCCGAGGTGCTCAACCAATTTCCCCGCCGCATAGACTATGTGCGTCAGGCCTTGCGTGACGCCAGCAAACATCTGCGCAACACCGATAGCTTCTCGGTGACGGCTTTTGCCAGCCAAACGAAAACTTTGCTCCCCAAGACCAGCGGGAGGCAGCGCTGGCGATTGTCGGAGGTGGCCGAGCGGTTGAATTGGCTTACCCTGGGCGGGGAAACTCGCATGGGGGACGGCTTGGCGCAAGGCTTGGCCGATTTACAGCCTGAAGCGTCGCCGGGTATCGCTAACCGCATGATCGTCCTCACCGATGGCTATACCGGCGATGTCCGGCAGTGCTATGCGCTTGCCCAACGTGCCCGCCAGCTTGGCGTTACCCTGAGCACGATGGGCATCGGTAACGACTTCAACGAAGAGCTGCTCATTCCGCTGGCGGATGTCACCGGCGGCAATGCCCATTACATCCCCACGGCCGAGAACCTCCCCGCTGCGTTCGAAAAAGAATTGGGAGCGGCTCTGGCCGTGACCTGTCGGAATGTGGAGATTAAAGTACAATTGGCCTCGGGCGTCAAATTGCACAAGGCGCGCCGCGTTTTGCCGTTGATTTGCGATTTGGAAGCCGATAGCAGCGATGAGATGAGTTCTTCGTTCTACCTGGGCGATTATGACCCCAGCGCCCCGCCGGCGCTCCTGCTCGAATTGATCGTCCCGCCCTGGCCTGGCGGCGAACAGCGGCTGGCACAACTCTTGCTTGCCTGGGATGACCCGGACCAATCGCCCGTTCGTGCCACGGTGCGCAGCGAACTGACCATTCAGCTCTCGCCGCACGGTGAGGAACAGCGCGTGGCGCGCGTTTTCGATATGGTCGAAAAGGTCGGCGCGTTCAAACTTGGTACGCTGGCTTTGCAGGCGGCGGAGCGCGGCGACATCGGCGCAGCCACGCTCAAGCTGCGCCAGGCGGCTACCCGTTTGATGGATATGGGCGAGTTCGAAACGGCCAGCGATTTGTTGAGCCATGCCGATTCCCTCGAACACGCTGGTCAGGCTGATGCTACCATAACGCGGCGCTTGCGCTATGTTACCCGCCAAATGACTGCTAAGTAAGCGGTTTACTCTGGTGCTGCTCTCATGAGAAACTCTGCGCTTACTGCATTCGATTTTGCCCAGGGCTATGGCCAGACAGATTTCGGTCTGACCAGGAGGCATTGATGACGGCTATCTGTCCTAATTGTGGAAAACCTGTGCGGCCAGGCGCTAGGTTCTGCGGCAATTGCCGCGCTGATCTCTCGGCAGCCGGGCAGACTTGCCCCTATTGCCGCGCCCCAATCAGCCCAGCGGCGCAGTCTTGCCCCAAGTGCGGCAAGGCGTTGCCAGCAGGGCTAAGTTCTCCTCCCACGCCAGCTTCGGGGAGCATCACCCTGCCGGCTCTCACGCCCTCCCGCCAGACGGGCGCCGCGCCCACCCAACGCGTCTCGCCGCCAGCCTCGATCCCAACGACCCCGATCGAGACTTCTCCGCCGCGCAAATCGGCTGGCCCCTTGGCGATAACGGGCGCGCTTGTCCTCTCGCTATGTTGTCTGGCCTCGTTGATAGGCGGCTTTGTCTTCCGCGAGCAATTGCCCTTCTTCGGTGTCACCTCTACCCCGCCCGCCCTGCCTTCCTTGCCGACCCTCGTCCCCTCGCTCACTGCCTCCGCCACACTTACCGCCAGCGCCCTGCCCCCCACCGCCACTCCGACCCTCAAACCCACCCGCACGTCTACTTTCACCCCCTCGCCCACGCTCACGCCGCTCATCACCCCAACGCTTACCCTCTCGCCGACCCAGCCTGCCGATGTGCCCAGCCTCACCCCTCCAGCTTTCATCCCTGCCCCAAATGACATCATTTCAGAGACTTTTGACGCACAATGGCAAGAGCAATGGTCGTTTGGCGTCAATGTACTGCCGATGCCGGGCGAGAACCCCTCGCTTCAGCTTGCCGGCGACCCCAAAAAGGCCTGGATCGTGTCTCGTACCGATGTCCCCTTGAAAGAGGGCTTGTTCATCTCTTTCACCGCCGCTCAACCGGATGCCAGCCCTATCCTCATGTTGGTTTTCGATTGGCTGTCTGTTCAGTTCGATGCTGGCCCCGATAGCCCTCCTGGCCTGCTGCGTTTGGAGATCACGGCCCAACAAGCGCGCGCCATCGTGCCGCCAGAAAGCCTTTCTCAGGCAAATTGTTCTCCTTGGTCGAACCAGCAGCCAGACAGGCCTCATCGTTACCAGATTGAGATCACACCCGAAAGAATAATTGTCTTTTCTGTGGATGGCGAACCGTTTTGTAAGTATCTTTTGCCCGATCAGCCCGAAGAGTGGGCCGTAGGCCGAATCCGCTTTGCTGGTCAGGGCGTGTTGGATGATATTTGGGTTTCTTTGAGGCCGTAAGATGACGCTTCAACAACATCAGATCCTCAACCAGCGTTATAAGATCATCGCTTTGCTTGGCCAGGGTGGCTTTGGGGCGGTGTATCGCGCCGTGGACATGAATCTCAACCGGATGTGCGCCGTCAAGGAGAATCTGGATACCTCCCAAGAAGCGCAGCACCAATTCGAACGCGAGGCTCGCATCCTGGCTAATCTCATCCACCCCAATCTAGCGCGCGTGACCGACTACTTCTTTGTCCCTGGGCAGGGGCAGTATCTTGTGATGGATTATGTGGAGGGGGAAGACTTACACCAGATGATGATGCGCCTAGGCCGCCCATTGCCAGAAGCGCAGGTGTTGCCCTGGATTGCCCAGATTTGCGATGCTTTGACTTACCTGCACTCTCAGAGACCGCCCATCATCCACCGCGATATCAAGCCTTCGAATATCAAGATTACCCCCCAGGGGCAGGCCGTGCTGGTGGATTTTGGCATTGCCAAGTTTTATGATCCTGGCCTGCGCACCACGATAGGGGCACGCGCCTTCACGCCGGGCTATTCTCCTCCTGAGCAGTATGGCCACGGGCAAACCAGCGCCTTGTCGGATATTTACGCCCTGGGGGCGACGCTGTATACCCTGTTGACCGGCCGCGTACCCTCGGATAGTGTTGACCTGGTCACGGGCAGCGCGCCGCCCCTGCCGCCGCCGCGCAGCCTCAACCCGCAGGTCTCGCCAGCGGTCAGCCAGGCGGTCATGCGGGCGATGAGCCTGGAACGCACGGCGCGCTTCAACAGCGCCAGCGATTTTCGTGAGGCCCTCCTGCGGGGCGGGGCGGCTGTGCCGCCGTCTTATGTCGGCGCGCCGCCCACCATGCCGCCGCTACACGCTTCGGCTTATTCACCCCAAGCCTCCACCCGCCGCGCCGCGCCTATCCCCTGGGGGTGGCTGGCTGTCATTGGCGGCATCCTGGCGCTGGCCGGGCTGGTCGCTGTGGTGGGGCTTGTCATTGGCTTGAGTATGCGTCGCCCTACCACGCCGATTGTGATCGGCAAACCGAGCGCCACACGGCAATCCTCCAAGACGCCCGCGGTGGTGATTGCGCCACCTTCCTCCACCCCCACGCTGCGTAGTCCTGACCTGATTTTGACCGAGGCGGTCTATACGGTGGTGGCCCAGCTCACCCAGGCGGCTTACAACAACGCCTTGCTGAAGCCGAGCGATACCCCCTCGCCCACTTTCACCCCCACCCTCTCTCCCTCCCCCACCCGCCTGCCGCCTAGCCCCACGCTCTCTCCTTCCCCCACCCTTGTTGCCGGCCCGCTGCGTCTGGCTTTTGTCAGAGGGACGATCGGTTTGTCGGATATCTACGTCGCTGATGACAAGGGGTCGGGAGCCTATTGTGTAGCCTGTAATTCGTGCGACGAAGCCGAGCCGGCCTGGTCGCCAGACGGCCAATACCTCGTTTATCAATCGAATTGCGGCGGCAGCTACGATATCTGGATGGTCAGCGTTTACGGCGATAACCCTATCCGTCTGACCATGACCGATGACGCCGACGAGCGTGAGCCGGCCTGGTCGCCAGATGGCAGCCGCATCGTTTTCAAGTCCAATCCCAAAGACGAAAACCGCAACGAGGATGGCGACCTGTGGACGATAGATAGCAACGGTAACAATTGGGCCTGGCTGGGCACCACCGGCCGCGGGCCGGCCTACTCCCCCGATGGCAAAAAACTGGCCTTCATGTCCAAACGCACCGGCCTTTGGCAAATCTTCACCCTCGACTTTGCCACCAACGTGATCAGCCAGATTACCAATTGCAGCGTCAACTGCCGCTGGCCGTCGTGGTCGCCTGATGGTCAATTCATTGCCTACAATGTCACTCTCTCGGCCTCAACCGACCCGGATGGCATTTGGTATACACCTGTGGCAGGCGGTTCGCCGGTGGAGGTGGTAAAAGGCGGCAGTGCTGGCCGCCCCAGTTGGTCGAACAGCGGCTGGCTGGCTTTCAATTCTCCTGAAGGCATCGAGATCGTGCAGGTTGACGGCAGCAAACGTCAGATTTTGGTGGGCATCAGCGACGCTTGGGCGCCGTGCTGGTCAAGGTGAAAATGTTGCGTCGTATGCTCCGTCCTGGTTCGCCGCTGCTGGTTGGGGGGGTGATTTTTGCGCTGCTCGTTCTGGCCGGCAGCGTGGTCCTCACGGCCATGCTGATCGTCAATTGGCAGCAACCGCTCCCGCTAGAAACACCGCCGCAGCCCAGCGAGCAGCCCGCTTTCCTTCCCTCGGCCACACTCACCGCCTCCCCCCTTGCTGGCGTCACCCCCTTGTCTGTTGCCGCCACAGCCACCCTCACCCCCACCCCTACCCTGGCGCCGCCCTCCGCCACGCCCACGCCGTTGGTCTATGTCGTTGTGCAGGGGGATACGCTTTCGGACATCGCCTATCGTTTTGGCGTCACCATCGAAGCTCTCAAGCAGGCCAACGGCCTGAGCGGTGACATGATTTACATCGGGCAGAAGCTGTTGATTCCCTCGGGCGAGCGGGCTTTTGTGGGGACGCCGGTGTCGCCGACGGCGGCGATCCCCACCGGCGAGGGGACGCTTGTCCCACCGGTCAGCCCTACCCCCGGCGGCGCGGCGCCCGTCGCCGTCCACCTCGTCCAGTCTGGCGAGACGCTGGATAGCATTGCGGCTCGATACGGCCTCAGTGCGCAAGATTTGCGTTTTGCCAACTTCATGGCGGGCGACGCTCTCTTGCCCGGCCAGATGTTGAACATCCCCGCTGCACCGCTGACGACCAGCCCACCCTTTAGTTTTTCCATCCTGGAAGGCGACCTCTCGGCGGCGTATCCCCTGTCCATCGAGACGGAGCGTTTCACTCTGCATTTCCAGCCACAATCGTTTGTCTCGGTTGACCCCCCAGCGACGGCGCGGCTGGTGTCGAACGGCCTGGCTCATTTGGAATTGCTTTTCCAAACCTCGCTGGCCGGGCATTTCGACGTTTATGCCGCCGGCAGCGTGTTTGCGCCGCCCGATCGGGCGTTGCGCGGGCGCAGCTTCTCACTCAGACGCTATTATTTCTTCTTGCACGATGGTTCGGGGAACGCTGCTGACCAACAGTATATCGCCGCTCATGAGTTAACCCATTTGTTCACCTGGAATGTGTTTGGCGCGCCCGTCTCGGCGATGTTGAGCGAGGGGGCGGCGGTCTATGCCGGTATGCGCTTGGTGGCCAGCTCGGCGCATTTGCCGCTCGATACGTTTTGCGCCGCCTATTTGCAGGTCGGGAAGTTGCCCCGGGTATCTGCCTCGCTGAGTTTCGGCGGACATAACCTCGACCTGGAGAATTATTATGCCGCCGGCTGTTTTGTGGGCTATCTGTTGGAAAGCTACGGCCCGGCCAAATTTGGGCAATTGTATTCCAGCGGCAATTATGCCGGCATCTATGGCAAATCGTTGGCCGCGCTGGAGCAAGATTGGCGCGCGGCGTTGTCGAACACGAGCTTGCCGCCTGAGCTGGACGCTGCCGCGCTGGTGACAACGGTCGAAGATGTGGAGGCGGCTTATCTGCGCTTCTTCAGCGCCTTTGGCGGCACGCCGCAGCAACTCCTGGCCTACCGCGAGTTAGACCTGGCGCGCCTGGCCTTGCTCGAAGGCCGCCTGGCTGAGGCGGAAGCGTATTTGGAAAAGCATCGTCAGACGCTGCAGGCGCCCTGAACGGCAGGCTGACGCTTCAAGAGGGTGTATGTCTCTCTCTATCGGTCAAGTTCTCAACAATCGTTACCGCATCGTCCACCTGTTGGGACAGGGCGGCTTTGGGGCGGTGTACCGCGCTTGGGATACGAATCTCAATCGGGCGGTGGCGGTCAAAGAGAATCTGGAAATCTCCGAGATGGGCGCCCGCCAATTCACCCGCGAAGCGTCGCTCCTGGCTAATCTCCATCATCCCGGTCTGCCGCGCGTGACCGACTATTTCTTCATCCGCGGGCAGGGGCAATACCTGGTGATGGATTTCATCGAGGGGGATGATCTGCACAAACTCCTCGAAAAGCAAGGGGTACCTTTGTCCGAAGCGCAGGTCTTGGGCTGGATGAGCCAGATTTGTGATGCCCTGACCTATCTGCATAGCCAACATCCGCCCATTATTCACCGCGACATCAAGCCTGCCAATATCAAAATTACGCCGCATGGGCGCGCCGTGCTGGTGGATTTTGGCATTGCTAAGGTTTTCGACCCGCGCCTGTCTACCACGCTAGGGGCGCGCGCCCTGACGCCGGGCTATTCCCCGCCAGAGCAGTATGGCCGCGGCGGTAAGACCGATGCCCGAGCCGATATTTACGCTCTAGGGGCGACCCTTTATGCCCTGTTGACCTATCACCAACCGGTCGAGAGCCTGGAGCGCAGCCTGGGCGCTGCTTTGCCCTCGCCGCGCAGTCTCAATCCGGCGATTAGCGCCCGCACCGAAGCGGCGCTGCTCAAGGCCATGGCGCTGCGCTGCGAAGAGCGTTTCCAGTCGGCAGCCGAGTTCAAAGCCGCTTTGCAAGGTTCGGCTGTGTTGGCCTCTGCCGTTCCGAGCCAGGCAGCCGCGCCCCTGACGGCACAGCCGCTGCCTGCCGCGCCGCTCCGTTTCCCCTGGGCCTGGTTGGCGCTGGCGCTGGTGGTTGTGTGCCTGGTGGGGGGCGCCCTGGCTGCTATGGGGGTTGTCGCCGCACGGCTTCGCCTGCCCACTGCCACCCAACTTTCTCGCCCCTCCGCTGTGCCAACGCTGGCCGCCGATGGGGGAATGCCTGCCGGAGAGCAGCGCATCAATCCCGCGGACGGGGCGCGCCTGGTCTATGTCCCCGCTGGACAGTTCACCATGGGTCTCACGGCCGCCCAAGCGCAAACGCTGTTGCGTTCGTGCTCGCAATGCCCCATCAACACTTTCGACAACTCGCAGCCGGCTCACACCGTGCGTTTGGACGCTTTTTGGATGGACCTGACGGAGGTGACCAACGCCCAATATGCGCGTTGCGTGGCTGCTGGCGCCTGCTCGCCGCCGCCTTCGTCCAGCTCGCCCACCCGCTCAGATTACTACGGCAACCCCGCTTACGATGATTTTCCCGTGGTGCACATGACGTGGGAGGCTGCAGCGACCTATTGCCGCTGGGCGGGCGGCCGCTTGCCTACCGAGGCCGAATGGGAATATGCTGCCCGCGGCACTGATGGGCGGCTTTTCCCGTGGGGTGATCAACCACCCGATGTCACCCTGGCCAACACCGCTCTGGCAATCGGCGATTTGACTGCCGTGGGAGCCTATCCGCAAGGCGCCAGCCCCTTCGGTTTGCTCGATATGGCTGGCAACGCCTGGGAGTGGGTGGCTGATTGGTATGAGCCGGATTATTACACCTACTCGCCAGAAGTAAACCCCCAAGGCCCCACTGCTTCCCAGCAGGGATGGCGCTGCGGGCGGGGTGGATCGTATTATTGGGGTGAAGGCTTCGCCAGCGTAGCTTATCACGACGGTTTCGACCCGAACAAGGCCAACGCCGGTGTGGGTTTTCGCTGTGTGATCCCTGCCAACCCCTGAATCGGTAAGTTATCGAGGGCTTATGCAAGCCTCCAAGCTTTGTCCAAAATGTAACACCCCCAACCGCCTCCAGGCTCGTTTTTGTGCGCAGTGTGGCCAGCCGCTTGGCGCAGCGCAGACGACGCCGGTTGCTGCGCCAACGCTCTATTGCCCCCGCTGCCGTGCGCCCAACTACTCCACCGCGCGGCGCTGTGAACGTTGTGGGCAGGCGCTGCTGCCCGCGCCTAAGCCCTCTACCGGAAGATATCTGGGCTGGGCTATGGCTGCACTGGGGTTGGCGGCGCTGTGCTGTGTGGCCGTGACCATTGTCGGAGCGCTGGGTATCCTGCTGCTCAGCTACGAGGTGCAAGCATCGCTGCCTGCGGCGACCTTGCCGCCCACCAGCACGCGCCAGCCTGCCCACCGCAGCCCGACGCCAAGCCCGTTCGTCTCTCTTGTGCCGCCTGTGACGCAAGCGCCCCTGTCTACGCAGCCCGCAGCCCCTCTTGTACCGCCTGTGACGCCAGCGCTCCTGCCTACGGATACACCCACGCTCCTCGCCCCGCCGGGGCCTTTTGCGCCGCAGGTGGGCGCCTATGCGCCCGATTTCACCCTGCCCAATGCAGCAACCAATGAGATGGTTTCACTCAGCCAGTTCTACGGCCAACCGGTGCTGATCAATTTTTGGGCAACCTGGTGCGTGTGGTGCGTCGAGGAGATGCCCGACATCGAGGCCGCTTATCAACAACACCAGGCGGAGGGCCTGGTCGTCTTGGCAGTGAACGTGGGCGAGACGCAGCAAGAGGCTTACGACTTTGCCCGCCGCCACCAATTGACGTTTACCATCCTGCTCGATGCAGATTGGGATGTCAGCAGCCTCTATAACCTGGAGGGCTACCCGACCAGCATCTTTGTCAGGCCGGATGGCATGATCGCCTACATCCAACTTGGCTCGATGGATGCGGCGGAGATCGCCCAGTATCTGAGCTTGATTTTGAAATGACTGCCGCCTTCGGGGGAGGCGTTGCCTGGCGTTGGCACGGCGGGCAACGCCTTCCCTTTCAGCGGGTGGCCTGGTCGGTGATTTTCAGTGCTTCGTTCAGCACGGCAAACCCCTCGGCTAATTGCTCCTCGTTGATGATGAGCGGGGGGATGATGAGGACGGTGTGCCAGTGGGTGTACAGGAAAAGGCCATGGTCGAGACAATATTTGCGCAGCGCGGTCATTTCGGGGGAGGAGCCATTCCAGGGGGCCATGGGTTCTTTGGTCTGGCGATCTCTGACGAGTTCGATGATCCCAAACAGCCCAATGTTGCGCACCTCGCCCACGGAGGGGTGCTGTTCGCCCAGGTCGGTCAACATGCGGTGGAGCACCGGCCCCATGGCGGCGGCCCATTCGACGATGCGGTCTTGCTGCATGACGCCGATATTGGCAATGGCGGCGGCTAGCGAGATGGGGTGAGCGGTGTAGGTGAGACCCGCTTCGTACACGCGCTCGTCGAAGAAATGGGCAATTTCCTCGGTCATCCCCACCGCACCCAGGGGGGCGTAGGCGCTGGTCAAACCTTTTGCCATGGTCATCAGGTCGGGTTTTACGTTCCAGTTGTCCACCGCAAACCATTTGCCCGTGCGTCCAAAGCCGCTCATCACTTCGTCGGCGATGAGCAGGATGCCGTATTTGTCGCAAAGGGCGCGCACGCCTTGCAGGTAACCTTCGGGGGGGATGATGACGCCGTTGGTGCCGGTGACGCTTTCGAGTAAGATGGCGGCAATGGTTTCGGCGCCCTCGTAGTGGATGATTTCTTCCAGGTGATTGAGGTAGTCGAGGCTGAAATCGGCTTCGGAGATGTGGGGGACGGTGCGGTGGAAGGTGGAGCGGTAACGATAGGGGTCGAGGAAGTGGACGACGCCGGGCATGAGCAGCGGTTCCCAGGCGACGCGGCGCGGGTCGCCGGTGGCGGCCATAGCGCCGGCAGTTGCCCCGTGATAGGAACGGTAGCGGCTGAGAATTTTGTGGCGGCCGGTGTAGGCGCGCGCTAGTTTGATGGCGTTTTCGTTGGCGTCTGCGCCCCCCAGGGTGAAGAGGAAGCGTTTCAGGCCGGGGGTGATCTCGGCAAGAAGTTTGCCCAGCAGGGCGCGTGGTTTGGTGGCCATGCCAGGGGCGGCGTAGGGCAAGCTGCGCGCTTGCTCGATGATGGCGTTGATCACACGCTCGTCACCATGACCGATGTTACAGCACATGGTCATCGAGTTGAAGTCTAGGTAGCGTTTGCCGTTCACATCCCAAAAGTACACGCCTTTGGCGCGCTTGACGGGGATGGGGGAGACTTTGGCCTGGGCCGACCAGGTCCAGAAGCCGTGTTGTAGAGCAAGGGGGAGAATTTCGGAGTCGGGAATATCGAACATAGCAGCCTCAGCAAGGTGAGATGAGTGTAGCTTGAGTTTGGCAACAGGCTAATCCTAACACAAACCCAGGCCGATGGTAATGGACAAGCGGCATATTGGGGATATGGCTTTTGCCAGGTTATCGTGCCTAACCCACCGATTGCTTGCACAAAAAACAAGAATTTGCTGAATTAGCACCCCGGTGGCTCTGCTTTATGCGGGTCAGGATTACCGGATCAACCTTTGCATCGTTGGCGCAAGTCTTGCTTGCATCGAATTATAGTATTACCCTCCAGAATCTATCACGATCGCGAAGATTTTGCAGCTAACTCATCGTACCGCCAGGCTATGCCTGGCTCTGCAGGGCCGACCCAAGGTCGGCGGTACACTCACCTCTTTGGTTGCGGCTTGCCGCGCTATGAATGACTCGAAGGCTTTACTCTTGGTTCGCGCCGCAGTTGCTTGCCCCCCTGGACACCCAACGGGACAGACTGGCGCTTAACCCGGGAACGGTGGCGCAACGCTAGTTTGGTGGCGGCTGGAGGCCGCCCTATGCTGTTTAGGTTGACAGGCTTGGCGGCCTCTGGTAGGATGAGGCGCATCAGTCTTGGACAGATGGGCAGTTTCATTTCCTGGAGGCGCGGCATGGCAATGATCCTGGCAATTCACAACATGGTACGTTGGCTGGTTATCCTCTCTGGTATGGTGGTGTTGGCGCTGGAGTACACGGCTTGGTTGGGACAACACGAGTGGAAGCCGGCCAACCGGCTTGTGGGCATGATCTTCCCCTCGCTGTTGGATGTGCAACTGCTGCTAGGCGTTATTCTGACGTTTTCCTTAGCCCCTCGCCAGTTGGGGATGATGCTCTCTCTGCACATCATCCCAATGGTTGGGGCGGTGATTTTGGCGCATGTGGGCAGTCGGATGGTTAAACGCAGTGTGACAGATGCCATCAAGCACCGCCGCGCCGCGCTTTGGTACAGCGCAGCTTTCTTCGTCGTGTTGATGTTCATTCCGTGGTGGCGTCCGCTGTTGCCGTGGCTTTAGGGCCAGCAAGCTGTGGTAATCTGTTGAGCGGCTGTGGCGGTGGGCGCTTAGCGCTGAGTTGGGTATGATTCTGGTCACCGGCGGCACCGGCTTCATTGGGCAGGCGCTCATCCGCCATTTGGTCGAGGCGGGTCATGCTGTGCGCACGCTGATTCGCCCTTCGCAGCAGTCGCCCAATCTGCCGCGCGGCGTGCCGGTGGAGGTGGCGGTCACCAGTTTGCTGGATGAGCGCGGTCTGCGGGCAGCCCTGGTTGGGGTGGACACGGTCTATCATCTGGCCGGCGGCGAGTGGCGCGGCACGCGGGTGGATTTGCTCGAAACGGATATCCGCGCCACGCAAATGCTCGCTGAAGCGGCAGCTACGGCCCGCGTGGAGCGCCTTTTTTACGTCAGCCACTTGGATGCTGAGCGCGCCTCGGCCTATCCTGTGCTCAAAGCCAAGGCCATTGCCGAAGAGCATATCCGCCGCTGTGGGGTGGATTACACCATCTTGCGCTCGGCAATCGTCTACGGCCACAACGATAGCTTCACCACTGGCCTGGCGCAGTTGATGCATGTTCTGCCGTTGGTTTTTCTGCTGCCGGGCGACGGACGTAACCTGCTCCAGCCGCTGTGGGTCGAAGACCTGGCCACTTGCCTGACTTGGGCGCTCGACAATGACGACACCCGCAACCAGACTTATGAGATCGGCGGCCCGGAGTATCTCACCTTCGCCCAAATTTGCCAGATTGTCGCCGAGAATTTGCGGCTCTCTCGCCGTATGCTCCCTGTGCCGCCACCTTACTTGAGGGCGCTGACCGTCCTGATCGACCACCTGCTGCCCGGTCTGCCGATCTCGGTTTACTGGCTCGATTACCTGGCTGCCAACCGCACTGCCGCTCTCGACACCCTGCCGCGCATCTTCCACCTGATGCCAGCGCGTTTCTCGCAGCGCTTGGCCTATTTGCGTGGTCAGCCGTGGCGTCGCAGGTTGTTGCGTACCCTCTTGAACCGCCCCAAGCAGCTTTGATGGCCATGTCCCTCCCGGCGAACTCTATTTCCCTGCGTATCCTCGAATCCGCTGCTGAACTGGCCGCCCTGGAAGACCTTCAGCGCCTGACCTGGCCAGGCAGCGAGACCGAAATTGTCCCCCTTCATCTGCTGCGCGCCGCCGTCCACGCCGGCGGGCTGTCTATCGGCGCGTTCGACGGGAACAGGTTGGTCGGCTTTGTCTTCGGCTTTGTTGGCGCCTATCTCACCCCCGATGGGCCGCGCCTCAAACATCACTCCCACATGTTGGCGGTTCACCCCGATTACCGTAACCAGGGCCTGGGCTTCAAGCTCAAGCGCGCCCAATGGCAGATGGTGCGCCGCCAGGGGATTGACCTCATCACCTGGACTTACGATCCCTTACAGAGCCGCAACGCCCATCTGAACATTGCCCGCCTGGGGGCGGTGTGCAACACTTACTTGCGCGATTTTTACGGTCAGATGCGCGATGGCTTGAATGAAGGTTTGCCTAGCGACCGCTTTCAGGTGGATTGGTGGGTATATTCCCGCCGGGTGAACCGCCGCCTCAGCCGTCGCTCGCGCAAGCTCTTGTCTCTTGGCGATTTTACCTCCGCCGAAACGCCCCTCATTCACCCTTTGCAGTCATCTATCCTGCTCGACGCGCCCTCCTCCCCCCTGCTTCTCGTCGAGATTCCCGACGATATCGCCGCCCTGAAAGCGGCTGCCCCAGCCGCCGCTCTCGATTGGCGCATGCGCACCCGTCTCGTCTTCGAGACCCTGTTTGCCCAGGGTTATCTCGTTACCGATTTCGTCCATCAGCCTGGCGATTCCCCCCGCAGTTTTTACGTCCTCACTCATGGAGAGGTGACCCTATGAAAATAGAGCGCATCACACTTCATCACCTGCGCATGACATTGCGCTCGCCCTTCGAGACTTCTTTTGGCCGCGCCGTCACGCGTGACAGTATCCTGCTCGAGGTGCTCTCGGCAGGGCTGGTGGGTTATGGCGAATGTGTGGCTGACGCCGAACCGGGCTATTCCTATGAGACGGTTACCACCGCCTGGCATGTCCTGCGCGATTTCATCGCTCCGGCTGTTCTGGGGCAGGAGATAAACAGCCCAGCCGACTTTCACCAGCGGGCAGCGGCGATTCGCGGTCACAAGATGGCTAAAGCTGGCTTCGAGATGGCCGTGTGGGATTTGATCGGCAAAGCTCAGGGACGCTGCTTGCGTGAATTGCTGGGCGGTCAGCGCCGGCAGGTGGCGGTGGGCGTCTCGGTAGGTATTCAACCCTCCCCCGAAGCGCTGATCGAAACGGTGGCAGGTTACCTCGCCCAGGGCTACCGGCGCATCAAAATCAAGATCAAACCCGGCCGCGACGTGGTCGAAACTCAAGCGGTGCGCCGCGCTTTCCCCCTCGTCCCCTTGCAAATAGATGCTAACTCGGCCTACACGCTCGAAACCGCTCAATCTCTGCGTCCGCTCGATGAGCTGGACTTGCTGCTCATCGAACAGCCGCTCGACGAAGACGATTTGTGGGATCACAGCCGTCTGCAACCCCATTTCCGCACGCCGTTGTGCTTGGACGAAAGCATCGTCTCGCCGCGCCATGCCCGCCAGGCTATCGAAATGGGCGCTTGCCGCATCATCAATATCAAAGCCGGGCGGGTGGGCGGCCTGAGCCGGGCCGTGGCCATCCATGATCTCTGTCGGGACAAGGGTATCCCTGTGTGGTGCGGCGGCATGTTGGAGACCGGCGTGGGACGCGCCGCCAACCTGGCGCTGGCCTCGCTGCCCAATTTCACCCTCCCCGGCGACATCTCGGCCACCGAACGCTATTACGCCGCAGACATCACCGAACAGCGTTTCACCCTCAATGTTGATAGCACCATCACAGTCCCCGATGCTCCCGGCTTGGGGGTGACGCTCGACCGCTCGGCTCTGCAGCAGTTTACCTTGCAGAGCCTTACCCTGCCCTAGCGCCGCCCACCCTTCCACCCAAATTTTCCGCCCCCAATTTCACCCGCTGGCCGCAAAGATTGGCGAGTTTGGCTCAGGCTAAATTGGCCCAGCGGAGAAGCTCTTGCAGCGTAGCGCTGCTCTGGCAGTGACGTGGGGCGGCTTTGCCCAATTTTGCTATCCCTATCTTTGTTGCGCGTTCTGCACGGCTGATATATACTTTTTTCTAAGTAACATCGCGCCGCTTGCAACTGCAGCCCAACAAGATAGTGCGTCATGCCAGGTTTTGCCTGCTTGCAGCGGATACAAGCTGGCAAGAGGTAAAATCTGGCCGCCGGCGGCAGATTCTGGTACACAATTCTAAATCTACCTGCTTTGCCCCTGTCTTGTCGCCGCTCGCATGGCGCTCAGGAGAGTATTTATGCATACGTACGACATTTCTTTGACCATTTCACCAGAGATGCCAGTATGGCCGGGTGATCCGGCGGTGGTGCTGGAACAGCTTGGATCACTTGAGAATGGGGATAATGCGAATGTATCGAAAATTTCGATGAGCGTGCATACCGGCACCCATGTGGATGCCCCTTATCACTTCTTGCCCAATGGCAAGACCGTAGAGCATCTTTCGATTGTCACCCTTACCGGGCGTGCCTATGTGTTGCACCTGCCCGGCGTGGATCAGATTACCGCGGCCGTCCTCGAAAAAGCGGATATTCCGCTGCGCACCCGCCGAATTCTCTTCAAGACGCGTAACTCGGAGTATTGGGAGCGCCAGGAAAAACAGTTCCAGACCAATTTCGTTGCCATTACAGCCGATGGGGCGCAGTACCTGGTGGATCGCGGCTTCAAACTGGTGGGAGTGGATTATTTGTCGGTGGCACCCTTTGGCGATAGCCAGTTGACCCACCAGATTTTGCTCAAGGGCGGCGTGGTGGTTTTGGAAGGGTTGAATCTGGCGCACGTCTCGCAAGGGCGATATACCCTGTATTGCTTGCCGCTCAAGCTGGCCAATTGCGATGGCGCTCCCGCAAGAGCGATTCTGGTTGGGGTGTGAGTTGCTTGCCTCTGGTGTCGAAAGAGGGGCGGCGCGGCCGCTCGTTTTTGTCTGTTGACATCCTGACTCACCTCGATTAAACTCTCTACCGTCACTTTCCCTTACCCTTCGTCCGTTTTCACCTGCCCTATGTACTCGCGTCTCCATCTCGAAGCTCTTGAAGATCGCAACCTGGCACCCTACGGGCTGCGCAGCCGCAATTCCAAAGGCCGCGTTTATCCTGAAGCCGAGCCAGAACAGCGCACCGCTTTTCAGCGCGACCGTGAGCGCATTCTCCACACCAATGCCTTCCGCCGCCTGGAGTACAAAACCCAGGTCTTCATCAATTACGAAGGCGATCATTACCGCACGCGTCTCACCCACACGCTCGAAGTGGCTCAGATCGGGCGCGCCATCGCCCGCGCCTTGGGCGCCAATGAGGACCTTACCGAAGCTATTTCCCTGGCGCACGACTTGGGTCATCCACCCTTCGGTCATTCTGGCGAGGTCGCCCTGGCTCGCCTGATGCGTGAGCATGGCGGTTTCGACCACAATAAACAATCCCTGCGCTTGGTGACCCTGCTCGAACGACGTTACCCTGATTTCCCAGGCCTCAATCTCACCTGGGAAACGCGCGAGGGTATCGTCAAGCACGAGTCCGAATACGACGTGGCCGATGCCTCGGAGTACAATCCTGAACTGCGCGGCCACCTCGAGGCGCAGATCACCAATGCCGCCGACGAACTGGCCTATACAGCCCATGACCTCGATGACGGGCTGCGCTCCGGCATGATTACCCCGGCGATGTTGGCCGACATCCCCTTGTGGGGGATGCTGGTGGAGCGCGTCGGCTGGCGCGGCGCCACCTTGGATGACCTCACCCGTCACCGCTTGATTCGCTGTCTCATTGACCTCGAAGTGACCGATTTGCTGCAGACGACAGACCTGCGCTTGCGCGAGAGCGGCGTTGATTCGGTCGAAGCCTTACAGCGCTTACCCTACAATGTCATCGGTTACAGCGAAGACATGCACCGTCGCAACCGACAGCTCAAGGATTTTCTCTACGCCAATCTCTATCGTCATCACCGCGTGGTGCGCATGGCTGTCAAGGCTGAGCGGGTGATCAGCGAGCTGTTTGCAGCCTATTGCGCCGAACCGGCCATGTTGCCCCGCCACGTGCAGCAATTCATCCCTGAGCGCGGCCTGGAGCGCACCGTGTGTGACTATCTCGCCGGGATGACCGATCGTTACGCTGTGGAAGAATACCAGAAATTGTTCGACCCCATCACCAAATCGTAGCGCTGAGCAGCCAAGTCCTTGTGGATTGTTGACACTTCACCCTACTTGGAGGTTTTTATGACCGATCAACCCTATCTTACGGCAGAGGGCGCGGCGCGTTTGAGAGCTGAGCTTGAGCATTTGAAAGGCCCGGCGCGTCAGGAATTGGCGCAGCGCCTGCGCTCGGCTATTCAGATGGGTGATTTGTCCGAAAACGCGGATTATCACAAAGCCAAAGAAGACCAGGGCTTTTTGGAAGGGCGCATCCGCGAGCTGGAGTACCTGCTCAAGAATGCGATCATCATCGAAGAGTCCCCCCGCCCAACGGGAGAGGTGGCCTTGGGTTCGCACGTCACGATTCAAGAAGCCGATTACCCGCCGGAGACCTACCACCTCGTCGGCTCGAAAGAAGCCGACCCCCGGCAAGGGCGCATCTCGAACGAGTCGCCCCTGGGGCGGGCCTTGCTGGGCAAAAAGGTGGGCGAAGAGGTGATGGTGCAGTCGCCTGACGGTGATATCAGGTTTGTCATCTTGAAGATCGAGTAAGGCGAAAAGACGATAACCGCTGGATAGTGAAACGACCGGCTATGCGCCGGTCGTTTGATTGAGTGGCAGGAGGCTAATTATTTGCGCCACACGGCCAGTTCGAGGATCAACTCGTCGAAGAAGCTCTCTGGGGGCAGGGCGCCTTCCCCATAGGTCATGTCTACCACGCGGGCGACCAGTTGCAGGGTGGCGGTCTCCAGCACCACCTGTTGCCCAGGCCGCGAGAGTGTTGGTTCGCCTTTGGCGGCCAGCTTGGTACGGATGGTCTCGTCATTGAAAGCGTGTGCGCTCATCAGTACCTTCGTCACGGTTTGGATGTCATTCTTGTCGAAAAGCCAGACCTCGAAGGCGGTAACTTTCTTGGGGTCGCCGACGCCAATCGTCTCAGAAATGCCCACGCCGCACTCGCCCAGGAACTCGCCGGCGGGGGAGTCAATGCTGAAGGAGTCATCGAAGAGGTCGTCGCCCACTTTGTAGGAAGCCATGAATTGGGCAATGGGGGGTTCTTCGCCGCTGGCGGTGTAATCGGTCATCATCGCTTGTTGCTTTTCGCGCAGCGTTTCACCCGCGGCGGGTGCGCCGCCGCGTCCGCGCAACAGGAAGAAAGCCACCAGCGCCCCGCCCAGCAATAGGGTGACTACACACAGGATTCCCAGAATCAGCAGGAAGGAGACGTTGCTCTTGGGCTTCTGCCCGCCGCCGGCTTCAGGTGTTTCACCCGGCACAGGAATGATTGGGGCCGAAACTGCGCTCTCGAAGGCGGGCAGAGCGGCAGCCTGTGAGCCGGGAGCCTCCTGAATCTTCGCTAGAATTTCGGGCGCCTTAGCCCCCAGGTCGTCCCAGCGTTTCTTGGCCAGGGGTAGATCGCCGTTAGCGGCGAATGAGTCGATAGTCATGCGCAGATAATCTTCTTGCAGGTCGGCGCGCAGGTGAGAGGGAGCGGCATCCGTCCATTTCACCGGCCACAGCCACCACCCCAGGACAACCAGGCCAATGAACAATCCTGCGATGAAGGCCAATACACCAATCACCCAGGTTTTATTGAGATATTCGCGAACTTTTTCCATGGCTTCACTCCGTGCGAGAGATTCCAGTCAGTCAAACGAGGAAATATCGCCTAACTGTTCTATTTTAGACCAATGTCGTGATTTGCGCAACTGTTTTTGCATGGCGAGCTTATTTTGGTCTTGCACAGCTTGGTGCAAGACTCGTGCCGGACGGGGCGGGCAGTAAGCGACGACCGCCGGCGGGGGACGGCGGTCGTCGCTTGCGCGGGAGTTCGTCGGCACGACTAGCAGGACTAGCGCTCACTTTCAGCCAGGGCTTCTGCGGAGACTTGCTCGAGGGGGAATTGCTCTTCGCATTGTGTGCATTGGGCGAAGTTCTTGTTAGCCACCACCAACAGGCCGCCGCAGGCGGGGCAGGGTTTGGCCAGGGGGAGTTTCCAGGTGGTGAAATCGCAATCAGGGTAGTTGGCGCAGCCGTAGAAGGTGCGCCCCTTGCGCGTCTTGCGCATCACCAGGTCGCCGCCATCCTTGGGGCATGTCACCCCCACTTTTTCCAGCCAAGCTTCGGTGTGACGGCAATCGGGGAAGCCGCTGCAGGCAATGAATTTGCCGTAGCGGCCATAGCGGATGACCAGCTCTTTGCCGCACTCGGGGCAGGCGCGCCCGATGGGTTCGGGGCCGGTCTTCAGTTCGGGCATGAGCTGTTCGGCACGGGCCAGTTGTTGGGCAAAAGGCTGCCAGAATTCGCTCAGGGTCGCCACCCATTCTTGCTCGCCAGCGGCAATGCGGTCGAGGTCGTCTTCCATGTGGGCGGTGAAGCCGATGTCCACGATGTTGGGGAAATGCTCGCTTACCAGGTCGTTGACGGTTATGCCGGTTTCGGTGGGGGTGAGTTTCTTGCCCTCGCGGACAACGTAGCCGCGCTCCTGGAGTACCGACATGGTGGCGGCGTAAGTGGAAGGGCGCCCGATGCCGTTTTCCTCCAGAGCGCGCACCAACGTGGCTTCGGAGTAACGGGGGGGCGGTTGGGTGAAGTGTTGCTCGGGGATGAGACGCACCAAACGTTGTGGCTGACCCTCAACAATGCCAGCGGGGATGCGGGCTTCGCCTTCTTCCTCGGCAGGAGCCTGATCCTCGTCTTTTGCCTCCTCGTAGACGATCAGGAAACCGGGGAATTTGACCGTCGAGCCGGAGGTGCGCAGCAGGTAGTCGTGCAGCTCAGCTTGGCCGCTGATGTCCACCGTCAGGGTGTCGAAAACGGCGGGGGACATTTGTGAGGCGACGAAGCGCTGCCAGATGAGCTGGTAGAGACGGAATTGGTCGCGGTTGAGGAATTCTTTGATGGACTCAGGCTGGCGCAGTACCGAGGTGGGGCGGATGGCTTCGTGGGCTTCCTGCGCGCCAGCAACCTTGGTCTTGTATTTGGGGGGCTTTTCGGGCAGGAAGGCGTTGCCGTAGCGCTCGCCGATGAACTGACGCGCCTCAGCCTGAGCGGTTTCGGCGATATTGGTCGAGTCGGTGCGCATGTAGGTGATGAGGCCGACACTGCCTTGCCCCAAATCTATGCCTTCGTAGAGGGATTGGGCGAGCGCCATGGTGCGCTTGGCGGTGTACCCTAACCGGCGGGAAGCTTCTTGCTGCAGGGTACTGGTGATGAAGGGGGCTGCTGGCGTGCGGCGGCGCTCGCCGCGCTTGATTTTGCCGATGGCAAAGGGGGCCTTTTCCATGTCTGCCAGCAAGGGCTTGACCACAGCCTCGTTGGGCAGATGAGGGTCTTGGTCGTCAATCTTGACCAGCCTGGCAAGGAAAGTCTCTTTCAGGCCTGCTGGTTGCAGCTCGGCGGCAATCGTCCAATATTCCACCGGCACGAAGGCTTCGATCTCGCGTTCGCGTTCCACCACCAGCCGCAGCGCCACCGATTGCACGCGTCCGGCCGAGAGGCGGCTGCGCACTTTGCGCCACAGCAGGGGGCTGAGGCTGTAACCCACCAAGCGGTCGAGGATGCGCCGCGCCTGTTGGGCGTTCACCAAGTCCATGTCAATGGCGCGCGAGTGGCTGAAGGCCTCGGCAATGGCCGGTTCGGTGATTTCATGGAAAGCCACGCGGCGCGCCAGCTTGGTGGGGATTTTAGCCGCTTCCAGCAGGTGCCAGGCAATGGCCTCGCCTTCGCGGTCGGGGTCGGTTGCCAGGTAAATCTCTTCGTGGGTTTTCACCAATTCCTGCAATTCTTTGACCACCTGCTTTTTCTCTTTGGGCACGCGGTAGCGCGGGGTGAAATCGTTTTCCACATCCACCGAGAGCTGTGAGCGCAACAGGTCGCGCACATGGCCGATGGAGGCTTTGACGGTGTAACCCTTGCCAAGAAAGCGCCCTACCGTGCGCGCTTTGGCCGGCGATTCGACGATGACCAGTTTGCCCTTGCGGTTGGCACCCGGCTGGGGGGGAGTCATCCCCTCGTGGGCCGGAGAATGCCCCATGCGGTACAGCGTGGCCCCGCAGGTAGGGCAGACCCCGCGCGTGGCCGGTGTGCCGTTGGCGTTGAAAATGGCCTGTGGCTCTTGGATTTCACGTTTGGCTTTGCATTTGACACAATAAGCTTCCACGATGCAACCTCCTTACACGTAGCTGTTGTTGGTCTGCTTCAGCTTCTTCACCACCTCGCGCACGCGCTGCGCCTGATCGATCGGGCAAATGAGCAAGACGTCGCCAGTGTCTACCACTACCAGGTTCGAAACGCCGATGGTGACGATGAGGCGGTGTTCTTCGTTGAGATAAATCAGTGAGTGGTGGGTATCTAGCCCAAGATGTTGCTGGGTGCCCATGACGATATTGCCGTTTTCGTCCCCGGCCAACACGTCGAAGAGCGAATCCCAGCTTCCCACGTCGCTCCAATCCAAACCGGCAGCAGGAATGACGACGACATTGCGAGCGCCCTCCATGATGCCGTAGTCAATCGTCTCGTTTTTCAGGCCGGCCCACACGCTGGCGACGGTCGCCTGGCGATTGGGTTGATGCCAGGCGGCGGCAATTTGCCTCAGGCCGGCGTACAGCTCTGGCATTTGCCGTTCGAACTCGGCCAGGATGCGCTCGGCGCGCCAAACGAACATGCCCGAATTCCACACATGGTCGCCGCTGGCGATCATCTGCTTGGCGTGGGCGGCATCGGGCTTTTCCTTGAACTTGAGGGCCCGTGCAACTTCCAAGCCGCGGAATTGACCGAGCGGCTCGCCGCGCTGAATGTACCCCATGCCGGTCGAAGCAAAGGTGGGGGTGATGCCGAGCGTCACCAGATAACCCTGGGCAGCCACCTCCAACGCCGCCCGCAGGTGTTCGCGGAAGCGCTCTTCGTTGCCGATGAAATGGTCGGAGGTGAGAACGGCCATGACCGCCTGCGGATCGCGCTGTTGCAGGGCGATCGCTGCCAGGCCGATGACCGAGGCGGTGCCGCGCGGCGATGGCTCCAAAAGGAAGTTCTCCGGCGGCAGGTTGGGGCACTGCTCGTGGAGTTGCTGCGCTTGCTCCTCCACCGTCACCACAAAAATATGTTTGGCGTCGAAAACCCCTTCCAAGCGCGCCACCGATGTTTGGAAGAGGCTGCGCTCGTCGAACAGGGCCAGCATTTGCTTGGGCCGCGCCTGCCGCGAGAGCGGCCAAAGCCGCGTGCCCCCTCCACCAGCCATGATGACAGCATAGTCATGCTCAGACATAAATACTCCGTACCCGGGACTCTCGGTGAAGCGTAAGGCTATGAGGCCCTACCGCTCATGGGTTGCGGCAGAGTCGCTGTGATACTCGTCCGATTCTTCGCGTACGCGCACATAGTTCATACCGCCCACCTGCCGCACCATGCCTTTCAGCTCCATCAGCGTCAGCGTGGCAGAGACTTTCTCGATGGGCATACCCGTCTGGTTGCGCAGCTCGTCTATATGCAGCGGTTCTGCGCCGAGCGTCTGATAGAGCAAGGCCTCGCTTGGGTCGCTGGGTAAAACCGCCCGCGCCGTGCTTTGTGCGCCGAGCTGGGTCAGGTTGAGCCCTTCGAGGATGTCCTCGGGGGCGAGTAAGGGGTGAGCGCCTTCGCGGATCAGGCGGTTGGTGCCCTTGCTCTGTGGGGCGAGGATACTGCCCGGCACAGCAAAGATTTCGCGCCCCTGTTCGATGGCGAAGGCGGCGGTAATCAGCGCCCCGCTGTCGAGCCCGGCCTCGGTGACCACGATGGCCAGCGATAGGCCGGAGATGATGCGATTGCGCGGCGGGAAATTGGGGCCCTCGGGGGGCGTGCCGGGGGGATAGTCGCTCAACAAGCCGCCGTGAGCGCTGATCTGTTCGGCCAGGCGCTGGTGTTCGGGTGGGTAGACGCGGTCTACGCCGCTGCCCAGCACGGCCAGTGTGCGCCCGCCGGCTTCTAAGGCTGCCTGGTGAGCCACGGCATCCACGCCGCGCGCCAGCCCGCTGATCACGGTCACGCCGTTGCGCGCCAGGGTGGCGGCAATTTCGCCGGTCACCTGCCGCCCATAGGGTGTGATGCGCCGCGTGCCCACGATGGCAACCGCCCACTCGTCTTCGAGGGTCAGGTCTCCTTTGAGATAGAGCACCGGCGGCGGCAGCTCGATCTCTTTCAGCCGGCGAGGGTAGGCCTCATCTTGCCAGGTCAAGACGGTGATACCCTGGGCATGGATACGCTCCCACAGCCGCTCCAGCGATACCTGGCTGCGCACTTGCTGTAAACTCTCGATGAGCTTCTGGCTCAGGCCGGCCTGGCGCAGCGCATCGGCAGGGGCTTGCCAGGCCAGCGCCGCATCGCCGAAGAAATCCAGCAAAGCCCGAAAGCGTACGGCGCCAATACCCTTGACCAGATTGAAGCCAACCCAATATGGCCGCGAATCGTCCAAGTCCACCTCTAGTCTTCTTGGGCCAGCAGCCCTGGCAGCAAATGCACGCGCATTTCACCGGCGATCAAATCAATCTCGCGGATGGTTTCCTCGATGGCCGGGATGAGAATCTCAGCGCCGGATTCGGGTTGAACCACGTACACGTCATTGGCCCCGGTGACCATGATTTCGCTGAGGATGCCGATGGCCTTGCCTTCTTCGTCCAGCACTTGCAGGCCAATCAACTCGTGGTGGTAATACTCGCCACTGGGTAAGGGAGGGCGGTCATCGGTGCGCACGAAAAGCAACTGATTGCGCAACTCGCCAACCCTCTCGGGCGTGCTGTACTCTTCGAAAGCCACACGCAACAACGAGCCATGCTGGCGCACACTGCGCAGGTGCAACGCACGATAGTCTGGGCTGGCGTACACCACACTGCCGGGCGTCAACCGCTCTGGAAAATCGGTCAGCACCTCCATTTGCATTTCGCCGTGCACGCCGTGCGGGCGGCGCAGCTTGCCGACGACGAGGTAGGCAGGCTTGAGAGGGCCTCCGCCGGCTTTGCCCCCGGCTGGCTGCGGAGCGGTCTGCGGTTTCATGCAGGTTCTTCGACGTCCATGGAAGCTTGCTTGCCCTGGCGTGCTGCCGACACATTGAGCAAAATGCGCATGGCGTTGGCCACGCGCCCGTTGCGGCCAATGACGCGCCCCATATCTTCTCTGGCAACGCTCAAACGGAAATGGGTGACGCTCCCCCGTCGCTCGGTCGTTACCGTCACCTGGCTGGGGTTGTCCACCAGCGAACGAGCGATGAACTCGATCAAATCTTTCATGACTTGCCTCCCGGCTGCTTGGCAAGGCGCGACAAGGAAGCGGCGCGAGCGGATCGCAGGCCTCTCGAAGTGGTGAAAATCCTTGCCCCTGGCGAAGAACTGGTCTCCCGACCAGGTAAACCTCGCCCCGAGGGTTTGTGGGTCGGGAGTACCCCGATCCGCTCGAACGCGCCGCTCGATGTTATGCCTGTACTTTTAGGGCTTTCTTGGCCGGGGTGGGGCGGCGGGTCTTGGGGTCCACCACCGGAGTGGCCTTGGCGGCCTCTTCCAACAGCGTTTCCACGGCCTCGCCAGCCTTCAAGCGGGCAAAGCGGTCGAGCAGACCAATGGACTTGAACAGCTTGACCACGGACTCGCTGGGCTGAGCGCCCTTGCTGATCCACTCGTACACCCGCTCTTCTTTGACTTGGACGGTCGCTGGCTCAGTGCGGGGGTTGTAGAACCCCACGAATTCCAGGGCGCGCCCATCGCGCGGCGCTTCTTTGTCCATGACCACGATGCGATAGCTCGGCTGGCCTTTACTGCCAACACGGCTAAAACGAATGCGAACCATAATCTCTCCTTCCTAAGCTCAAGCTATTTCGACCTGCTCCCGCCAATCGTTGTCATGCCTTGTGCTCAGGCTGTTCTTGGCGATAGGAAACGGGGGGCCCTCTTCTCGTTTGGCGAGGAGACTATCCCGCTGGTGGTATGCAATCGCAGTGAGGCGGCGAGCGGGTCTTTACTTTGTGATTACGCTGAGCAGCCTATACCCCGGCGCCCTTGGGGAGTGGATTGTGCCGGAGGAGAGGGCGCTGAAGGAACGCGGCTTCCGGCTATCCACAACACAGCAGGGTGCACTGCTGTTTCATCCGAACAGACGTGACAAGCCACGCCCGCCGGTTTTTTTCAAGGTTTTGAACATGCGCTGCATCTCGCGGTATTGCTTGATCAGCCGATTGACATCCTGTACTTCGGTGCCAGAGCCGCGCGCAATGCGGCGGCGGCGGCTGGCGTTGAGAATATCGGGATAGCGGCGTTCGTGCGGCGTCATCGAATTGATGATCGCCTCGGTCATTTTGAGCTGGCGTTCGGCGTCGCGCGGGTCCACCATGCGGGCAGCAGCTCCCATTTGGCCGGGCAACATCTCCAGCAACTGAGCGATGGGACCCATTTTGCGCACCTGGCGCAATTGTTCGGCAAAGTCTTCCAGCGAGAATTCGCCCTTGAGCAGCTTTTCGGCCTGTTTTTGCGCTTGCTGCTCATCGAAGGCGCTCTCGGCCTTCTCGATCAGGCCGATGACATCACCCATACCGAGAATGCGTGACGCCAACCGGCTGGGATCATAGACCTCGATGGCGTCCAACCCCTCGCCGGTGCCTAGCAGCTTGATCGGCACACCTGTCACCGCCCGGATGGAAATGGCCGCCCCGCCGCGGGCGTCGCCGTCCATCTTGGTCAGGATCAATCCCGTCAGGCTGACAGCGTCGCGGAAGCCCTTGGCGATGTTGACGGCCTCTTGCCCGATCATCGAGTCCACCACCAGCAGCGTTTCGGCAGGTGTGACCCGCCGTGTGATGGCGCGCAGCTCATTCATCAGGGCTTCGTCCAATTGCGAGCGCCCGGCCGTATCGAGAATGACAACCGTGTAGCCGCCTTTTTGGGCTTTGTCCACGGCGTGCAAAGCTACTTCGGGCGGGGGAACATTGGCCTCGAAATAGACCGGCACATCTAATTTCTCGCCCAGCGTCTCCAATTGGCGCACGGCAGCCGGCCGGTAGGGGTCGCAGGCCACCAGCAGGGCACGCTCACCCTGCAAGCGCAACAGCCGCGCCAGCTTGCCGGCGGCGGTGGTCTTGCCCGAACCTTGCAGCCCCACCAGCATCAACACCCGCGGGCGCGGCCCGGCCAGGTTCAGCCGTTCGGCCTGGCCCAGCGTGGCGATCAGCTCCTCGTGAACGATCTTGATCACTTGCTGACCCGGGTTGAGCGCTTTGGATACCTCGTGCCCTACCGCACGCTCCCGCACGCGGGCAACAAAATCTTTGACCACGCCGTAGTTGACATCGGCCTCCAGCAGCGCCAGACGCACCTCGCGCATGGCCGTGTCCACATCCGCCTCCGAGAGTTTACCCCGGCGGCGAAGCTGGTAAAAGATGTTGTTGAGACGCTCGGTCAGATTTTCGAACACGTGACATCACCCATGCTGGCCAGCTCAGACCTTGTCATAAAGCCTTTCGCCTCGATCTGCCCCGACCACGACCCTTTTCGAATGAGTGAAAATTCGAGGCAAGAGACAGCGCCACGACAAATGGAATCTATGAAATGAGCTGTCGAGCAGCTCTACCAGCCGCAGGCATAGCATTTTAGCGTGGAAGTTGGGAATTGGCAAGGTGGAATTTAATCGTGCAACTGGCTGGCGGGGCCGATCTCCACTCGCAGCCTTACCTGCCCGCAACGCAGTTCATCCCCGCTGGTCACCACCACCGGCTCGCTGACGGCTTCGCCGTTCAAGAAGGTGCCGTTGGTGGAGTTCAGGTCTTCCAGCCACCATTGACCGTGGTGATAGGACAGGCGGGCGTGGCGGGTGGAGACGGTAGGGTCGTCGAGGGGGCAGTCGCAGATGGGGTCACGTCCGATGAGCGCCACCGGCGTGGCGAGATGTCGTGGTGGGCCGCCGTCAAGCGGTTGCAAGATCATCTGCGGGGTCTGTCGCGCCACCACGAGTTCGGCCTGGCGCTGCAGATCGCGCCACAACAGGAGGAGCGCCCAGGTCAGGAAGGCATACACCGCCACGACCAGCAAAAGGCGCAGGATGAGCAGGAGTGTGGCAGTCATGGGGTGGGGGCATCGGTAGGGCGTATTTCTTGTGTGCGCTCCAGCTCGTTGGGCGCTTCCTGCCCGAAGATGAGCGTCACCCCGGCCAGTGAGATGACATCGCCGCTATGGAGTGAGCGCTGCGTCACCCGCATACCGTTGACGAACGTGCCGCCGGTCGAATCGAGGTCGAAAATCATCACCCGCTTGCCCAGCGTGCGCAATTGGGCGTGACGGCGCGAGACGCGCGGATCGTTGAGGACGAGGTCATTGTCTGGCAAGCGTCCAATATTGACCACTGCCGCATCGAGCGGGAAAAGCCGCTCGCCGTTGATGATGAGGTAGGCGCGGCGCTCAGTAGGTTGTTCGCCAGCGAGCGGCATGGCGGCGGTCTCTCCCATGGGGTGGGGCGCGCCCGCTGTTTCGGCCTGCGCTTGCTGCTCGACGCCGGCGGCCTGCTCGCCGGGCGTCAGCAGCCGGGCGGCGTGGCCTTCGACCAGCGTTTCCAGGCTTTCTTCCAGTTTCGACAGCGTTGTTTCCAGTTTCATAGGGGCTATTATAAGGCATTGTCGGCCCTCGGCGCAAATGGCGTTCACGCACTCAGTGTCTGCAACCTCAGCTTCAGCTCCTGCCCTCCTTTGGCGCGCTATCGTATTGCTCTTGAGAATCTCTCACGATCATAAAGATTTTGCAGCTAGCTCATCGTACCGCCAGGCTATGCCTGGCTCTGCAGGGCCGACCCAAGGTCGGCGGTACACTCACCTCTTTGGTTGCGGCTTGCCGCGCTATGCTTCTTGGCGCGAAAATCTCTCTTCGCGGCAGACCATTTTTCTGCACACCCTCTGCGAGATCGTTCCCCCCTTGCGTGTTTCTGCCCCATAAAATCCGGTATACTTAG
>Ga0209018_1000727_pt1 | contig 29140 bp, 22 predicted proteins | sample YNPBryBLVA2012_FD_185814 | JGI IMG/M metagenome (GOLD analysis project Ga0209018, IMG submission 185814) | Anoxygenic and chlorotrophic microbial mat microbial communities from Yellowstone National Park, USA - YNP Bryant BLVA 2012 (SPAdes)... ...
GCCAGTCCGGCCGTGACGCCGGCCGTGGCGACGGTCCTGTGGAGAAACTGCCTGCGCGTCGTCTGCCCTCGTTGCATTGGTGCTCCTCCTTGCGCCTCCCGTGGCGGGGGCGCGGGCGATCGATCTGCCCGCCGACGGATTTCGGCCCTCAGGCCGCGCCGCAGCGCGGGGGCGCGCCGGCCCGGGCCACGATCTCCGCCAGATTCTCCACGCAGAGCCTCGACCAGCTCTCCATCTCGTCGGCGAGCGCGGTCAGCTCGGCCGGACTCAGGAACTCCATCCGGGTGATCATCTGCTCGCGCTTCGCCACGCGAGGCGCGATCAGTTCCCAGCAATGGACGAGTCCGAAGTGGACCCGTCCCACATCCGTCGAGTCGTCGTTGATGGCGGCGACGAGCCGGTCGGTGTGGTCCGTCTCGACGAGCAACTCCTCGGCAACCTCGCGTTGGACGGCATTCTCATACGCCTCGCGGAAATCGCCGTCGAACAACGGCAGGTCGTCGGCCGGGTTGATGTGGCCCCCGATCCCGATCGAGCGGAGCCCGACGAGCCGGGCTTCGCCGGCCCGGCGCCCCCGGACGTAGCTGAGGCACTTGCCCTGGCACGTGAGGATCACGTACGGGATGATCTGCTTGTAGCCGGGGTCCTCTTCCGCCCGGGCCCTCGGAATGAAACGCGGTACGCCGGCGACGAAGAACTCACGCACATAACGCTGCACGTCGAAGCTAAGCCCCTGGAAGACTCCTGCCCGTTCCAGCACGCGGCGCTCGACCACCAGCACGTGTTCTTCCGACACGGGACAACCCCTCGCGGCCTGGCCTTGACCGTTTCCGGCGGACCCCATCCTACGGCCTGATGCGAGGGTTGTCGAACCTTCGGCGGGTCCCCGAAATCCTCACGTTCGGTCGGCCGGGCCGCCGGTGCCGGCGAGCCGACCGATGCGGTCGAGCCGGAACCCGTCATACGGGCTGACGTACAACCCCGCACAGCCGACCAAGACGTACATGAAGTTCGCGGCGGCCACGTCATGCCGGCCCGCCACAGCCATCCCGAACGCCAGCGTGACGGTGAAGGCCGTGGTCACGACCCAGGCAAGCGTGAGCCTCCAGCCCGTCAGCAGCCACAGGACGAGCAACGGCTCGACGAGAAATGTCACGTTCGCGTGTCCGGTCACAAGGACCGGCGGAAGCCACGTCTCCCGGAAGACGCTCTGGAAATAGTCGGCCGTAATCCGCGCGCCGGCCGGCCCGTGCACCCACTTGCCGGCGGCCGCGGCCGCGTACAACGAGGCGACGGCCAGACGCAACAGGAGGGACGTCCACTTCCCCACTTCCCGCCCGGGGTCGAACCGCTCATCCATCAGGCAACCTCCCGATTCCCCGCCACCCCAGTGTAGCGTTCCTTCCGCAAGGAAGCCGTACGTTGATTCCGGATAGACAGCCACTACAATGGCGATCCGTTGGCGCGTCGGTGGACGCAAGCGCGCAACAGGCCGCGAGTCGATCGGAGGTTGCGATGAAGGGCGATCCCAGGGTACTTCAGGTCCTCAACGAACTCCTGACGGAAGAGCTGACGGCGATCTCGCAGTACGTGGTTCACGGCGAGATGTGCGACGACTGGGGCTACGCGCGGCTGCACAAGAAGGTGGAGGAACGGGCCATCCAGGAAATGAAGCACGCCGAGAAGCTCATCGGACGGATCATCTTCCTCGAAGGAACGCCGCGGGTGGACAAGCTCAACCCCATCCGGATCGGGGCGGACGTTCCCGGCCAGTTCGCCAACGACCTCGCCGACGAACACAAGGCCGTCAAATCCTACAACGACGCGATCCGCGTGTGCGTCGAAGCGGGCGATGCTGTCAGCCGGGAACTGCTCGAGGACATCGTCGAGGAGGAGGACGAACACGTGGACTGGCTCGAACAGCAGCAGGAGCAGATCCGGCAGATGGGACTCGCTCAGTATCTCGCCATTCAGGTCCGAGAGTAGGCCGCGATCACACCGGCGCGGTCGGCACGGGGTTCGGCGTCGCGCCTCACGCGTAGCTGTGCAGGCCGACGATGAAGAAGTTGACGCCGATCCAGTTGAACATCATCACGACGAACCCGGCAACGGCCAGGATCGCCGTCCAGAACCCCTTGTCCTGAACCTTCAGCCGTACGTGCACGAGGATCAGGAAGATGATCCAGGTGTTCAGGGCGAAGACCTCTTTCGGATCCCATCCCCATGGCCGACCCCAAGACACGTCCGCCCAGGCCGCTCCCAGGATGATGCCGACCCAGAGCGTGATGAAGGCCAGCTCCATCAGCATCATGGTCGTGCCGTCCAAGACCGCCGCCATCGAACGAAGTCTGCCGGGGAACCCTCCGGGGGATTCGTCGGGGGCGCGGGTCGGCTCGTCGAACTCCGCCGGATCCCGGCCGAAGACGATCCGGCCCACGCCCGTCAGCAGCCACACCAGGAATGGGGTTCCGAACAGGATTGTCGCCGCCAGCAGAAGCACATAGGCCCCGAAGGCGATCGTCCGGCCCGCCATCTCGAAAGCCAGCATGGCTGCGGCAGCCCGCGCCAGTTCACCCCTCAGCACCCAGGCCAGCCCCCCGCCCCCGAGCAGCGAAAGGACCGCGGTCACCCCGGCGCCCATCGCAGAGTTTCGCCGCTCCGGCAGGACGAAGCCGGACGGCCGTACCGCGCGGAACTCCTGCCGGCCGTCGTACAGAGCCGCGGGGGCAAGCCCGTGGCCCGACCGGTCGTCGGAGCCCTGGGGGCGGGTCCGACAGGCGATCCACCGCACCACCAGGTACATCAGAGCGGTGACGAAGGCCATGCCGATGAGGGCGTAACTGAGAATGATGAGGTTCGTGTGGATCTTCAGCCACACGGTCTGCAGGATGGGCATGGGGTTCGAGATGTTCGAATTCAGCGCGACGGGCATGAACTGTCCGCACATCATCGCCGCCATCGCGCAGACCGAGGCCCCCAGGGCAAAGAGGTTCCGCATCGGCCGCCGTCGCAGCCATACCTCCAGCACCAGGGCCAGGGCCGCTCCGAACCAGACCGCGGCCATCACGGCCTCGAACATGTTCGCGTTGGGGATCCGGCCGGCCAGGTACCAGCGAACGCCGATCGAAACCGTGTGCAGAACGAACGCGAGAAAGAACGCGGCCATGCCGATCCGCCGGGTGACCCGGCCCCGCTGGACGAAAGCCAGCAGCAGACAGACGGCCGCCAGCGCGTAGATCAGCCAGCCCCACGTCATCTTCTTCGAGGCGTAGTACCAGTGCTCGACGATCCGCTTGCGAAGGGGCGGATAGAGGCGCGGCTCGACCCGAGGCAGCGCCGCAGCCAGACGCGTCAGCGCATCGTTGACCCGGCCCGGATCCTGCGCCACCCAGCCCGTCTGGAGCTGTCGCCAGGCGGAGGCCAGTTCCGACGCCAGAGGCTCATCCAGCCCGGGAATGCCCGGGGCCGTGGTCACCGCGGCATGGGCCGAGTCCTGCGGTGCGCCTTCGGCGCCGGCCAACACGTCTGCGCCCCGCCAAGCCGCCAGCCGGTCCGCGCCCGGCACGGGAACGATCAGCAATCGCGATCGCAGGATGGACGCGTCCGCCAGGGCCGCGGCGTTCTGGAGCTGCTCGACCGCGCGACCGGTGGCGCGCACGTCCCGCTCCAGCTCATCGAGCACCCGCCGCACCTGGGGAAGGCCCAACACCATCGGCGAGATCCGCTTGCCGCGACGAATCGCTTCCACGTCCCCCTCGCTGATCGCCTGGCCGGCCGCCTGGATGATCGCCTCGCGGACGGGGGCCAGCTTCACGTACAGCCAGTTCCGTCGGGCGTAGGCGGTGGGGCGGAACATGGCGTCGAGGTACGTGAAGACGGGGTCCTGACCGGCGAAGTGCTCATCATGGGCGATCAACTGGACCGTGTATCGTGCGAAGCTGTCGAAGGTCTTCAGACGGCCGTCCTGCGCATCCTGAACGGCAATCAGTCGGATCTTCGAAAGATCGACCTGCGAAGCAAATGCGGAGACGTCCCCTGAGGAGGCCGCGGCCGCCGGCCCGACGGCCCAGAGACTTCCGGCCACGATGACCGCCAGCCATGTTCCCGTCGAGATGCCGCGGACGGACGGACAGACAAGCAGGCCGCCCGGCGCCCGATCAGCCCGCCGCAGGACGCGCCCGAGCTCACGCATGAACCTGGCCCTCCGCTACCCCTGTTGCGTCCCGCGCAGCCGGGGTGGGCCGGCCCGGCGGCGCTCCGGCCACTCGACGGGTGCCCCGCCGGAGCAGGACGGGCTTCACGTAGAACGCGTAAATCATCCCCAGGATCGAGAGCACGACCCCGGCGAGCATGGTCCCGATGCCCTCGCGGTTTCCGACGCCGAGCACGGTGACCGCCTCCGCAGCAGGGTCCCACTCGGCCTGGAAGAACCACAGGCCCCCATACTGGGCCGGCTGGTTCGAGCGGATCTCTCTCGGCTCGGACCAGGCTCCCCCCTGCCCGTATCGCACCACACTGATGAAGTCGCGTTCCCGTTGGCCTCCGGGGTGCGTCTCAAGGACGAACCGTTCGAGGGCGATGGGCGCGGGCAGCGCACGTCGCTGCCGGGAGTACAGGAGCTCGATCCGACGCCCGCCCGAAAGGCTCAGGGTCCGGGGTGCGTAACTGCCGTACGGCGGGAAGCGCTGCGGATAGGCATAGGCGCCGCTCGGAAACGGGTAGGGATTGAACGGCAGCCACACCCCCTGCACTCCGTCGCCGTCCTGGACCTCCACCCGCAGCATCGACGCATTGGATCCCGCGCCGGGCTCCCGCTCGCGCGGGGGAACGACGACCGGCCGCTCGACGCGGACGGCATGAGAGATCAGCGACTCGACGACGATCGGCGGGGCGCCCTTTTCGAGCTCGACCGGCTCGCCGACCCGGGTCTTTCGACGGGCCAGGCTGCCGTCCAGTCGCGCCAGCACGATCTCACAGTCCTGCTCGCCCGGTCCGCCGACGAGCCACAACCCGACCGGGGCCGGGTCGAGGAAGCGGATCTTCATGTCCGGCTCGACCATCTGCGGGAGCGGCTCGTGCACCTCATTGATGTCGCGGCTGTGTTCGTTGTGCTCGGCGTAGACCAGCCGCCGGTACCGCAGGCTGCCCCGCTGGACCCGGACGGCCACCAGGCTGTCGCGCCGGCCCCGAAGCCCGGCCGACATCAGCAGGAAGTCCGACAGGACCTCCGATGACCGGACCTCGATCGTATAATCGGTTCCGGGCAGCGGCTGCGGCCCCCTGTCGAGCACATCGCCGAGGCGGACCTCGATGGTTTCGGTCCGGCCCGGCGGCGTAAACGCCAGCCTGGGCTCATGCGGGGCAAAGAGCTTCTCGCGCTCGGCCTCCGACCGGACCCACGCGAACACGATCGGGAACGACAGATCGCCCGAACCGATGCGGTGGCGCTCCGGATCCATCGCGACCAGCTCGAAGCTGTGCCGCTCGCCGGTGCCGGCCAGCGAAAACCGCAAGACCGGATACAGTTGCGAGCCGCCGCCCGCCCACCGGCTCTCCAGCCGGGCGTAGCTGAGGAACCCGGTGGCGCGGAAGCGCAAGCCGGAAAGACCGTTCGTCCCGCCCTCCTCCGGGCCGATCGGCAGATCGAGCGGGCGGACCGCGGGCGGGACATCGCCGCCGGAAGCGACCTCGCTGCGGTCGGGCACGTAATCGTAGTAACGCGGCAGCTTGCGGATCGGCATCTCGATCCACGGCCCGTCCGGGTCCGTACGGGCATACAGGGCAGCCGTATGGTCCAGGAAGTACTCCGTCGCCGGCTCGTACTCGAGGTCGATCCGCAGGTCCTCATCCAGGAGCCGCCTGCCGACTGTTTTCACGGCGCGTTGCATCCCCTGCGGCCCGCCGAGGATCACGTCCTCGGTGTACTCCGGATAACCCATCAGCACGACCCGCGCAAACTGCCGGGGTTCCCGGTTCCGCTGCACATTGAACCACACGGCGGTGGTGCGCCGGCCCTTGTCCGGACCCGAGAGGATCTCATAGCGGGGCTGCATGCTGTAAACGCTGACATCGTAGGTCTCGTCGCCGTTGCCCAGACGCACGGCGGCGTCGGGGCGCACGACCATGGTGGCAGGCTGCTCGACGCCCGGAACACGGATTACCGCCCGCCGCTGGTAGATGACCGTATCGCCCTCGATCTTGCGCCCGAAGTAGATCACGCAGCCCACGACCAAGACGACGATGCCCGTATGGATGATCCACACCCCCAGATTGGGAAGGCTCAGCCTCGCGCGCCGCAGCGTCGCCAGGATCATGGAAAGGCAGAACAGCACCACCATCGCCACGAAGACCGGGGAGCTGAACCACTCCATTTCCGTCATTTCAAACCGCAACGCCTCCCAGCCAAGCCAATCCGCCAGCGCGCCCTGCCGTATCGGCGGGACCGCCGAGCCGATCGAGCTGTACAGGAAGATGGCGGTGAGAACGCCCACTCCGAACCAGATGCTGCTCAGCAGGTCGAGCAGGCCGGTCAGGGGACCGCGACGGCGGCGTGATCCTGCCGGGTCTTGGATCGAACGATTTGGCATGTAGTACGCCAGGTAACGGGCTCCGGAACCACGAAGACCGTGTTGGATTATAGCTTGCCGACCCCCCGCGACCGACCGCGGCCTGCGGGGCCCTGGAAACAGAGAAAGGGTGCGCAGATGCGCACCCTTCCAGGAACACGTTGGGGTATTACAGGCGGCCGCTCGCGGGAGGCCGGCTCAGCCGGCTGCACGCTCCGGAGTGCCCGCATCCGGTGTTTCCAGGCCGACAGCGCCGCTGCCCCGGGAGCAGGACGCCAGCCCCGCTCGACAGCTACTTCGAGTCGCCCGAGCCCTCGGACGGTCTGGCCTTGGGCGCCGTTCGGGGCGCCGGCGAGGCCTCTTCGCTCTTGCCGCCGAGCTCGGCCGGCTTGACGAAGCTCATGTTCTTGTCGGTCGTCTCATAGACACCGGCCGTGCCGCCGGGAGCCGGAGCCACCTTGGAGGCCGAGACCAGGAAGATCTCGACCCGCCGGTTGCGGGCCTTGTTGCTTTCCGTGTCATTGGCGGCGATCGGTCGGTGCTCGCCGTAGCCCATAACGCCCATCTTGGTCTCGGGGACACCGTAGCCGGCCAGGGCCCGCATGACCGAGATGGCCCGGTGGGCGGAGAGGTGCCAGTTGGTCTTGTGCTCCGCCAGAGTCGCCTGCTTCTTGATCGGTGTCGTGCACGTATGGCCGACGATGATCACGTCAAAGTTGGCCGCCGCGGCCGAGCTGAGGATCTCGGAGAATTTCTGCAACGGTTCGGCCACCGCCTCGCGGAGATGATCGCTGCCCAGATCAAAGAGCATGTCCGACTTGAACCGGACAGCACCCTTTTCGGGCAGATACTCGAGGATGTCGGGATACTGGGTGGCGAACTCCTTGAGGGCCTTGTCGAGTTCGGGCGGAAGGGTCGTTGTGGTCACGACGACGCCGCCCAGGTCCTTCTTGGCCATTTCCTCCAGCGCGGCCATCGCCTTGGCCCACTTGTCGCGGAGGCTCTCGTTCTCGGCCGTCAGGCTCCCGATGGTCTGGTCCTTCGCGGCGAGCTGCCCGTTGAGCGACTCGATCTTCGCGTTGAGCACCTGGTTCATCGACTGGGCGTCGTGCAGGTCATCCTGCGCGCGAGCCAACTGCTCCCGCAGGACGCGGTTGGCCCGCTGCTCCTGAAGAAGCTGGTCATAGTAACAGCCGGCATTCGTGGAAAGCACGAAGGCCGCCATCCCGATCGCCACGAGCGCTACCCGCCTGGACATCACGATCTCCTTATCTGGGAAAGCTCCCGGAAACACCGGTAAGGAACCTGCACGGCCAGCCGCCTCCGCGCGCCACAGGTGCGTGAATCCGACAGACCACGGACCTCCTTGCCCCGAGATGTTGCGGATAGGTGATCGAAGAAAGGCGGTCGTTTCTCGCACCCCGCGCGAAAGCGCCGGTGCGCCTTCCGTTCGCCTCGCGGTCCCTACCCTCCATGCAAGGCAATCGAGACGCGTCCGCGTCCAATCACCTCGGGGTCGCGCCGGCCGGTGCGGCTTTCTGTTTCTTCGGCTTCTCCGGCTTCGCCGGCTTCTCGCGCCGGGGCGTCGGCGGCCGTCCAATCAGCCAACCGATCAGGGCACACAATCCGCCGAGCAACACGCTCGCGAGCGTGAAGATCAGCAGATTGTCATATAGCATCGCAAGGTAGCCGGGCCACACATCCAGCATCATGGAGGCGGTCACGGACCCTGCAACCGCAAGCACCAGCATACCAGCAACGAGCAATCCTGCCAAGATGGGCACGGTAGGATCGGCAAGATAGGTCACCGGGACAACAGCGACCCTCTGGGCAACTACGGGGACGGCCTCCGGAGTAGGCATCTCCTCCTCCGCTTCGGCGGGCGCCGCCTCCGTTCCGCTCGGCTCAGCCTCCACCGTCTGGGCGGTCTCGTCCGTAAGCTCAATGTCACTCAGGACATCCGCGCCCAGCGATGTGTCATCGCTTTCGCGGGTCAGATCCAGCAGGCCGCTGCCCCCGCCGCTGCCGTCGAGGCCCAGGTGCTCCGCAGCGCCCGTGGTGATGGTCTTGGCCATCGGGTCAGCGGCGATCTCCAGGTCGTCGTCGTCGAAAACGCTTATGCCGACGTTAGTTATGACCGTGTCGTCCTTCCGCATCCCCTCGACGGTCTCTTTGTCCACCTCCTCGAGACTCAGTACATCCGAGCCCGACAAAGCGATATCACTCTCGCCCGACTTGGCCGCCGATCCCGTGCCCGTCTTGCCGGCTGGTCCGCTCTTGCCCGCCGGACCGGTCTTTGCGGACGGTCCCGTTCCCGTCTTGGCCGACGGCTTTTCGGTCCCGCTGTCGTCGAGACTCAGGAGGGCCGCCATGGAACCCGACTCCGAAGCCGGCCCCTCATCCAGGGGCTCAAGGGTGAGCTCGCCTGATCCGCCCGGTCCGCCGGCCATCTCGGCGGCGAGGGCATCGACCTCCTCGACGCGATAGGTGAGCTTGCCGGCGTCACGGAACTCCCGCAGCTTGCCCTGTCGGACCAGGGCGCGGAGACCGTTATCATCGGTCCGGAGCTTCTGCCGGGCCTCTTCTGCGTTGTAATACTGCTTGGCCATCGGAGCACCCGCTTCGGATCCGATCCCACCAGGCTCCATGGGCCGGGCCGCCGACCCGCGGTCATGGGCAGATGCCCATTGCCCGCCCCAGGGCCTTGGCCGTCACCTCATCGCCCGCCCCGGTTCGTCGGAGGCCGGTCGAGTGGAGGGAGCCTTGTCGGACACGTCGTCCGCCGGTCGCCGCTGGGCCTGCTTCTCGACGAGTTCGGCCACAGCGGCCGGCGAGGGATCCGCCACGTTAAATTCTTCCAGGTACCGATCGAAAATCCAACTCCGGGCCGCCACGAGTCGGAGCTGTTTCGTGCCGTCGCGGCCCTGGTCGAGTTCGTAGCACCAGATCGTGCCCGTATCCACGTCGAGCATGTAAATGCCGTAGGTCGACTTTGTGATCTGGGCCGCGAAGGCGTATATGCCCCGGGCCCCGAGCCGCCCGGCCCCGGATGGTTGGAGGGGCTGCACCTGCTGGGCCCAGGCCCGCCCGATGACCGACTCGTCAAGGCGAAGGACCAAGGCCGTTGCGATCACAGCCAGAAGCACGGCAATGGCCCATAGAGCCGTCTGACGTGGGGCCGGAGCGGTAACGATCACAGGCATCCTGGAGGCCGATTCATCCTGCAAGGCAGACCTCTGCCGGGCGGGCTCCACGGATCCGGCAAGCCTGGCGGCCCGCCGTCTCTCAGACCTGCATTATACCCCCTGAAGATTGGCATGCAACCGCACGAGCGCCGGGTCGGGCAAGCCGACAAGGACATGGACCGTGCGCCCATGCCGCGACGCCGCAGGTTGAGTCTCGCTTCGGACCGAACGGGCGAAAAACGCCCCTCGGCGGCAGGTTCAGCCGGACGGGCCCGTCCCTTCGCGGATGAACCCGCCTAAGGCCTTCCGGCCGGCGTCATGAGCTGGCCGGTATATGGGTTGATCAGCAAGCGCGCCGCCCTCTGCTGGTGGCGGAGATAGTTGGTCCAAGGCTGCGGGCCGGCGTCTCTTCGGGCAGCCTGGTCGTAGAGCCAGAGCGAATTCTCCGTGAGTTCCGGGTTCTGGATGCCCGGTCTTGCGGGGAGGAAAGGGGGATACGCGGGCAGTGCGTCCCCAGCCAAGAGCCAATTCACCGTATAGTTCGGCGTACTCGTGCCGGGCAGCGGTTCGACGCGCGGATTCTGGTTCGGCGCATCGTCAAAGATCCCGTCTCTCGGGTCTTCCACCCCGTAGGCGTTCTGGGGGTTGACCGGATCTTCGACTCGCCGCTGGCCCACGCGAATCGTCCGGAACGCGAGCTGACCGGTCGGCTCGAACACGATCGAAAAGGTCGTGCTGTTGGCCAGGCCGGTTGTCAGGCTCGCGTTACCGTCCGCGTCGGGCGAAACCACCATGCTCCCGGCGGCCAGCTCGACGCCCGCCGGGAAGCGGAAAGGCTCGCGGTTGGGAGCCGCCTCGAAGAAGACGTAGTTCAGGCCGGGCGGCTGGGGCTCACGCGGCCAGATGATCACCCCATAAGTGGTGCCGTCGGCGGACTGCTGAAAACGCACGCCGACCAGGTGGCCCCGCGCGGAGGCCTCGGCGCGGGCCGAAGCAAGCAGGGTGTGGAGCATGGTGCGCGCAGCGCCCATCTGGTTGGTTCCGGTCAAAGCCCGCAGCGATCCGACAGCGATGGCCAGGACGATGACGATGATCGCGATGGCGACGAGGATCTCAACGAGGGTATACGCGGAATGCGAATGATGACCTGACGCCGCGGATGCCGGCCGCGGCGATCGTCGGAGGTTCATCGCTGCGCGTTCATCGTTCCGCATTACGTCCGAATCTCAGTCCTTGCGGTCGCTGAAGATGTCATCCCTGCCCCTGGGGTCGCTCTCCGGCCGGTTGGGGTCCGGGGCGAACTCGCCGTTCGGACCCGCCGACCAGAGGAACGGCCGGCCGTTGTTTCGGTATACGTAGTGTCGCCAGCGCAGGGCCTTGCCCCAGCCGTCCAGAACCTGCATTGGATCGACGAACTCGCCGGTATACAGGCTTCCGATGCCCGAGCCGGGACGAACGGCGAAGCCCGCGGGGTGTTCCGCCCGCCGGGCCAGCGCCTTCTGGGGGAGCCTGGCGAGTATGGTCCTCACATCCGTCTGGCGACAGGTGCGAAGCTGGACATACAGCCCCTCGATGCTGGTGATCGTCTTCCGATCCACGTTGACGGGATTTGTCTCAGGCGGCGTGACGAAGACCGCCTCCGACCCGCCGAGATAGTAATCCTCTTTGGTGGTTGGGTGGTTACTCGGCTCGTACGGCCGGTCATCGAGACCGGCCGGCGGACTGTCCGCCGTCAACTCGGGGTCGTTGGGGGGTTCCGGCCACTGGCCGAACGCGCTGCGGTATTCGTCCATCGCCGTAATCAGGATATCCATGTACTGGCGCGTCAGGTCGACCTTTCCCCGCTCGCGGACGCCGGAGCCGACCAGGCCGATCACCGACAGCAGGACCGCGATAATGGCCACGACGACCAGAATCTCGACCAGGGTCAGGCCGGCGGCCCGCGCTGCGACCGGCCCGCCGGATGCGCCGCCGCTGCGATGGGTCATAGGTTCCGCTCCGTGGTGCGTCCGCCCGGCCTAATCGTTCCACTCCAGGCCGTTTGTGACGTCATCGCTCGTGCCGTAAAGGCCGTCCCTGCCGGCCGAGATCAGGATGTACGAATCCGCGCGCTGAGGCGTCGGTCGGGCGGTGATCTTCCTGTCCCAGACGTACCGAAGGAAGCTCCCGCGCGGCGCAGGCTCGTTCCCGGAGTACCCCCCGAGTTGGCCCAAGGGGTGGATGTTGCCCGCGCCGAGATCGAGCCCGGGGCCCCCGTTACCCGTGAAGAGGGCGTTGTCCATGAGGTTGTAGACGGCGGGCGTGGCGTAGGTGTTGGAGGCCATCTGGGCCGCTCCCCGGTTGGCCCGGTAGTACAGGATCGGCCGATCGAAGGCGTCGAGGAAGCAGATCCACGGCAGCGCCGCCTTGCTTCCCACGCCGAGGCGGTAGGTCGGCGGGTTGGCGGCGGCGTCGCGCTCCGGGAGCTTGACCCGCGACAACTCGACGAACGGCCCCTTGCGCGTGTGAACCGGCTGCCGGGTGGTCTGATCTATGGCATACAGGTCGCCGGCGCCCGCGGTCGATTTCGATGATGTGTCGGAGGTCCAGCCTCCCACGTCGCTCAGTCCGGAGGGCAGGCCGCTGTCGGCGACGCCGTCGATGTTCTTGAAGCCCGGCGTGCCGAGCATGTCCGCTCCGACCAGCGCCCAGGCCAGCAGGGCCGCCCCCTGTACAGGATCCGACAGCCGGACATCCTCCAGTCGCGGATCCTCACACCGGACCGCCCACGACGGCGGGTACGCCCCCCCCACGGACGTATCGGTCCGGAACGTTTCGATCCCCGTATCCAGGACGCTCAACGTCGCACGGGTCGCGGCCACACGTGCCTGGACGCGTGCCGTGTTCAGCGCCGGGAGCAACATGCCCAACAGCACGCCGATGATCCCGATTACGACCATCAGCTCGACCAGCGTAAACGCCAGCTTCTTCGCGGCCATCGGAGGCCTCCGATGCGTTGCGCGGTGCCGAGAACCGTGCCGGGAGGCGCGGCCGTCGGCACCGAATGTCCGTCACGACCCCATCTTGAAGTTCTTCACGTCGTCGCGCGTCCCGTACACGCCGTCCTCGCCGGCCGAGAGCAGGATGAACGTCTCCGCGTTGTACGGAGTAATCACCGCCGCCGCCCCGGACTCGGTCGCCTTGTGCACGTCATGGTTGTGGAAGTAGTTCAGGAAGGTGTCCGGCTGATCGACGTTGCTGAGGTTTCCGAAATCCTTGATCCGATGAGGCAGTCCCTTGAACTGCCAGCTCGACAAGCTATTGGTGCCCGTAAAGAGGGCGTTGTCCTCCTGGTAGTAGATGGCCGGCGGCGTATTGGGGGGGTTCACATCCGCGCGACGCGCCAGCAGGCCCTTGCCGGTCGGATTGGCGCGATAGTACAGGATCGGGAAGCCGTAGTCCTCGAGCATGACGTAACGACCCGTCGGAGTGATCCCGGTACCACTGGCGCCGGGGACGTCGCTGTCTGGGACGATCTTGGCCGACTCGAGGGTGATATAAGGTTTGAGCCGTTCGGCGGACTGAAGCTCGTTGTGACTGACCGCCGGCCCATCGAGCTGGCGGAAGTCTACGTCCACCCCCTGGAGGTCATAGCCCACCATCGCCCGCGCGAGCCAGTGGGCGCCGTACAATGGGCCGTTTCCGGTGGTGTTCGGAACGCCCGAGACCCAGTCGGGCAGGGGCCGGCTCTCGGGGTACTGGTCCTTGTGGTCGTTGCGGAGCATCTCCAGGCCCTTGGCGATGGCCTCGAGCTGGGTCTGGACCTTCACCTTCTTGGCCTGCGCCCGGGCCCGGGCCAGCGACGGCAACAGCAGGCCCATCAGCAGGGCGATGATGCTGATCACCGTCAGCAGCTCCACGAGCGTGAATGCCCGTCTCGAAAGGGGTTTCCAGTGCATCATGACACGTCTCCAGGAGGTATTCATGAGTCCGAAGGGCCGGCGCACCCGGCCCCCACTTAATCATACTCACGCTGCCGCGCGGCCGGCGATCCCCGCTGTCCGACCGCCCGGCGACCGGTACCCCGGCCTTGAACAAACCCGTCGCCGACCCGCGGACGTCGCCCCGCCGGCCGGCGTCAGGATCCCGGCCGCTCTCCAGTCCCCGGCGGCCGACGGCTGGGGACGGCCTCTCGAACGCCCGCCGGCCGCTGCGGCGGGCTCACGACGAGCCGGAGACCGTGTTGATGAGCGTCACCAGCGGGAGGAACAGTGCGATGACAATGAACCCGACGATGCCGCCCAGGACCACAACCATCACCGGCTCCAGCAGGCTCACCAGACCGCCGACGAGCGTTTCCACCTCTTCGTCGTAGTTGTCGGCGATCTTCATGAGCATCTTGTCGAGATCGCCCGTTTCCTCGCCGACGTCGATCATGTTGACGACGATCGCGTCGCAGATCCGCGCGGCCCTCAGCGGGTTGGCGAAGCTTTCGCCCTCCCGGATCGAGTCGTGCACGTTGCCCAAGGCCCGGGCGTACACCTCGTTGCCGCACGTGTCCTTCGAGATCGTAAGCGCCTCGAGGATCGGCACGCCCGCGCTGATCAGGGTGCCGAGCGTGCGGGTGAACCGGGCCACGGCCGTCTTGCTCAGGATGTTGCCGAGGATGGGGATCTTCAGCTTGATCACGTCGATGGCGTAGCGCCCCCCGCTGGACTTCTTGAGCAGCTTCACGAAGAGGAACAGCACCAGCGGACTGATGAAGACGACGACCCACCCCGGCGGCGTCCCGTGAACGAACCACTCGGAGATGTTGATCAGGAGCATGGTCAGGCTCGGGAGCTGCGCGCCGAAGTCCTTGAAGATATCGCGGAACTTGGGCACGACCACGATCATGATGCCGCTGACGATGCCGACGGCGAACGTGATGACCACGATCGGGTAGATCATCGCCCCCACGACCTTGCGTTTGAGCCGCTGGGCCTTCTCCATGAAGTCCGCCAGCCGCTGGAGGATCACGTCGAGCACGCCGCCCGTCTCGCCCGCCTGCACCATGTTGCAGTAGAGCCGGTCGAATGCCTTCGGCTGCTTGGCCATCGCCTCGGAAAGCGTGGCGCCGCCCTCCACGTCGTCGGCGACGTTGCGGATGATGACCCGCAACAGGCCGGGCTTCTGCTGCTGCTCGAGGATCCGCAGACTCCGCAGGATCGGCAGGCCGGCATCCTGGAGCGTCGAGAGCTGCCGCGTGAACTGAGTGATCTGCTTGGTGGGTACCTTCCCGAACCCGCCGGCCTGTTTGCCCTTGCGCTTGCCGCCCTTGCCCGGCGGACCGCCCGGGCCGCCCGCGGCCTTCTTGCCGCCCTTCTGGCGGATCTTTGTGGGGAAATAGCCCAGAGTCCGGATCTTCGAGAGGGCCTCCTCCGTGGTGTTGGCCTCGATCTCGTCCCGGATCTCCTGTCCGGCCTGATTCATGGCCTCGTACTGGAACTTGGGCATGCTACGCTCCGCATAGGCCGGAATGAAGCACTCCGTTGGAGGAAGCACGGGCCGACCGGATGGCAGGCCGGCTCGTTTACGGCCCCGCACTCAGTGTCCGGCGCTGACCGTCAGGCCTCCTCCATAATCGTCTCTTTGACCACTTCCTCGATCGTCGTCAGCCCATCCTGTATGGCCAGCAGCCCGGACTCCCGGAGCGTCCGCATCCCGTGCTTGCGGGCCGCCTGCCGCAGGACGTTCGTGGAGGCGTGCTGCATGATCAGATCGCGGATATCGTCGTTGAGCACCATCAGCTCGAAGATGCCCAGCCGGCCTCGATAACCCGTATTGTTGCAGTAGTCGCAGCCCTTGCCGTAGAAGAAGGGCCGCCCCTCCACGTCCTCGGGCTTGAGGTCGAGTTCCATCAGCATTTCCTCCGTCGGATGGAACTCCTCCTTGCAGTTCTCGCAGATGCGCCGCACGAGCCGCTGGCCGATGACGGCCTCCAAGGTCGCGGTCACCAGGAACGGCTCCAGCCCGAGATCCAAGAGCCGTGCGATCGCCGACGGCGCATCGTTCGTATGGAGGGTCGAGAATACCAGGTGTCCGGTCAAGGACGCCTGCACTGCAATTTGTGCAGTCTCAAGATCACGGATCTCCCCGACCAGGATGATGTCCGGGTCCTGCCGGAGGAAGCTCCGCAGGCACCGGGCGAAGGTAAGCCCGATTTCCGGGTTGATCTGGCACTGGATCAGGCCGTCGATGTCGTACTCGACCGGGTCCTCGGCCGTCAGGATCTTCACATCGACCGTATTGAGCGTGTTCAGCGCTGAGTACAGGGTAGTGGTCTTGCCCGAACCGGTCGGCCCCGTGACCACGATGATGCCGTTGGGCTTATCGATGAGCTGGCGGAAAATAGCCAGATCATCGTCGCGGAGCCCGAGCCGATCGAGGTCCAGGCGGACATTGCTGCGGTCCAGGACGCGCATGACCACGCTTTCGCCGAACATCGTAGGCAGGACGGCCACCCGCAGGTCCACGGGGTTGCCGGCCACCTGGAGCTCGATGCGGCCATCCTGGGGCAGGCGTCGCTCGGCGATGTTCAGGCCCGCCATGACCTTGATGCGCGAGGAGATGGCCATGGCGATGTGCCGCGGCGGCGGGACCATCTCATAGAGGACCCCGTCGATGCGGTATCGCATTTTGAACTCGTCCTCGAAGGGCTCGAAGTGAATGTCCGAGGCCTTATCCTTGATGGCCTGGAGGAGCACGAGGTTCAGCAGCTTCTTGACGGGGTTCGACTCGGCCGCTTCCTTCAGCTCGTCGAGGTCGATGCTTTCGCCGCGTCCCTCGAGCTTGGCGAGGTCCTCGTCGCCGGAGAGTTCCTCGATGAGGTCGTGGATGCTCTCGGCGGCGTCCTCGGGATAATACCGGTTCAGCGCGGCCTCGATCTGCTCCGGAGTGCTGATGAACGGCTTGATGTTGAAGCCCAGGAGGGTCTTGAGGTCGTCCGTGGCCTGGAAGTTGTCCGGGCTGGCGAGGGCGATCGACAGGAGCTTGGTCTCCGGCTGCCAGTCGATGGGCACCACCTTGTACGTGTGGGCCATCTGGGCCGGCATCAGTGCGATGATCTCCTTGGGCACGTCGAAGCGGTCGAGATCCACCGGCTCCATGCCGACCTGGGCCGCCAGGGCCAACTGCACATCGGCCGGATCCACGTAGCCCAGTTCGATGAGAATCTGACCGATCGGACCGCCCTTCTTGCTCTGGATTTCCTTGGCCTCGGCCGCCTGGGTCCGCGTGATGAGGCCCATCTTGATGAGGATCCGGCCGAGCTGCCGCCCCTTGAGCTGGCTGATCGGCGGCATCTTCGCGATCCGGGACCCGCCGGCGCCCGGCTTTCTGGCGGCCGGGCCGGCCGGGGCCGCGGGGGCCGACGGGGCGGCCTTCGCAGCGGCCTCTGCGGCCGGAGGCAGGGGCCGGGAAGGGACACGAACCGCCTTGCCCGCTTCGCCCGAAGGGATCGGCCGGGACGGAACCCGTTGCACCGTCGCGCCGGTTTTCGCGCCGGCGTCCAGGCTCATCGGTTTGGCTTTGTCGTCAGGCATTCTGAACCTCGATGCGTCCAACGGTCCGATCAGCAGACCTCCGCGGGCTTCCGGCGCCCGCAGGCGGGCGAGGCGATCCGCTCACGATCGGATCACAGGCGGTTCCTCCTCGTCGGTGTCTTTCCTTTCGCGTCCCAGCGGGCTGGCGCCGCCGCCGGCGCTGGGGGCGACACCCCTCTTGAAGGCCTCGATCTTGTCCTGCATCTCCCCGGGATGCCGGGCCTTATCCAGGGCCTCCTCCTCCGAGATCACGTGATTCATGTACAACTGGAGCAGGTGCTCGTCGAGAAGCTGCATGCCGTACTTCTTGCCGGTCTGGATGCTCGAGTCGATGCGGAACGTCTTGTTCTCGCGGATCAGGTTGGATATGGCCGGCGTGACGACCATGAACTCATAGGCGGCCACCATGCCCGACTCGATGCGGGGGCAGAGGGCCTGCGAGAGAACGGCGATGAGATTCGTGGAGAGCTGGACGCGGATCTGCTCCTGCTGTTCGTGCGGGAAGGCGTCGATGATCCGGTTCACCGTGCCCTGGCACCCCGTGGTGTGAACGGTCGAGAAGACGAGGTGGCCGGTCTCGGCCGCGCGGATGGCCGCCTCCATCGTTTCGAGGTCGCGGAGTTCGCCCACGAGAATGACGTCGGGATCCATCCGAAGGACGCGTCGCAGGGCCTCGGCGAAGCTCGGGACGTCGTTTCCCACCTCCCGCTGGTTGATGATGGATTTCTTGTGGCTGTGGTAGTACTCGATCGGGTCCTCGATCGTGACGATGTGCCGGTCGAAGTGCTCATTGATGTAGTTGAGCATCGACGCGAGCGTGGTCGTCTTCCCGGAACCCGTGGGTCCGGTCACGAGGAACAGACCGCGGGGCCGTCGGCACAGGGCCTTGGTGATCGGCGGCAGTCCGATCTCCTCGAAGGTGAAGAACTTCGTCGGGATCAGCCGCAGCACCAGGGCCAGGTTGCCGCGCTGCCGGAAGATCGACACGCGGAACCGTCCCTGATCGCCGAAGGCGAACCCGAAGTCCGTCCCGCCCTCCTCCTGGATCTCCTGCTGATTGCGGTCGGGGCAGATCGACTTCATGAGCGCGACCGTGTCCTCGGGCTCGAGCACTTTCGTCTCGAGCGACCGAAGCCGCCCGTGCAGGCGCAGCACGGGCGGGCGCCCGACCGTCAGATGAATGTCCGAAGCGCCCCGCTTGATGCACGTCTCCAGCAGACGGTCAATGTGAATCGTCGCCATACGCGATCCGCACCATTCCTCCCGGCCACGCGGCCCGGCTTGCGGAGCCCCGGTCCGTCCGGCGCCGCCGGGCCCGGCCCGTTACACGGCCTCGGCGACGAGGCCCTCCACCTGGGCGTGCCGCGCCACCTCTTCCATCGTCGTGATGCCCCGCATGATCTTGATCTTCCCGTCCTCCAGGAGCGTCCGCATCCCCGAGGCCCGCGCCGCCCGCCGGAGGGCGTTCGTGGGCGCCCGCTTGAAAGCCAGTTCGCGCAGCTCGTTGTTCATGAGCATCATCTCGAAGATGCCCAGCCGTCCCCGGTATCCCGTATTCTGGCACCGGGCACAGCCGGCCCCCTTGTAGAGCTTGCGGCCCTCGAGGTCCTTTTCCGTAATGCCCAGGAGCTTCATGAGGAACTTGTTGGGTTCCTTATCCTCCACCTTGCACTCCTGGCAGATCACGCGAACCAGCCGCTGGGCCATCACGGCCTGGATCGAGCTGGCCACCAGGAAGGGCTTGATCCCCATGTCGATCAGACGCGTGATGGCACTCGGGGCGTCGTTCGTGTGCAGGGTGCTGAAGACCAGGTGGCCCGTGAGCGCCGCCTGGATCGCCACCTCGCCGACCTCCAGGTCGCGGATCTCGCCCACGAGGATGATGTTCGGCGCCTGGCGGAGCATCGACCGGAGGATCTTGGCGAACGACAGGCCGATCTCCTCGCGGACCTGGCACTGGTTCATCCCGGTGAAGCTGTATTCCACCGGATCCTCGGCCGTGATGATCTTCTTGTCCGGACGGTTGAGCTCCTGGAGGGCGGCGTACAGGGTCGTGGTCTTGCCCGATCCCGTCGGTCCGGTCACGAGGAAGATGCCGTTCGGACGCTTGATGATGCGGAGGAACCGCTGGTAGTCATCCTCCTCGAAACCCAGCGACTGAATGCCGATCCGCACCGAATCGGGCCGGAGAATACGCAGGACGATGCTCTCCCCGTGGTAGCTGGGCAGCGAACTGACGCGGAAGTCGATCTGCCGCCCGTCGATCGTCATCATGATCCGGCCGTCCTGCGGCAGGCGCTTCTCGGCGATATCGATGCCGGCCATCAGCTTCAGGCGGGCCGTGACCGCGTTCCGCATGGACAGGGGGATCCGGTCCCGCTCGACGCAGACGCCGTCGATGCGATACCGCACACGAACGCGGTCGGCCATCGGCTCGATATGGATATCGCTGGCCCGGTTCCGGACGGCCTCGGCGATCATCATGTTGATCAGCCGGATGATCGGGGCGTCCTCGCCGGCGTCGACGGAGGCGGCGGCGTCCTCGTCGGGGGCGTCCTCGTCGATGCTCGCGTCGATGCTGGCGCTTGTCTCGCGGATCTTGTCCTTCACGTTCTCCATGAACGTCTGGATGTATCGCTGGATCTTGCTCCGGGGCGCCAGGGTCGCCTCGATCTCGGTATTGAGTCGGAAACGCAGCAGATCCAGCAGGTCCACATCCAGCGGGTCGCTGATCACCACCTTCAGACGCCCGTTCTCCTGACCGAGCGGAAGGACCTTGTGCTCCTTGATGATCTTCTCGGGAATGAGCTTGATGTTGGCGGGAACCGACGTGCTCTTATCCAGATCGACGTACTCCATGTCGAACTGGGCGGCCAGCGCCTTGGTCACGTCCTCCTCGCTGCACAGTTCCAGCTCGATCAGGGCCTCGCCGATCCGCTTGTGGTTGGCCTCGGCATACCGCAGGGCGTCGGCCAGGTCCTTTTCGGAGAGCAGATTCCAGCTTACGAGGATTTCGCCCAGCTTCTTCTTGCGTTGGGCCATGACGTCCGTCCGCTTGCCCTTCTCGGTGAGGGAGCCGACCGCTGCCTGTCCTGGGGGGAATCGGATCCGCCGGTCTGCCCGAAGGCGCTCCGTGCTCCCGCGGCAACGATGGCCGCCGGCCGATCCCGAACCATCACTGCACGGCCCGCCCCGGCAGCAGGCATGCAGCCCTAAATCATGTTATTACCGAAACCCGCACGCATCAAGGGCAGGCCCGGGCGCCGCCGGCCCGGCCCCGGCCGTCAACGGGTACAGGGAGCCATCCAGGCCCGGCCGTCGCGGCCGATGAACTCGGCTGCGATCCGAGGCCAGGTCCCCGGCCTGTACCCGTCCACCCCTGCCGGGTCAGCGTCCCAGGCCTGCTGGATGGGGTCGCACAGGGCCCAGGCCAGCTCAATCTCGTCGCTCCGCGCAAACAGCGAGGCGTCGCCGCTGAGCACGTCCAGCAGCAGCCGTTCGTACGCCTCGGGGACCGCCTGATGTCGGAAACTCGTGCGGTAGAGCATCTCCAGATCGGTCGTGCGCAGGAGCATGCCGGCATCGGGGACCTTCGTCTGAAACGTCAGCCGGATACCCTCGTCCGGCTGGACGCGGATCGTCAACCGATTGCAGACGAAGGGCTCATCCCGGGGCACCTCGAACATCAGATGCGGAGGGCAGTGGAACTGGATCACGATCTCGGTGGCACGACAGGGCAGCGCCTTGCCGCTCCGGAGATAGAACGGTACCCCCCGCCACCGCCAGTTGTCGACATAGAGCCGCAGGGCCGCGAAGGTAGGCGTGGCCGAATCCCGGGCCACCCCCGGCTCGTCCCGGTATCCCTCGTACTGGGCCCGGACACTGTTCTCGGACGCACGCCCCGCTTCGATCGGCCGAATGGCCTTGAGCACCTTGACCTTCTCATCCCGGAGGAGATCGGCCTGGAACTTCGCCGGGGGCTCCATTGCAATGATCGTCAGGAGCTGGAGCAGGTGGTTCTGAAACACGTCGCGGAGCACGCCGGCCGTGTCGTAGTACGCGCCCCGCCGCCCGACGCGCTCGTCCTCGGCGACGGTGATCTGGACGTGATCCACGTAGTTGCGGTTCCAGAGCGGCTCGAAGACGGTGTTCGCGAACCTCAGCGCCAGGATGTTCTGTACGGTTTCCTTGCCCAGATAATGGTCGATCCGGAAGACCTGTCGCTCGTCGAAGGCCGCGTGGATCCGTTCGTTGAGTGCGCGAGCCGTCGCCAGGTCCCGCCCGAACGGTTTTTCCACCACGATCCGGCGAAAGCCTTCCGTCTCCGCCGACATGCCCGCCCGGCTCAGATGCTCCACGGCCGCCGGGTACAGCTCGGGGGCGGTGGCCAGGTAATACACACGGCCTGCGGGAGGGCCGAAGCGGTCTGCCAGATCGCGCAGGAGCGTATCGAGCGGCAAAAGATCCTCGGGCCGGGCCAGATCCCCGGGACAATAGAAGACCCTCGCCGCAAACCGACCCCAGCACCCTGTATTGCATTCGGGCCCCAGCGTCTTCTGCACATGTCCGAAAAGGCGATCTCGAAAGGCCTCGTGGCTCATCGGCGAGCGCGAGAAGCCGACAATGTGCGTCCGGTCATCGAGGCGCTGCTTGCGGTGCAGCGTGAAGAGGGCAGGAATGAGCTTCCGACTGGTCAGGTCGCCCGAGGCACCCAAGATTACGATGGCGGCAGAGTCGGCCATGGTGTCTCGATGATAACACGGGGGTTCCAAAGACGCAGGAGGACATCACGGTGCCGCCGGCTACGACGCACCCGGGCACGGGCCGCGGACGGGCCCGATACGTCATGCCCGCGCAAGCGGGGAAGCAGGACGGCGCGACTCCGCGGGCCACGGCTTGCGCGTGGGCGTGGGCGACGGAAAGGTGGACGGCATTCCCAAGAGCCCCGGGTGACGAAGCGAGACGCACGAGCAATGAAAAGGCACATGCGCGCGGCGGCCGAAGGCCGGCGACACAAACGGCGCTGGCACAACGGTTGGGCGCGGGCCACTACGAAGGGCCCGCCGGGGTCTTGAGGAGATTCTCGAACAGATACAGGCCCGACTTGCCCGGCGCCGGGACATCCAGGTCCCCGTCGCCATCCAGGTCCGCCACCTGGCTGCTGATGCCGAAACCCGCACGGCCGCCCTCGCTGATGGCGTGGCGGGTCCACCGGCCGGCAGCGCGATCGAAGCGATACCAGTAGATGCACAGCGGGTCCTGTTCGCCGGGATCGTGCCCGTTGTGGGCGCGATATCGCTTCCCGGTGACCACATCGGTCTGCCCGTCGCCGTCGATGTCGGCAGCCACGAAACTGTGCGGCTGGGCCCAGGACTTATCGATTTCGTGCTTGAGCCACTCGACCTGGCCGCCGGGGGACTTCTTCTGCTCAAGCCAATACACCCCGTAGCCGTGCCCCTCGCCCCAGACCAGGTCCGTGTCGCGATCGCCGTCCACGTCGAAGGCCAGGATCGGGATGCTGGCCCGGCCGAGGTCCCATGCCGGGCGCCAGGGCCACCTGTCCGTCCGGGGATCGGGCGGCGACTCGTACCATCCCCGCGGGCAGACGATATCGACGCGCCCGTCGCCATTCACGTCGCCGTAGCCCAGCCCGTGGTCGGCACCCTCTTTCCCGAGGGGATGGGCCTTCCACAGCGGACCGGCGGCCGGCCCCGTCGCGGGCTGCGAGGCGGGGGCGGGCCTGAACTCGTACCAGACGACCTGGCTCACGCAGTTGGGCAGTGCGTCGGGGTCGCCGTCCCCGTCGAGGTCCGCGAGCACGAGGGTCTCGATATTACCCGGCGTGTCGATCAGGTGCTCCTTCCAGGGGCCACCGGCGCGACCGGGGTTTTCCACCCAGAGGACGGCCTTCGTGTGCCACGTCGCCGAGACGATGTCGATCCATCCGTCACCGTTGACATCGAGCGGGAGGTTGGCGAAGTCGTGGTGGTACTCGCCCTCCTCCCGGATCTGGCGGACGTGGTGAGGCTTCCAGTCCGGGGATTCATACCACCATGACCCGCACATGATGTCGAGCTTCCCGTCGCGATTCACGTCGAGTATCCCGCACGGCTCGTGCCGAGAGTCGGCGTTCAGCACGTGCATGCGCCACTTCACGGCGGACTCCTGCGCCTGCGTGCCGGTCGGCAGGAGGGCAAACCCGATGAGACCGACGACCGCTCGCCTGGACATGACCCACCTCGACCCTGCTCGGCAGCCCCTTGCCCCTTCGGCCCGAAGGGACACGGTCCTTCGTCTGTCTTCCCGACGACCTACGCCTCCGGCCCCCGGGCGAGTTCGGCCCACAGCGCCCGGTAGAACCGCATGAACCGCTCGATGTCGCCCGGCTCCTTTGTCTTGAGCGGCTGGATCTCGGCCAGGGTGTACCGGTCGTAGCCCGTATCGCGCAGGAGCCTGAACAACTCCCGCCAGGGATAGTCCGACGTCAGCTCATTGATATGGCACGAGTAAAGCTTCGGCCGCAGCAGGTCGAAGTACTCCCGCACCGAGCCGTCCTTGATGTCGCTGGCGTTCGAGTTCCACGTCAGCCCCACCTTCGGGTGGTCGCAGAGGTCCATGATCGTCCGCATGTGCGGCGGATGTGAGGTGCCGCCCCCGTGTACCTCCACCCAGATCTCGACCCCGTTGTCCTCGGCGGCCCGACCGCACTCCCGCAGGGCCCGGCCGATCTGCTCCAGCGTTCTTGCCACCGGAACTTCCCTGGGCAATCCGTTGGGCCGCACCTTCACCCCGGCCGCCCCCACATCCCGGGCCAGCTCGCAGAACCGGCGGCACATTTCGATATTCTGGCGGACCACACTCGGGTCCGGCGAGTGGAACTCGCACACGGAACCCAGACCCCACAGCCGGACGCCGGAGTCGGCGAACCGCGCACGGACCTCCCGCCGGCGGGCCGGATCAATCCCCGGCTCGACGCCGTGCCGGTGCGTCGTCCGCAGCTCGACGGCCTCGAACCCGCAGGCCTTGCAGCGGGCGATGATCGTCGGAATGTCCCAGTCGGCCGCCAGGTTGTACGTGACGAGGCCCAGTCGATATCGCGGTTTGGCGCCCGGCCCGGGCCGCGGCTGCGCCGTCGACGCGCGTCGGGCGATCAGCGCCCCACCGACCGCCGCACACGTCGCCGCCTTGAGTACGTCGCGTCGATTCATCCTGATCCGCCTGCGACCGGCCCGACTTCTCGTGGGCCGGCAACGGGTCGTAGTATACCTGCATGCCCGGCACGCTGGACAACGTGCGGCTGATTCTGGTCCGGACGCGCAAGCCGGGCAACGTCGGCGCGGTCGCCCGTCTGATGGCCAACCTCGGGGCGTCCGATCTCTGGCTGGTGGCGCCGCGTTGTGATCATCTCTCCCCGGAGGCGAAGCGTCAAAGCACCCGGGGCGAGCCCCTTCTGCACAAGGCCCGGGTGGTAGCGGACCTGCCCGGTGCGCTGAACGACGTAACCTATGCCGTGGCGAGTAGTTGCCGCGGCGGACTGTACCGCGAGCAGATCGAGTTGAGCCCGCGGCAGATGGTCGAGGCGGCCCGCTCACGAAGGGCCGGCGGGCGGATCGCGCTGGTCTTCGGCCCGGAGGACACCGGCCTTCGCACCGAGGAGATCCTTGCGTGCGACGCCGTCGTGCGGATCCCGACCGATCCGGCCTACCCGAGCCTGAACCTGGCCCAGGCGGTGGCCATCTGCACATACGAGATGCACGTGGCCGCCGTGTCGCAGCCGGAGGTCACGCCCCCGTTCCTGGGGGCCGGTCCGGCCGAACCCGCGGACGCGGCCACCATCGCTCAACTCATGACTCGACTCGAGACGGCCCTGCTGCGGATCGGCTACCTTCGCCCGGAGCACCCTGAACATCTGCTCTTTCCCATCCGGGCCGTCCTCTCGCGGGCCGGTCTCTCGCGGACCGAGGCGCGGATCCTCATCGGCCTGGCGCAGCAGATTCTCGAATATGCGGACGGGCGCTGACGCCGCCCGTCCCCCGCCGAGGCGGCCGGCGCAGACCGCCCCGCGCCCCGGCCAGCGCCCCGCATCGGCCGGAGGGCTTGTTCGAACACGTTCACCAGCACGAGATTGCGGGCCGTTCTTGCAGGAGGGCCGGCGGCGGTCCGAAACCACGGCGCAGAGCCGCTACTGGATCAGCGAGCATCCTTCCATCTCCGGGGGCGGATCGAGACCCATCATCGAGAGCAGCGTCGGAGCGATATCGGCCAGGCGACCGCCGGTCCGCAGCCGTCGGCTGCGGAAACGGTCGTCCACGACGATCAGGTCCACGTCATACGTCGTGTGCGCCGTGTGGGGGCCCCCGGTCTGCGGATCGATCATCTGCTCGCAGTTGCCGTGGTCGGCCGTGATGATCAGCGCCCCGCCGGCCCGGAGGGTCGCTTCGACGACTCGCCCGACGCCGGCGTCCACCGCTTCGACGCCGCGGACCGCCGCCTCGAGCACGCCCGTATGGCCGACCATGTCCCCATTGGCGTAGTTCATGATGATGGCGTCGTAGGCCCCCGACTCGATCCGCCGGACCACCTCGTCCGTGACCGGGTGCGCCGACATCTCGGGCTCCTGATCATACGTCGTCACGTCCCGGGGCGACGGCACGAGGTGGCGGTCCTCCCCGGGAAAGGGTTCATCCCGGTAGTCGTTGAAGAAGAACGTCACGTGCGGGTACTTCTCCGTCTCCGCGCAACGGAACTGGCGCAGCCCCAGCCCGCTGAGATACTCTCCGAAGAGGCCCTTCATCTTCGGCGGCTTGGCGAAGGCCACCTGCACCGGCAGACCCGTCTCGTAGGCCGTCATGGTCACGTAGTACAGGTTCAGCTTCCGTCCGCGGTCGAAGCCCATCCGCTTCTCACGGCCGTCCTTGTCCACCGTCAAATAGGGAAACTCATCGAGCACGAATGCCTTGGTGATCTCGCGGGGGCGATCGCCGCGGAAGTTGAAGAACACCACGCTGTCGCCGTCCTGCACGACGGCCGGCTCCGCCCCGGCCGGTGCGACCACGGTGGGCTCGATGAACTCGTCCCCCGGCCGGTTCGGATCTGTCGGGTTTTCGTAGTAGCGACGGAAGGCCTCCTCGGCCGTCTCGACCCGATGCCCCTCGCCTCGCGTGAGCAGCCGGTAGGCTTTCTCCACGCGGTCCCAGCGGTTGTCCCGGTCCATCGCGTAGAACCGCCCCACGACCGTCCCGATCCGCCCCGCCCCGATCTCCCGGAGCCTCGTCTCGACCCGGCGGCAGTATTCGATCCCGCTGTTCGGGGGGCTGTCGCGACCGTCTCCGAAGGCATGGACGATCACGCGGTCGGCCGGTACGCCGCGCCGCCGACACAGCTCCACCGTCGCGTAGAGGTGCTCGAGCACGCTGTGTACGCCGATGTCCGAAAGGAGGCCCATCACGTGCACCCGGCCGCCGTTGTTCCGAGCGTTTTCGGCCGCGCCCACCAGCGCGGGGTTCTCGAAGAACGACCCGTCCCGGATGCGGCGGGTGATCCGCATGACCTCCTGATCGACGATCCGTCCGGCCCCGATGTTCTGATGCCCCACTTCGCTGTTGCCCATCGTGCCCGCGGGCAGGCCCACGTCCTCGCCGGAGCACGCGATCGTCACGTGGGGATACTCGCGCATCAGCCGGTCGGTGTTGGGCGTCCGCGCAAGATACACGGCGTTGGCATGGTTCCACTCGGGATAGGGATTATGGCCCCACCCGTCTCGGACGATGAGAACGATCGGGCGTCTTTCGAGTCTGCGCATGGCGTTTGGCTCTCCGCAGCGACTGCCGAACCGGCCGGGAAGCGGCCACAGTATAAAGCCCCCTGTCAACCGCCAACTCGCGCGACAAAGAACCGGCGGCGATCAGAGGGATGACCGCCGCCGGTCGCGATTGGCGATTGAGTGTCCGGCCCAAAGCCGGCCTTAAGCGATTCGGGGGATCACGCTCCTTTTGAATACATCAGGCGTTACGGGTAAATCAGCGAGTCGGTCTCGCCCCACGGCCCGATCTGCCTCACACTTGAGTCGACACCCTTGCCCCCGATCTTCTGGGCCAGCGTGGGGTTCGCAGCCCCCCACCGGGTATAGATGTTGTCGTTCCCGACGCCCTCGATCGGCTTCTTGACGAATTCGGCGTGCGTGTCGACGTACAGGACGTTCTGGCCCTCGCCCTGGCCCGAACCGCCGTGGTTCGGCGAGTTGTACTTGGCCCAGTCGTCCGCCGGGCTGTCAATGGTCAACGTGCTCGGGGGGTCGATCGGGCTCGGTGCCGTCCCGCCGTAGCCCTCCAGCGGTCCGCTGTAGGGCCCCTTGTCCGCCGCACCGGCCATCCGCGAGGGGTCGGCCATGTCCATGGAGGGCTTGGCGACCGGGGCGTACGGAACCTGCATACCGTACGACAGGTACTTTCCGCCCGGGAAGTCGAAGTACAGCTCGGGGTTGTCGTCCGCGGCTGTGGAGTCCGTGCTGCTGCTCGGGCAGACGAACTGCTTGGGGGCAGTTGCGCCGTCCCGGACAAGCATCCAGAAGCTCCGGGCCACCGACACCTGGTTCTGGATGTTCGCCTGCAAGGCCGAGTTCGTCGTCCGGTTCGTGCCGGTGTTCTGCACGTGGCTCACGCTCGTCAGACCCGAGTACGTGGCCCCCGTGAACTCCGTGTGGGCTACAATCGGCCAACGCTGCTCGTTTTCGTTGGCGTACGTCGCCAAGGCCTTGCCGATCCCGCTCAGGTTCGCGGCGCACGCCGTGCGCTTGGCCAGCTCCCGAGCCCGAGCAAGGCTCGGCAGCAGGATGCTGATGAGCAGGGCGATGATCGCCACCACCACCAGCAGCTCAATAAGGGTGAACGCTTTGCGCCTCATAGAGACACCTCCTGTGCCGTAGGCACATCAGCCGGGAGGATCGCGAGGCGACTTGCCGAGCGGGCTGCTGCGAAGGTTATGAAACCTATCAGGACGTCATCGGGACCGACCATCATTGGGGCCGGACCGGGACTGGCAGACCGCATGCGGCCCAAGCCTTGTCCTCCCTTGCAGGCCACCCGTCGAGGCGACTCGGGGGGCCTACACCTCGTCACCAGGCAGCGACCACCGCCACCCGGCGAAGTCTTCTCGCAAGGTGCAGCGAACCCAAGACAGCGCGCCGTTCTCGCGCAACGTCAACCGCTGCGTTCAGTCGGCCGCCTTGTCGGAGGGATACGGGGCGGGACGGCTTCGTATGACATTAATGGATGATGGCTGGGTACCGACCACGCGCCGCCCGGAGAATAAACCCGGGGCTCAGCGCAGTCCCGTAACCTCCGCCTTTACTATAACGTTTGCCACACCGTGATGTCAAGGGCGTTGAGGCCTTTCTCAAATCAAGGGCTCCAGAGCCAAGATCGGCGCCCCCCCTTGGCGCAGGGCCAGCCGCGTTCCCTTCGGGGCTTCGCATAACCTTCGTTCTGACAGGCCCTTACCCAATCCACGGCGGCCTCCGGACCCCGCGACGGGCACTGGCCGGCTCACTTCATGTCAATGCCCTTCAGGCGGGACTTGAGCTTCTCGGCCTTATCGCCCGCATGATCAAGCGCCACGTCGTACTTGACCCACTCTTCGGTGACGAGCTTGTATAGCGAGTCCACGTAGGTCACGCAGCCGAGCTCCTTCATCGCCGGTTTTTCCATCTCCGCGACGGCCTCCTGATATCGCTGCTCGCGGATGTACCGTCGCGTCAGCGGGTTGGGGATGAAGATCTCATAGGCCGGAACGACGTCCACGCCCGGCTTGATCGACGGCAGGAGGCGCT